>Ga0272442_10008380_pt1 | contig 13112 bp, 7 predicted proteins | sample SSMForm2O_FD_200262 | JGI IMG/M metagenome (GOLD analysis project Ga0272442, IMG submission 200262) | Marine sediment archaeal communities from Little Sippewissett salt marsh, Falmouth, MA, United States - SSM-Form-2O | ecosystem: Environmental > Aquatic > Marine > Wetlands > Sediment ...
ACAAATAACCTACAAAAGAATTGAATGCTATTATAGAACCTATAGTCAACCTGCCTTGAATAATTTCATATCCACCATACCCGAGGATGAGTATCGGAGCAATACCACAGATGAATCCACTCAACGTACTATTTAAAAAACTATACTTTCCAAGTTTTACATCGGAAAGGAAGGCTCTTTTTGCTGACTTATAGTAACGGACAAGACAATATTTATAAAACAGAAAGGTTTTACTTAATTCCTGCATGTTTATACTTTCCTCTAGTTTCATAGTATTCCGAGCGTTGTCTTCATAGTAGGTCATTGATAAGCGCCGAATTATCCTGCTGAAATAGATAGAACTAAGAAAAAAGACTGGCAGTATTATTGTCGACAATAATGCTAACCGCCAGTGAATAATAAAAATAGCTGTAAGACCAACCAAAAATGTAAGTAAATCTTTAGCTATACCAATAAGTGTGTCGGCAAAAAGACTTCTTAACCGATTGGTATCGTCATTAATCCTTGATATAAGATAGCCAGCACCATATTTTTTGCTAGTTTTAAGTGGTAATCTATTTATTTTTTTTAAAAGGTCTAACCTTATATCAAGAATTACTTTAGTATTGATTTTATAAAAAAGCAAGTTCTGAAAATATCCAATTGTTTTCATTAACAGGAGCAATCCCAGGACTATTAGTATCAGAAAAATCAATTCATTGTATTTTTTCCCCGGAAGAGTGATGTCTATAATTCTCCTGGTTATTAACGGGGATGGTAAAATCAGAATCGAAAGAATGAAGACGGAAAAACCTCCTACTATAAGCAAAAAATGATACCTGCGAAAATAATTAAGAAGGAACATTAACTTCAGATTAGTCAAAAATAATTAGCAAACAACTCTAATTCTGTTAAATTTTCAACAAAAGAAATATCAAATTTCAATCTCTTCAACCAAAACATTAAAATAGTAGAATTAATAAGTATTTTACAAGCCTTCAAAAGTAGAATATTTTTTATTTGGGGTGGTATCCTCAACAGACTCATGTAAAACAACTAAAACTTCTCAAGATTGATCAAGTAGCCAGTTAATTTTAAACTTATAGATCTCATTCTCATTAACCCTGGCAAAATAGAGATATTCTTGATTTTTATAAATTGTATAACCCTCTTCATTATATTCTAACTCAGTAGGCCAGAGGGAAGCGACTTGTTCCCAGCTAGGGATACTGATAATCTTGAGAAAATGGTCTATCCCGGATTTATCTGCTCCTCCTCCTCCAACAATGAATCCATAATTATCCGAAATTATAAAATCATTGAATACTATACTACCTCTATTAATCACAGCTTGATTATCTTCCCTCTGGAAAGATATCTTTTTATAAGATTCTATGTCTTTATCTATATAAACCGGCTCAATACTAAGTCCATTTATTCTATAGATATTTGGTGAATTATATTCAATTTTATAAATCTCATTATTAGATCCAATCAGCCTGGAAACATTTGATAATATTGAAAGCATAATATTCTCATTTTCTGATATCTGTTCAAATTTTCCGATTAATTCACCTGATCCGTTTATTTTAGTTAGGGAATAAGCAGGATTTATTGTATTTAGAAAAATATTTCCTAGATCATCGACAGCTATTCCGAAGTTTGGATATTCTGTAGTAAAAGATTCAAGAAATTTTCCGTTTTTGTCATAGCAAAATACCGAGTTCTTAGTTTGATCTGTAAGATAGATGGTTTCGTCTCTTGCAAGCCAGATATCGGTCAGTTTTCCAAATTCTCCTGGACCTTCACCAGTTTTACCGAATGCGGTTAGAAAATTGTCTTGCAGATCAAACTTGAAGACCTTATTTGATTTCCAATCAGCAACCAAATAAAAATCTGAATTTCCGACAATATTTGTGATACAGGCCAGATCCGGATGGGTGATTTTCTTTTCAAGAAATAAATTAAGAATTGATTCGTTATGTTTTACAGTACATGATAAAATCACCAGAGATAGAGTTATCGAAAACCATTTTAATACTTTCACCTTTTACCCCCTTGAACTTACTTTCCTGATAAACTTATTCCATCTTTGATTGGATTCTTTCGCAATAGATAATTTAACGATTAAATAACTGATTATACTTTTAATAGCAACACAAAATTTATCCCTTTCCAAATCGAAATAACTAAATCTAGGTATACATCCCGAGCAAAAATTCCGGATCCAACATTTTTTACATTTTGATGATTCTTTTATAAAAATTTTCCCAAAATTCTTCTGAAAAATTAAAATCTTCTCCTTAATTGATTTTGTGTCTTCAATATTAACATCAAATATTTTTAGATCTTTTCTGATAAGCAAATGACAAGGATATACCGAACCGTCATAATTAATTGTGAAACTTGTGCTACCTGCGGGACAAATACGATTAGTTCTAACATTTCTGATTATCATAAATATCAACTGCAAAATACTTTGATCTCCAATAAACATATTATTATATTCCTTATTTAAAAGATCATCAATTGCTTTTTTATAAAAGTCTACCAAATCAATATGATAATTTTTTGAAAAAGACACAGGATTTAAGCTTATAGAACTAGGTTGAAAATCATCTAACAAGTTTGCATATATTTCTTCATAATTATTTACTTCTTCATTTAATTCCGGTGTTACTGTACATTGTATGTTATATTTAAAGTCTAAAAGACTTTTTTTAAGATAAATAAGATTATTTCTTATCTTTTCATAAGTAGGATCATTGTTGATATCTTTTCTGTTTTTATCATGAATCTTTTTAAGCCCATCAATGCTTATAAATATTTCAATCTCGCTCAATAATTTATTCTCAACTAGAATTGTCCCATTTGTATCCATACTAAATTTTGGGATGTAACCCAATCTTTCTTTAAAATAATCTATTGTACTCCTGATTAATGGAAAATTCAGAAGAGGCTCACCCCCAAAAAAAGCAACTTTATTAATCTTGCCATAAATTTCTGACAATTTATTTAAAGCATTTATCATCGTAGTTTTATTCATGTCTTTAATGTAACTTTCATTATAACTACCATAATTAGCATAACAGTATTTACACCTCAAATTGCATCTGCCAGTGATGTTTAATTTTAACGTATCAAGACAGGAAAAGATTCCACCTGAAGTCTCAAGTGCATTTTTGCTTCTTTTAAATTCAAGAAATCTCATTATATCTTGTTTGATTTTGTTAAAATCTTTTAACTCTACCCGAAACCTGTCTAAGACAACATATATGTCTTGCCTTTTATTATATATTGAAGTTAATACATTAAACAAGGAATTATTTAATTTGATAATAGCACCTGATTCTGGATCAAACATAACATAATAGTCATTATTATGAATCCTTTCATACAGGAATTTGCATTTTTTCATGAATATTTACCTTTTTATAAAGGAGTTGGAAGAATAGGTAATCTTCCAACCCCTTACGATATCAGAATGGAATTGAAATACCAATAAAACCTTCATCAATATATATGCTTGAACAGCATAAAAATCCACTTCCGTTTGAAGATTCTATCTGACTTAGACTCGATTCGAGAGATAGCAAGTCGCTATTATCAAACGATATAATATCATAAGATAATATGTTTTGACTAGTTAATTCATTCATATTACCTCCCAATATCTTATTTGCTGTCTATATGGAAATGAAAAGAGAAACAACACAAAAAAGAATCACCATTTGTGGAAGCTAGAGGATGGATTAACGGATCGAATAAACCAATTTCTGACTCTGAGAAATCAATTATATCGAAATCAAGTAACTTTTCTTTCATCTTCTTCTCCTTTGTTTGTATTTCCTTTTGATCCGGATCTAATGGATTTTCCTTCTACATAAGCTAATAGCATTCCAAATTTTGAAATCTTATTTATATTTTTATAACCTTATGAATTTCAATATGTTACGATTGGGAGATTTTATACTATTTCTAAGTATAGGAAAGATCCGTGTCAGATATGTCAGAATTCGGACATAAATGTCACAATAGATAAAAGAATTAGGAAAACCACTGTCCGAATTTTGGGAGCAATTATAAAGTGATAATTAAACATAAGACAATAACATATAGATTTTTCCTAATATTCAACATAGATAACATCGTCCTTTTTCATTATCCATAAACCAGATTTTAAAGAGAATCAAGAACTCTTAGTATTATTCTTTCTAGATATTTATCTTAAGGGAATAATTCAATTAACCTAACTTGATTTTTTAGGAAAGATCGAGTGATTATTTTAGCTAATATTTTTTTTATCTAACTTATATTTATAAAGAATACAATTATCAATCGAAGTTAAAAATAGATAAATAAATGATTCATTATGCTTTTCTGCACATTTATACCCACTGATCGAATAGGGTAAATTTCCATCTTTAAAAGAAAATAGATAAGATCCATCTTTATTGAAAAATGAGATGTTATTAAAATAATCTTCATTATTAACATTAGAGTTATTTTTTTCCATACCTCCAGCGTCTTCACATATAATAATATAATCATCATTAACAACAATATCCGTGACATTAAAATATGTTAATATTTCAGTGCCTAACTTATTATCAATTAATGATAAGTTGTTTTTCTTAAAACTCTTCTCTTTTATAACAAAATTTATTGAATTTTCTTCTGGATTGAAACTATATAAAAGTGCTGTGCCAATTAACATACCAATATAAAGATTACTATCATCACAATCAATAATATTTGCAGATTTAACAACTTTTTCATAAAAATCAAAATTCCCAAATTGAGAACTTAAAGTAAGATATTCGTTCACATGCATAAAATCCTTTCCAAAACTATAAAGTATGCAACTTTGAAATTTTATAAATTCTGCTATATGAAATCCTGATAAGTAAAATTTACCTTTGAAGAGCTCAATATTTTCGAGACTTATATTATTATATATTTGATCAGGCACTTTTTTTTCATATATAAAATCATTATATATTGAATATTTAGAAATTGTCATTTTACTATTATCAAGACAATAGATATGATCATCAGAAATGATAAAATCTTTTAAATTACAAAACTCACCTGGACCTTTCCCCTTTTTACCAATGACTCTTAAACCTCTCAAATTTGAATTACAAACATAAATACATTCTGCACCTGAATCCAAAAGGTAAAGTTCATCATTGTATAATTGAATTTTCGATGGTCCTGTGAAAAAATTTCCAGCGAACGATTCTATTTCTTCTATTTTTTTATAATCTACTACATATTTTTTGTTTTCCCTTACCATTTCTTTAGCACCGTATTCTTCAATAAAACATTTTGCAGGCTTTTTATTGATCATACAAGACTGATTAAGTATTAATAATATTATAGCTAATGAGTATATTTTTTTTCTTGATTTACACATTTGTCCTCACAATAGATTCTATATTTTAACTGATCTATTAAATTTTTCTTTGAATCTATACATAAGTCCTTTTTAAAATCTATTTTCGATAAACCCATTCTTATCATAGCACATTGACCAAGGCAAATTGGTAAAAGGATACAATTTTTACAACTACTAAAGCTCATTGGATCATAATTCATAAATTTAACATAAACAGGATTTTCTAATATATTATTTATATTTTTAATGTTTCCAATTTTTGCCTTTTTATTACCAATTAAATCCCAGCATTTAAAAAGGTCTCCAAATGGGTCTACAACAAAAGAATTGTAATGATCAAACATACATGAAGGAAACACATTCGGATAAAGTGTGTTTTTAAATCCTAATTCATATAGATTCTTATGTAGTTTTATTATTTTTTTTGAAAATTCCGATTTAGATAAAAATTTTTCTTTTCCCATTTTTACGTTATCTGTATAATTTCTTAAATGCCCAAAATAAATAAATATATTCTTTTTTTTGTCTACTTTTTTAGTCTTTAGATCTTTAAATAGTTTTTCTATTCCAACAAGTGATTCTTTATCTATATTAATCCGCATTGAAATTTTACATACTTCGTTAATGTTTAAAACATTCTTCATAATTAAATCGTATGTTCCAATTCCATCTTTTAAACACCTTTTTTTATCATGAATATCTTTTTCTCCATCTATTGTTACTTGAATTTTTGAAATTTTAGTATACTTATTTATATAATCAATAAATGCCTGTCTCAACAATGTTCCATTTGTAATTATTGAAGTAGTTAAATTATTTTTGCTAACAAAATACGACAATGTTTTATAAAACATCCTTATGTTTTTTTCTTCAAGCAGCGGTTCTCCACCATACCAAGTAATTCTAATATCATTAATATTTCTATTTAAATAATTTTTTTTAATAACTTCTGAAATCGTTTTGTAAGTGTCTTTTTCCATACTTTTTGAAGACTTTTGCTGAAAGCAATAAGGACAATTACAATTACACGAAAGAGTAGGTGCTATGGTAAATGATAAAAACTTTACCCATTTCTTAGAATTATATATTACTTTTACTCTAGCTAATTCATCCATGTCATTATCTACTATAAACCCACCCATAATTAATTTATGCAAAATTGGTTTTAATTCAGGACGAATCTCTTCATTTTTTTTGATTTCTTCTAACAAAAAAAAATAATTTCTATCTAAACATGCTAAAGAGTTTGTAATACTATTATAAAGATAATATTTATGAACATACTCAAATCCTACATTATACTTTGAAAGTTTATATTGCTTATATATCATATTCAATAACCTCTTATTTTATAATTAAAAGCGGTGATAGATTTTATTCTATCACCACTAAACATTTAAACTACTCCCACATCATCACCGAGACAAGATTCTTTAGCTTTGCAGTCGTTTTTTGAATTGCAATTACATAAATAAATTCCATAGCAGTCTCGGTCGGGATCGTTTACAATCATTTTTATTGGATCAACTATAAATTCCATCTTCTTCTCCTTTGTTTGTATTTCCTTTCGACCCGGATCTAATGGATTTTTACTTCTATATAAGCTAATAACATTCCAAATCATAAAATCTCATCAATATTTTTATAACCCTCTAAAATTCAAAATCTTATGATACGAGAATCTAATGCTTTCTCTAAATTTTAGAATCATCTGTGTCGGATATGGTAGAATTCGGACATAAATGTCACTCCAGAAAAAGGATTAGGAAAACAGAGATAATTTTAAATTATTAAATGTATTACTTTATGAAATAATATAAGCTAACTTGTTTATAGTAAATTCTATATATTCGCATAATAAAGAGACTAAAGTAAACTTTCCAGAATAATAAGACCAGCTTTGCCGTGATCTTCCAATCTATATTGATATTTCACTCTATATCAAAACATTTACAAATACCTGTATAATGCTTAAGAGATAACTCATCAGAATATAGATAAATACTGGAACACGTTATCCAGAAATTAACTAGATTTGATCTGAACATAGTCAAATTCCACATACCGGGGATTATTGAAAATATCATAATCAAGGTTCACCTTTTCCAAGTTTCTTTCCAAGAAATTTATGATTTGATGGCAGAAACAGATGAAACCTAAGGAGAAAAACTCTGATCTAATTCTTAAAAAGCAGATTAAAAAAAATTGACAATGCTTCTTATGGTATTTTCAATGATTCATTCTTAAAACAAGAAAGGCACTTATTATGATTTCTAAAGGTTCTGGATTTAAATGATAAATTTTGTGACATTCTGGGATAAAGCTATCCTGAACCGATAAAAATATGATTTTATTACCGAACTCAGTATGTTATAGATTCTCGAAAGTAATTAAAATCTTAGATTTATCAAGAGGTATCAAATGAAAAGATTTTACCTTATTTTCATATTTCTTTTCCTGATTTTTTCCCTTTTTGCTAAAACCATATCAATAAATGAAAAAAATCTCGATATCAGCATAACTTCATCAGGAAAAGAATCCGAAATCGTCGATATCAGTTTTGGAAGATTTCGACTCACCCCAGAACTGATCTCAGAAAAAAAATATAATCATATTTATCTGGAAAATGAAAGTAATCTGCAACTCAAAGGTGATCCCGAATTACCTACCATAAACAGAAGTCTTATTATCCCTGATGATAAAAAAATGGAGCTTGAGATCATTGAATATGAATATAAAGATTTTGAAATCGATGTTGCACCTTCCAAGGGTGAAATTCTGCGAAGCGTCGATCCTGCCGATGTTCCTTATGAATTTGCCCCGGTTTACGATCAGAACGATTTCTATCCCTCCAAGCTGGCAGAACTTGGTTCTCCCTATATCCTCCGCGATTTCCGGGGCATCCTGCTCACAGTATACCCCTTTGCCTACAACCCGATTACAGGTATCTTGCGTGTTTATCATCATCTTGAATTTAGAATCTTCTCTTCCGGTCCTGATGAAATAAATTTGAAAAACCGGATAAAACCAGGATACAGTCTAGATTTTGAAAGCATATATCACAATCATTTCCTCAATTTTGATCAAGGCCGTTACGATCCTGTAGAAGAAACAGGGAGAATGCTCGTGATCTCTCACGAGGATTTCCTGGATGAAATCCAACCCTATGTTGATTGGAAATTACAGAAAGGAATTGAAACTGAACTTTTTGAAATCTCGGATATTGGAGACAATCCCACAGAAATAAAGGCTTTTATCGAGGATGAATACGACTCAGCTGATGGTTTGACCTTTGTCCAATTGGTAGGAGATGCTGCTCAGATCCCAACCTTTCAAAACGGTTCCTACGGTCAGGATCCCAGATATTCTCAGGTTGATGGTTCTGATGACTACCCGGATCTGTTCGTCGGTAGATTTTCCGGTACCGAAACAGAACATATAGAAACTCAAGTGGAAAGGACTATCTACTATGAACGTGATATAGATCCTGCCAGCTGGATGCATTTCGCTCTGGGTGTAGCCTCAAATCTGGGTCCTGGCGATGATGGTGAAAATGATGATGAACATATGGATAACATCAGGGACGACTTGCTTGCCTATAATTATACCTATGTCGGACAGGTCTATGATCCAGGAGCTACAGACGATGAGGTTGCAGATGAGATCAATGCTGGTCGTGGTTTTGTTAACTATACAGGGCATGGATCCATTTCTTCTTGGGGTACATCGAATTTTAATAACACAGATATAAATAATCTTACTAATAATTTTATGCTTCCTTTTATTTGTGATGTTGCTTGTTATAATGGTAATTTTGTCAACTATACTTGCTTCGCCGAAACCTGGCTCAGGGCAACTCACAATACCTTTGGATTCCCAACTGGAGCAATTTCCATTTATGCTTCCTCAATATCTCAACCCTGGAATCCTCCCATGGATGCACAGGACGAAGTCACAGACCTGCTTGTGGCTGAGGACAAACTGACTATTGGTGGTCTATTCTTCAATGGAGCCTGCCACATGATGGACGAATATGCTACCAGTGCCAATGTTTTTGAAGCCTGGAATATCTTCGGCGATGCTTCCCTCACGGTCAGAACGGACACACCCTCCAGTTTAACGGTTGGTCATCCGGATATAATCGATGGTAACGACACTTCGTTTTTTGTATTCACCGGTTTCAGTGGAGCTCTGTCCTGTCTGACCGATCAGGACAACAATATAATCGATAACGGATACACCGGAGCTCTGGGATGGACCTACCTTTCATTACCTCCATCCAGAACAGGATATGAAGAATATACACTCACTGTAACAGCTTGCAATTATGATGCTTATCAAACCGTGATCCCTGTTTACGATGGAAATGTCTGGCTGGGGGAATTTAATTACTACTGGCACAACGATGACAACTGGTCATACGAGCATATTCCCACAGTTTCAGAAAAGGTTATCATAACTTCTCTGGGATATCATCCACCCAAAGTAGATATTTATGATGAAAGTTGTGCTGAACTTGATATTAATTCAGGTGCTGAACTCAGGATCCTTGATCAAACCCTTATTGTTAATGGTGATGTGACTATCGGAGGTGAGTTGAGCATGGAGGATGTAAGCAGCCAGCTCATCGTAAATCATGATATCATCTGGGAAAGTGGATCCTCAGCTGATATCCAGGCAGATAATCTGATAACAGTTTATGAAGATTGGAATTTCAGTTCAGGTGCCGGAGTCCATTTCGATAACGGGATGGTTAATTTTACCGGGACCAGTCCCTCCTGGATCCGGTTATATGATGATGACTGTTATTTTAACGACCTTGAATCTACCAAGAACTCCGGTGGTTTCACCAAATTCAGCAATCTTTCAACCGAAGATACAATTATCAAAGGAAATCTCTTGAATTACAGCGGTTCCTTGCTGGGAACACCCTCAAATTACGATCAGTCTATCTATCTGGAAGGATATTTCTATAACGAAAGTGGTGCCGATTTTGAGTTCCTGAATGGCTTTTTTTATTTTGAAGGGGTTTCCCCATATCTTGGGCTTGACACCTCGGACGATTTCTTTCATGAACTTGTTATCAATACTTCAGGAACCACCTATGTCTGGGATGATCTTACTGTAAAAGGTTCTCTTTTTATCTTATCGGGTCAACTTGATCTGATCAATGATGATATCATCATAGAGGTTGGGGAGAACTGGGACAATCTGGTAGGTCCTTCAGCTTTTGTCGAGGGTATGAATAAAGTTATCTTCAATGGGGGAAATTATCCCCAGTATTGTAGCGACGAAGATTTCTATCGTCTGGAAATAAACAAACCCAGCGGGCAGACAATTCGCATAGACGGTACTGATGTTAGCTGCTCCAAGTATAACTGGATAGCCGGAACGATCGAGGTACTTTCAGGTTCTTTTACCGCTCTTGATCTCGATCAGAATGGTATTTATGGTGCTTTCCATCTTAATCCAGGAGGTACTATAGATCTGTCAAATCCCGATGGTTTTGTCGATCTTAACGGAGAACTTCATATCTCCGGAGGTACGATGAATGTAAACGAGGGATTGGACGATTCCTACTGGGGATTCTCAGCTCCAGCCCTTATCGAAATGACAGATGGTGTTCTTGATTTTAAAGCTAACAGCATAATCATTTCCACCAACAATGATGTTACAGAAAATATAAGTGGCGGTTTAATTAGAACTGCCGGAAGTTTTAAATCTTACGTTTCGGATTTTTCTCCGGTTGGGGGAAAGGTTGAATTAACAGGCTCCAATGACTGTGTAATCGAACTCTCACCAGGCAGCAATTTTTTCAATCTCAACATAAATAAACCGGGGAGTAGAAATTTAGAAAAATCATTTTACAGCACTGCCGTTCTACCTGGTGAAAATTTTTATCTTTCAACAGGAGAGCTATCTTCCCATGATATCAAGAAAAACAGAAATCCCAGTTATACCGAATCAAACCAAAAATCTATCCTTCCACTCGAATCAACACTGGATTATCAAGATTCACTTAAAACCAGGACTAATAAAGTCATGGTTAACAGCAATCTTACGATCAACAATGATCTCACCATTACTGAAGGAATATTTGACTTAAACGGTTTTACTATTGATGTCATCAATGACACTTACATCTACGGAACCCTTCGCATGCATGACAGCGGTTCTGTTCTCAATGGAGGTACCAGCTGCTATTCCTATGTTCAATGGCTGGAGGGATCGATGTCCGATGTAACTGCAGGATCATTTTACTGTTACGATAGTATGGTTCTGGGAGAAGGTTCCGATGTACAGTTAGGAACAGGAAGTACGGTTTACTTCATCAGCGACTGCTTTCAATCAGGTTTCTGGTGTTATGATACCGATGCATCCGTCGGAAACGTTGAAATAAATAAACCTGCAGGTGATTTTTATATTGCTGCCGCTTCCACCGAACCCTTAAGGGTGTCAGGAGATTTTAATGTTAACCCATTTAATACGGTTGACCTAATAGATCATGATTTATTTATTCAGGGTAATCTCAACATCGACCAGGATGCTCATCTGTTCATGGGATCTGAATCGGAACTGGTGGTGGATGAAGAATTTCATCTTACCGGAGTTATCAATATCGGTTCCGGATCATGCCTTGTTCATGGCGAACCGGAATTTACCTCATCCAGTACTGTCCTTATAAATGATGGCAGTTTTGTCTGTGATACCCCCGACACAGGCAGGGATTTTATTTACGTTGATGGTATTTTAAGCCTGGTTACGGGATTATTCGAATTTACCAATAACAGTATTTATTTCCGGACAAACTTTAAAAATATCAACGGGGGTATTATCCGCACCGGCGAATCCTTCTGTGCCAGTGGAACGGATATTTTCCAGCCAAGTGGGGGCAGTGTGGAGATAGTATCCGATAATACTTACGCTTCCTATTTATATAATAACAATTATTTCCACGATCTGGTAATCGAAAGCTCACCTGGATGCGGAACTGGAATGTTCACCGATTTCACGGTCAAGAACGATCTTATCATCAACCAGGGCATATTATATAATAATAGTTCTTATGATCTTTACCTGGGAGGAGATTTCATCAATAATGCCGGTGAAGAGGGATTCCAGGAAGGAACCGGCACAGTAATATTTACAGGTCCAGAAGAATCCAATATTTACCAGGATGAAACTTTTTATAATCTCACGGTTGAAGATAGTGATCCGGGAGGCTGGTATACCCCGGAAGTACAGGATAATGTAAGCATAACGGTTTTGAATGATCTCTACATCAATTCCGGAGCTATGGCTTTACTGAATAATACAAATCTATCTGTTACCGGTAATATCTTCTTTGGTTATGGAGCCGGATTGAATCTGGCTGCAGGAAGCGACCAATTATTCACGATCGGAGGTCACTGGAACGATGTGAACGATTTTTTCAGTGACTGGTACGGCTATAATCCGGGCAGCTCTTCTACCACTATCTTCAATGGTGATTCAGAACAGTTTGTTGATGCTGCCGGGGCTTATGAATATTTCCGGGACCTTATAATCGATAAACCTTCAGGCTGTTTTTGGCCCGATGCGAATCTCTATACTTTTGGTGATCTCGCTTTAATAAATGGATCCTGGGAAGATGAATCATACGGACTAAATCATTTTATCAGTGGAGACTTTTTCGTCGATAGTGATTGCTCCTGGGAATCAACCGATCAGATCCTTACCTTCGGCGATCAGT
>Ga0272442_10008381_pt1 | contig 13112 bp, 8 predicted proteins | sample SSMForm2O_FD_200262 | JGI IMG/M metagenome (GOLD analysis project Ga0272442, IMG submission 200262) | Marine sediment archaeal communities from Little Sippewissett salt marsh, Falmouth, MA, United States - SSM-Form-2O | ecosystem: Environmental > Aquatic > Marine > Wetlands > Sediment ...
GACAGAACCCAAGAGACTGTTAAAGGAACCTTGGAATGGATGCGTTCCATTGAGAAGACCGTTCCAATACACCTCCAGGAACCTTTTCGCCGCGGTTACGGGAACTACGAGCCGGAAGTCGATGATTTTCTTCGGGATTTGGCGGGAGCTGTGCGGGGTGGGGCGGCAGGCTGGTGCTTCCATAACGGAGCCCAGCAGGGTGATCGTCCTTTTCGATCCTTCTCTTTGGCTTCTTCAGAAGGTCGGCTCTATGAGCAGCTGGACGCTTCCGAGTTGGCCGTGCTGTCCAAGATGAAAGGGGTCGCAGCATCCGTTCCTTCCGAGTTGAGATGACGAGAGAATACGAGGCAAGAAAGCCCGGAAGAGGAAAAACGTTTTATGGACTGGTATAGCCGCGTGTTGGCTTCTATGCTCATAGCGTCCTTTCTCATGTTTCCAGCCGCTTCAGAGTCCCTCGTCGATTCAATCAATCCCCTCATCGGATGCTCGACATCAAGGGAGTACGGCGAGGGCAAGACGTTTCCTGGGGCAGCGACCCCGTTCGGTCTGGTTCAGTTGAGTCCAGACACGGTTACGGGAGGAGACAACGGACCTGGGTATTCGTGGCATCACCGAACCATAGAGGGTTTCAGTTTCACCCACATGAGTGGGATTGGGTGGTACGGGGACCTGGGAAACTTTCTGGTCATGCCGACAGTAGGTTCCCTTGTGACGGACCGGGAAGTTTGGAAGTCCCAGTATAGCCACGACGAGGAGGTGGCCCAGGCAGGCTACTATGCGGTGGGTCTGGAAGAGTACGGGGTCTTCGTTGAACTTACGGCGGCGCCCAGGGCGGGCATGCTTCGTTTTGCCTTTCCAGCGAAAGGCGTGCCAAGGGTTCAGATTGATTTGGGACGGCGTATCGGTCAGAAGGAACGTTGGCTTCGGCACAGTGTCCAACGCGTGGAAGTGGTGGATGACCACACGATTCAGGGATGGATGGTTTGTCCATACGTTGACGGTGGATGGGGCAAGGGAGGGGGACGTGTCAGCTATACGCACCATTTCTACGCCCAGTTTAGCCAACCCATGAAAGCCTATGGTGTATGGGACAGGGATGACGTGTTGCCTGAGAAAAAGGAATATGAAGGACACAACGTTGGTTTCTATGCCCAGTTTTCGAGAAAGAGAGGACCTCTTCTTCTCAAGTCAGGTGTTTCCTATGTGAGCGTTGAGGGGGCCAAGGCGAACCTTGATGCGGACATCCCTGACTGGGACTTTGAGAGAGTGCGGGACAGGGCGAAGGGGCTCTGGACCCATGCTCTGGACAGGGTCGTCGTAGAGGGGGGCACAGAGGCTCAAAGGGAAGCCTTTGCAACGGCTCTTTATCACTGCTTCATCGATCCTCGGAGCGTTTCCGATGAGGATGGATGGTATATCGGGGCTGATAATGAAAAACATCGCGCCGAAGGCTTTATCTATCGATCCATCTTCAGCGGGTGGGACGTCTTCCGGAGTCAGTTCCCTTTGCTTACGCTTCTTCGTCCCGACGTGGTCAATGATGAAGTAAACAGCCTCATTCAGATGGCCGAACTCAGTGGAAAAGGGTATCTTCCTCGATGGGAGATGATGAACGCTTACTCAGGCTGTATGGTGGGGGATCCTGCCGTGTCGGTGATCGCCGAAGCCTATCTCAAAGGCGTCAGGAAGTACGATGTCGAGAAGGCTTACGCCGCTTGTAGACAGACCGTACTGGGGCCCAAAACGAATAGAAACGGCTTTCAGCCCTATTCGAAGATCGGCTATGTTCCGCGAAGCATGTCGTGTTCCCTGGAGAACGCGTATTTTGACTACTGTTTAGCCCGGTTCGCGGAAGCCCATGGGAAGAGCGATGATGCATCGAAGCTCTACGAAATGTCGGAGAATTACAGGAAGATCTTCGATCCTCAAGTCGGAAATATGCGGGCCAGGGAGGGCGACGGTTCCTGGTGCGAATGGCAGGGATTGACTCGTGGTGTCGGGTGCGTGGAATCCAATCCCTATCAGCAGGGCTGGTTCGTTCCACACAATGTCTACGGGCTCATCGAATTGATGGGGGGAGACGACAAGTTTCTCGCTCACCTCGTGCCCTTCTTCGAGAAGACACCGTTGCACTTTCGATGGAACGAGTATTACAACCATGCGAACGAACCTGTCCATCACTGTACTTATCTCTTCCCGTTCGCTGGCGCTCCTTGGCTCACTCAAAAATGGGCTCGTATCGTGATGGACAATGCTTATGGGCCAGGCGTGAAGGGATTGTGTGGAAATGAGGACGTGGGGCAAATGTCGGCGTGGTACCTTTTAAGCGCGATGGGATTCCATCCCGTGGCTCCGACGTCTAACGTATATATCTTGGGTTCTCCCCTTTTTGAGAGGGTAACGATCCGACTTGACCCGGCGTATTACAAGGGGGAGAGCTTCTCAGTGACGACGAGAGAGAACGGGAAGGATAGACCCTATATCCAATCGGCGGCGCTCAACGGGAAAGCATTGAATCGGGCCTGGCTTACGCATCAAGAGATTGTGTCCGGAGGGACGCTGGAACTAGTCATGGGGGCGGTGCCCAACAAGGAATGGGGTATCCGGGAAAGACCGCCGTATGTGGGGAACATGAAGCACTGAGAAAGTCGAGAGAACGTCTAGAATTTCTTCGTCGATCCACTTTAAGTCTGGATTGTAGTCAAGCGTTTTCCAGGTCGGACCATTGATCCCCTTGTCCAAAAAGTCGAAATGCATATGCCCAAGCGGGGCTTTCTGAGTGAAGCAGCGTCCAAGAAGAGTTCTTGTCATTGCAACACGGGCATCGCGGCTCAGGCCCTCCGGCCAGCAAACTTCATCGAAGACACGCTGGGTGTCATGGCCGTCATTGCTTACGATGACAGGTTTGGGAAGGTCCCGCCATGCTTCGCTGGGAAGATTCAGTCCGCCGAGATGAAAAGAGATCAGGTCGACTTCAGGATCCTGTAGCGCCCACGTTTCCATAGGGCCACTACAGACGTTGACAGAAATCAGCCGACTTCCAAATTTCAGCGATAGTCTATCTCTTAAACGCCTGCAAACCTGTTGACTAAAACGAAGTTGATCGAGGTCTCGACCATGGATATCGGGTTCGTTCATGATTTCGAAGATGACATTGGGAGCATTGCCAATAGCCTCGACGATATGATCGATTAAGGGTTCGTGAGCCCTAGCCCAGCATTCGTTCCCCACATCATCGAAGTGGGCACTGTTTTCCAGAAAGTCTTGCATGTTATTGCGATTGTTATAAGGGGATCTGGACCATCGGTGGCCTTTTTTGTCGTCGTCCAACTGACATCCGTCGAAGAGGCAGACTTGGACGATTATGCCGTGCTGACCCGCAGCGTCCACAAGTTGGATGAGTCTTTTGTAAAAGGTTTCGTTCCGCGTTTCCAGATCGTACAGCTTTTCGCGCCTCTCAAAGGGCAGTAGGTCTTGAGCCCAGTGATAACAGACCCAAGGTCGAACAAGGTTGACATCGTGGTTTTCAAGGATCGTGAAGAAAGCAGCGTAGTCGAAGGATCGCTCGGCCAGGATGCCGAGGTCAGAATAACCGATGAGTCGGCAGGGAGAGTCGTTAAGAAATAGCCTGTTTCCTTCGGCTCTCAATAAGGGGCCTTGGAAAGAAGCCCCTTCGGTCAATGCCCCGATCAAGGACACAGACAAGGCGACCGTGAGGGTAGAAATCCGTTCAAAAAGTCCCTTTGTTCGGCCTCTCATAGGGCAGTCCTCCTCAAGATGTCTGCAGGCAGAATTCCTTCAATGATAGGTTTCTTGGCGTGTCTTGGGAATGGCTGATAGATCGTTGGAGGTCTCCAGGTACGCCCGATAGTGTTCCAGTGGAATCTCTGGACTGATGGAATGGGTGCCGATGATCAGTCCGCCATTTCGGCCCAGGTTCAGCAATTCTCTTGTCTGTTTTTTGATGCGATCCACAGGACCATAAATCAAGGTGTTTGTATTGTCCATGCCGCCGATGAGCACCAGTTGAGGATACTTCTCTCTCAGGAGAAAGGGATCCATTCCTGCCCTTCGCTCCAGAGGGTTGAGTCCGTCGATACCAGCATCCAGGAGCATATCGAGGAGAGAGAGGACGTTGCCGTCCGAGTGAAAAAACACGCGCCGCGCTCCCGCCTCCTTCCAGGTTCGGATCATCCTTCGGTATCCTGGCAGGAAGATCCTCTCGAATTGTTCGGGTGAGAAGAGGGGGTTGTGGTTGAAGGCCATGTCGTCCCATATGGACATGCCTGTGTCATAGAGATTCCACCTTTGAAGCTCTTCCAGTCCGATCCTTGTCAGATGGTCGGCCATCTTGTCCGCGAGGGCTCGTGCGAGAACTGGATCCTCTGCTATGTCCAAGAGAAACTGAGTCTCTCCTCTGACAAATGTGGTGCGAAGATAGGGGCCCCCTGTCTTGCCGAAGACGCACCTCGTCTCTTCCGCTGCATCTCGACTCTTTCCAAAGCGGCTGTCGAGATCGGGAGGATCAAAGGAGACCCTGTCAGGATCGGTGCCGGGAGGGATCGCCACGTCGAGAACCTCATAGAAATAGGAATCCCTGCGCGTTCGCTTCGTCGCTCCCCACGAATCCACGGCAATCTTGTGGTCCCCACGTTTCTCCAATGTGCGAGCCCTTCTAGGAAAGGCCCCTTCGTTGGGACACCAAATCACCACGTCGGAAAGCAGAGAAGGATCGCCAAGCTCTTCCCGCCAGGCGTTTGGAAAGTCCCAGAAGCTGTCGAAGCGCGGGATCCGCTCAGGAGGCCTGAAATCGTAGGCATCTAGCACGCATTCCTTTGGAGATCGCACGCCTTTACCTCGCTTCCTCGGCTAGAGTTTCGGTGTGAAGTCGATGCAGTTCCATGGCCGGTCCTCTACGATTCCAATATACCGAAGTCTTGGAGCCGTTGCTGGACCATAGCCGTCTGTCGTGTTGAAGTAGCGTTCCGGTGCCCGTTACTGGAAAAACGAACGATCTTTACTGACCCTAGGACTTTGTCTACTCTTTAAGACACTGTATGAAGGCTAACTCAACCGAGAGATCTCAAGATCTGCGGGGCATTTTGAAGGAAGATTCCCTGCGGCGTTGGTTTCTTCTGCTTCCTTTCCTGGTCGCCGGCTGCGCACACATTAATACGTTCGAAAACGGTTACACATACGACGACATTTCCCTGGTAGAGAAGGATCCGCGCATCCAAGAGGGGGGGGCATTGGATTGAGTGCTTCACGACCAATTACTGGGGAATGAAGGCAAACGGTAGGTTGTACAGGCCGCTGACGCTGTTTTCTTTCAAGGTCACCAGAACTCTCTTCGGTCCCTCTCCTGGGCCGCAGCATGCTTTGAATGTACTGATTCACGGACTGAACGCCACACTGGCTTTTTTTCTCTTGCGACGTATCCTCCCGCAATTCTATCCGGCAGTCATGGGATCTCTCTTGTTCGCTGTCCATCCTGTTCATGTGGAAGCGGTGGGCCCAGTGGTGGGACGGTCCGAGCTTCTGGCGTTTCTTTTTGGAATGACGGCGATCCTCTTTCATTTTCGTGACCGAAACCGTTGGGTGACCTTGCCTGCCAGTCTTTTGGCCTTCTTATCCAAGGAACACGCATTGGCACTCGTCCCTGTGCTCCTGTTGTATGACCTATTTCAAGGCAAGGCGTACTTGAGATCTAGACGGGGCATCCTTTTGGGCTTGATAGGATGCGTTGGCATCTTCCTGGCCATCCGTTTCGCTGTCTTCTCGCATTTGGGTAGCCAGCCAGATTTTCCGAGTTTCCAGCTCCGAGAGACGGACAATCCCCTCCTTCTACTCGGTTGGTCCAGGCGACTCATAGCGGCTGTCGCTATCTTGGGGAAATACCTCCGCTTGTTGGTTTGGCCTGGGGTCCTCTGTTGCGATTACACACAGCTTGCGTTGGCATTGGAGGCGAGCTGGCTATCCTTGGACTTTTTCTCGGGATGCGTTCTGCACGGCTTTCTCGCGGTTGTCCTGTTCGTTTTCGCCCGGAGGAAGTCGTCCATGCTTCTAGGTCCATTGCTCTACCTCGGCTTTCTCTTCACTATTTGGAGCGAGCCAGAGCCGCGGAGCCAGAGAGGGAGGAGGAGTTGCATTTCAATTTTGGACAACTCCTTCTTATGATGGGCCGGTACGAGGAAGCCGAGGAATACCTCAGAAAGGCATTGGCGACCCATCCCACGTCTTCCTGTCACGACCTGCTGTCTCAAGCGCTTCAGCTGCAGGGAAAGACCAAGGACGCGAAAGAGCATAGGCGGAAGGCGGAAGCCTTGGATCGAGGAGAAGGCGAGCCCATGTCCTTTTCCACACCACATACTTGCGTCCCGCACGCAGCTTGTATATCGTTGCGTTATGAGTTTCCCTTTGGCGCCCAACAGAGCGACTGCCTGCGCCTGGATGGGTGTCCTGGTCTTTCTTTTCTTCCCGTTTTCTCCAATAGAAGCGCAAAACAGGCTGCCCAATCCTGGATTTGAGCGGAACCTTTTCGAGAAGGGGTGGACGGCTCTTCCTTGGGGGACATCTCCAGAACGGGACGGGACCACGCGCCACGGTGGGCGTTTTTCTCTTCGCGTCTCCTGTCACGGAGGCGCCGAATCGGTGAAAATTCCCCACGAAGGGGGACGTCTTAAGCTTTCTGGTTGGATTCGGACAAACCATGTGGTGACAGGGAAGTCTGCGGCATGGCACAAAGCAGCCTTCCAGCTGATCAGCTATGACGAGAATGGAAGACAGATCGGCCACGCCGATGTGGCCCTCGTGGACGGCACTCAGGACTGGACATACCATGAGCGTACGGTGCTCCTTTCGAGGGTTGTAAGCGCGGTGACCGTTCAATGCCATCTCTGGGGAGAGGACGCTTCGGGAACCGTTTGGTTTGACGACGTGAGCCTGGAGTTTCTTGGGGATCCATCCTCTTTTTCCCGGCGAATACTCGATCTGGAAGAGGCCACCGTTTCCGTCGACTTCGGCAAGGTCCTGGGACCGCTAGAGGCGATCTGGAGGGGGAGCGACGTGGGGCATATGGATCGCGTCGCAACGTCCACCCAAACACAAGCCGTGGAGGCGGCCAAGGAGATCGGCTTTTGCTATGTGCGCATGCATAACTGCATCGTATCTCCCAGGATCTACTCGGAGGACGACTCCGGACGTCCAATCTATGACTGGTCCCTCTTTGACGAAAGGGTGGCGACGGTCACCGATCGCGGCATGGTGCCTATCATTTGCCTGGAGGGGATGCCTCCAGAAATTGCGGGTAGGGAGGACGGGAAGGACTGGATGAACCCATACCCGCCGAAAGACGACGAAGGGTATCGTAAATGGGAGGCGCTGGTGGAGGCTGTGGTCAGGCATTGCAGAGAGACCCATGGCAATGCCATTCACGACTGGTACTTTGAGGTGTGGAATGAACCGGACGCCTCAGGCTACTTTCAAGGCACCCTGGGCGACTATCTCAAGATCTATGACCATGCGGCAAGGGGGGCGCTGAAGGGGGATCCAAAGATCAGGATTGGCGGACCCGCTGGAGCCGATGCGTCTTGGTGTCTTCCTTTCCTTTCCCATTGCGCCAAGGGAACGCCTGTCCATTTTTTGTCCTTTCACACCTATACGGTGGGGGTGGGCGTGCCTGTCTTTGATAAGCTTCGGTTGGATTTGCTCGAAATGGAGTCAGCTCTCGCGGCTGTGCCTTCACTAAAGGATCTCCCCATTCTGATCACGGAGTGGGGCTGCGCATCCAGTCGGTGTCCTGCGCACGATAGACCCTACGATGCCGCATTCAGGCTCATGGCCACCAAGATTTTTATGGATCATGGCGTCCATCTGGCTTTGCCATTCTGCTATGGAGAAGGCCCTCACCATTGCCATGAAGGGTTCCAGGGCGGATTGGCTCTCTTTACCAAGACGACTATCCCCAAGCCAAGTTTCAGAGCCTTTGAGCTTCTGAGCCGAATGGAAGGTGAGCGCGTTCCCTGTGTGAGCAGTAACGATCCTTTGGGAGGGATCGCTTCGATTGCTTCCGATGGGAACAGGGCTTGGGTCATCTTGTTTAACCTGACGGAGGCCTTTGACCGGGCGAGCTATGAAACAATGGTTCGGTTGGAATTTCATGGACTCCAGAAAGGTCCATGGCTGTGTTTCGCGACCGAAATCGCGGAAGGGGGGTGCGATCCTTTCGTCCTGTGGGAGGAAATGGGGAGACCTGAAATTCTGACAAAGGCGCAGAGGGCGTCGCTTATACAGAAAAGTCAGCTTCCAGTGAGCGGTCCTTTCCGCGTCGAGAACGCGTCCATTGAAAGAGTTGTGCCCTCCTCTTCGATCCTCTTTTTCGAGTTTATCAGGAATGAAGCCAAAGTCGAGTGGCTGTTCGATTTTGGCGGGGAATTCATAGAGGGCAGGGAAACGCTCTACAGGCCTGGACGAGGAGGAAAGGAGATCCCTCCTGAGGGAGACATTCTTCTCTACAACTCGAGCGGCCGGGCAGAGATCGTGTCCATTCCTGGGGGAGAAAGAGGACTTCGCTTGGACGGGAAAGGTCGGTTGGCGGACGGCCTTCAGTTCAGGCACAAGAACGCTGGGGGGGGATCGCGTATCCTGGAGGCCGTGATCCGCCTCGCTGGCGATGCAAAGGAGGGCTACAACGAACTCATCAGCATCAACGACGTGACGCGCACGGGTGGCAACATGATCTTGCGGCTCGTTCGGGGATGCATCCCTTCTGTGGCGGCGCGGGGGGGGGATGATCTCTACAAGTACGTCTTTTCGGATTGTCCCCTGACGCCAGGGGACAGATCGCACGTGGCGGCCGTCTACGACGAGTGTCTGGGAGGACTCTTCCTATACGTGGACGGCGAGCAGGTCGGCGGCATTCCGATGGATCTCAAAGGGGGTGACATGGAGCCTCTTCGCGGCGTGGGCATGAGCAACGGGGGGCCCACCAACGGGTTCACTGGAATCATAGAAGGGGCCGCGGAATCGCGCTTTGAGGGTCCATTCACCCCGCAGCTCTTTCAGTTGTTCTCGGCGGAGGGTCCGTCTCCTCAGCTCCCCAAGAGAAAGAGGGAAGTCCGTCTCGAACTCCCCAGGGACGTGATGGATCTACCGAAGCTCCCAAGCGATCGCCATCCCCTCTGGCAGCCCAAAGACGACGATCCCTACAAGTACCATCACGGACCCATCATCAGCGTATGGCGGGACCAGTTCGTCGTGACCTGGCACGCGTGCAGGGAGGGGGAGGACAGCGCGCCTTATGTGGGACTCGTCTCCTTCTCCGAGGACCTCGAGACCTGGTCCGATCCGGCGCCTTTTGCTTCGAAGGAACACAATGAACGATACGAGAGGACGATGCGCGATCGGTGTCGCATCTCCCCCCAAAGGGGTCTCCATGTAAATTTGGCCCCCAGGACCCTCCACATGGCTGAGGGTAGGCTCTATCTCTGGTCCCTTGGATGTGTGAGCGAGAAGAGGAAAGGCTACCAGCAGGCGGAGAAGTGGTGGCAGGGCAGAATTTTCTTCACCTCTGATGGCGCTCGTTGGGAGGAAATCCCTCCCTCCGAGTTGGACGCCCTGGAGATCCCTTGCAGGACGACCGCGAGCAACCATCATTTCATCCCCATTTCTAAGGATAGACTCATGGCCGCCGCCATGGAAGGGCTCTCTGCCGGGAGCCAAGGTCCGGGAAGCCTTCTATGCGCTCCCATCACGAGCGACCCGACAGGACTTTCGGGTTGGCATGGAGGCATCGTGGACACAGCCATGTGTCCGGACGTGGGGGAACCCGGCGGATGGCAGGGACGGGACGGCACGCTTCACTACGCTGCGAGGCAAGGACAGCAGATTTGGCACGCCTTCAGTGCCGATGACGGCGTTTCGTGGAGTCCTCTTCGACCTCAGTTTGGCTTTTCTGATTGTCCAGGCAACAAAGAGTTTGGTATGCTGCCAGACGGACGCGTTTGGTACGTGGGGAACCCGGTCCCAGGCAGCCGCGACCAACTCGTGCTGGCGTTGAGCGAGGATGGGTGGATCTTTGACGAGGCCTACCTGGTGCGTTGGGAGCCTCTCACGCAGCTTTATCCAGGTCGAGCCAAGGGAGGGACAGGCTACCAGTATCCGAGCGCCGTTCACCACGAAGGGATGCTCGTCATCGCCTATAGCGTGTCGAGGGATTTCATTGAAGTGTCCCGAGTTCCCCTGAGGGAGTAGGGGAAGAAGAGGGCGATCTCCTCGCAAAAGAGCGTGAACATGGAATCGAAACGGACCCATAGCAGTAGCGAAGCAGAATTGGGGACGAGTCTGCCAAACCACGTGGCGCTGCTCGTCGCTGACGCCCTGGAGAATGTGGGACCTCTTAGGCATTTTGCCCTGGCCGATATCCACGCTTCCGGCACCTTCGGAGAGATCTGGGTCGCGTTGTCCGAGAAGACCTTGGCCGTGGTGAATTTGAACGGACCAGACGGACCGGCCGTTCGCTTGGTTCCGCTTGGGGACGACGTGGAGATGGAGATCGTGTTGGGCGTCGGGAGCAGCCGTTTTAGGATCGTGAACGCAGGCAAGCTGGAGGAGGAGCTTCGCTTCAGCACGCGGCAAGCCAAGAGATTCAGCAAACTCCTTCACGCGGCCCAGGCACGCATCAAGGGAGAGGAAGAGGCGAGCGTCGAGGAAGGGATCGTCAAGGAAGGGGACGACCGCCTTTGCGAGAAGTGCCACAGGCTTATCCCGGACTGGGCCGACTCCTGTCCGCGGTGCCTTCACAAGCGGCAGATTCTCTGGAGACTTCTCGCCTTTGCCAAGCCCTACAAGCGATTCATGGCGCTGGGATGGATCGGGGCCTTCGTGTCCGCGCTTCTCATGCTGGTCCCTCCGAGGCTGACGCGCCTTCTCATTGACGACGTCCTGAAAGAAGGCAAGGGGGAACTGCTGTGGAAGCTGATCGGCATCTTGGCGGCGACTTATGCCCTTCGCCTCTTCTTCAACTTTCTGCGCTTGAACCAGTTGGCGAGGATGAGCGAATTCATCACGCACGATCTGAGGCGAGAAGCCTTCTCGCATCTGCAGAAGCTCTCTTTGTCCTATTACAGCAAGAAACCCACCGGGCAACTCATTAGCAGGATCACGCACGATACGGATAGGCTTTGGGATTTCATCACCTTCGGCATGGTGGAAGTCGTGATCTCCATCTTCCAGATCGTGGCCATCGGGTTGATTCTCTTCATGGAAGAGCCTGTGTTGGCCCTGCTCACCGTGGCGCCCGTTCCCATTGGATTAATCCTCTCCTACTTTCACGTGAAGAGGATGCGTTCCGTGCTCACGCGAATCTGGGCACACTGGTCCGAGATGACCAGCGTGCTGAGCGATGTCATTCCTGGCGTCCGCGTGGTGAAGGCCTTCAAGCAAGAGGATCGGGAGATCGGCAAATTCACGCACAAGAGCCAGGTCGTGGTGGACGATGCGGAAGTGCTTCACAAGGAGTGGACCTCCTATTGGCCTCGCCTGACTTTTCTTTTGAACCTGGGCACCCTGGCCATCTGGGCGTATGCGGGACCCAAGATCCTGGGCGGCACGTTCAGCCTGGGGACCTTCGTCATGTTCCTGGGATATGTCTGGATGTTTTACGGTCCCATCGAGCACCTGGGCATGATGAACCGCATGTTCCAGCGAGCCATCACGTCCGGTCACAGGGTCTTCTCGATCCTGGACACGCCCCCGACCATCTACACCAAGCCCACATCCCAGAAGAGAAAGACCCTAAAGGGGACGATAGGCTTTCAGGGAGTGAGCTTCAGCTACGACGGTGTGAAACGGGTTCTGCAGGACGTGACCTTCTCCGTGGGAGCTGGCGAGGTGGTCGGACTGGCCGGTCCCTCAGGGGGCGGAAAAACCACGACGGTCAACCTGATCTGTAGGTTCTACGATCCTGTGGACGGCAGAATTCTCATCGACGGGGTGGACCTCAGGGACTGGGATCTCCATGAACTCAGGTCCCACATCGGGGTGGTACTCCAGGAGCCCTACCTCTTCAGGGGATCCGTGGCCGAGAACATCGCCTACGGCAACCCAGACGCCACGGTGGAGGAGATCATTGAAGCGGCCAGGGTGGCCAACGCTCATGACTTCATCGTGGGATTTCCCGACGGGTACGACACCCTCGTAGGAGAGAGGGGACAGACCGTGTCAGGAGGCGAGCGTCAGCGGTTGAGCATTGCCAGAGCGCTCCTCAACAATCCGAAAATCCTGATTCTGGACGAGGCCACCAGTAGCGTGGACTCCAAGACGGAAATGAAGATTCAGGAAGCCATCGACAGGCTGGTCGAGGGAAGAACCACGATTGCCATCGCTCACAGGCTGAGCACCTTGAGAAAGGCCAACCGCCTGGTCATTCTGGATAAGGGCAAACTCGTGGAACAAGGCTCCCACGAGGAACTGATGAAGAAGGACGGCATGTACGCCGGGCTTCATAAGACGCAAACAGAGCTCAACGCGCTGTTCGCCATATAGCGGATGAGGGACCGCGCCCGAGACGAGGAGGCACTTCCCTCGGCTCATGCTCAACCCGCTTGAATGGCTGTGTGCGGGTCTGCGCGGGCAGTTCGCAGTCCTTTGTGCAACAGAAATTGACGCCGCTTTGGCGCGCTCCGAAGGCAGGATAGGGGAAGCCTGATGACTGCAAGAGACAACAAGATCGACATCTCCCTCCGTAGGGACGACAAGGGACAGCTCGTCTGCCGGGTCCCAGGCAGCGAGGAGGAGGTGGAGAACGTGCGCGTCGCCCGCTGTTTTCCGTGGTCCTTGCGAGAGAGGTACATTTCCGTGCGCAACAAGGAGGGTGAGGAGATCTGCTTGATCGAGTCCTTGGATCAAGTGGACGAGAGCGTCAGGGATTTGATCGAGGAAGAGCTGGGTGAGCAAGAGTTCGTGCCTCACGTCACGAAAGTGTTGCAGGTCGACGATCGGTTTGACGTCACGGTGATGAGCATCGAAACGGACAGAGGTCCCATCGAGCTCCAGGTGAAGGACTCCGAGGACATCCGAACCTTGCGGACGGGACGGGTCCTCATCAAGGATCA
>Ga0272442_10008382_pt1 | contig 13111 bp, 10 predicted proteins | sample SSMForm2O_FD_200262 | JGI IMG/M metagenome (GOLD analysis project Ga0272442, IMG submission 200262) | Marine sediment archaeal communities from Little Sippewissett salt marsh, Falmouth, MA, United States - SSM-Form-2O | ecosystem: Environmental > Aquatic > Marine > Wetlands > Sediment ...
CGTGCCCTAAGAGCACGATGTTACGGATGTCTTTGAGATTCGCCACTGTCATTAACCTCCATATTTCATTCTGATCACAATCGTCTCTTTATACAAAAGGTAGAAGTTTACACGACTGTATGGGAAGAGGCAAGCACAAAAAACTACATTCCCGGCGAAATACGGGCAGAATCGCATTTTTCATAAAATAGGCGACCTTAAAACGCTTGTTTTTGACTTGCAAAGATCAAATTTTCCCTTGATTTGCATAACAATATAGTCCAAAATGATTATTAGAAAGGCAGCAGGTTCTAATATGCATATAAGTTTCGCGGCAATTATTCTTGTGGGCAGTATGATTCCGGCGACGCATGCTTCGCCTTCGCCCTCAGAGAATTACCATGTCAGCGAAGTTGTCAGCGTTGTGTCTCCCAAATCGTTCCAATGCAAGCTCGATGACTACAAACCGGCCCCGTTTGTTCGTTTTCGAGTTATTCTGCCCGATATCGAGGGATTGACAAAAGAAACCCTGTCAGAGCGGTTGACGTCCGCAAAAGAAATTGAGCTTCGAAACATCAAATTTCGGAACTATTTTCGGGTTGAGGCCGATGTGTGGATTGACGGGAAGCTGTTTTTGGAAAAACGCGCTTCCGAAACAGCCAACAATGAAAGCGACGTCCCAAAGCCGCCATCCAATCTGAGGGGGTATCAATTTTCGACAGCACCTCAAAAGCAGCCCCCCCCCCAACAGTCCAAAGAATATGCCGCACCTGTCCGGCGCGGTACAATTTCTATTGCGGGTCTTCTGGATACGACAATCGATTGCTCCATGCTGCAGGACGATACGCCGCTTTCTGAAGCATTGACACTATTGGCGGAGTCTGTTGAACCGCGGCTTCCGCTGCTGATTCTGTGGAATGACCTGCAGGTCAATGCGTTTATCGAAAAGGAGACCCCGATCGGGGTCGATGGGCTTGATCGAATAAAACTGCGACATGCGATGGATATTATCCTGCGTTCGGTATCAGCCGGCGGTTCCCGTTTGGTATTGGTTACGGAGGGAGGAATTATCAAATTAGGTACAGAGCAGACGCTGCTCAGCAAGAAAATAACCCGGGTTTATTCCCTGGAAGATTTGGTGGCGCCGCCTTCGACAGGGTATCGGTACAACCAAGGCGGTTATGGTAATAACACGAGGCGGGGTAACAACTCGAGGCAGGGTAACAGAGGCGGTGGTTATAACCGTTACTGAATGGGCAGGGTGCGTTACAAGGATGTTCTGCTTTCCGATTTCATGTCTTTGACAATCTCGGCCGCATTCGTTAACTTGCCGTCAATTGCCATATCCCGATAGGGAGCGGAGGGGTCATAGAACGTTTCGCTGAGATCGATTGTGTTCATCATCAGGCCTTCTTTATGGTCTTCGAGTTGGGCGATAATGCGTCCGTCCGGTTGGATAAAACAGGACGGATACGGACAGAACCAGCCGCAGGAATTGGTTATGCTGACCCAGAAACCATTGTTGGCGGCATTAGTCTGCATCGTTTGCCGCATGATTTCCGAATGTACGCTTGGGCCTTGCTGACGGGCATTATAGAAGGATTGAAAGACACATTTGACGCCATCCCTGTATAATTGTCGGTACAGTTCCGGAAAACGCAGGTCAAAACAAATCAGCAGCGAGCATTTGACACTGTTGATTTCAAAATGTACAAAATGGTTGCCGGGGGTATAATTCTCAAAATCGATCCCCGTACAGAATCGCTTATCATAACGATTCACCAGTTTGCCTTCGGGCGAGATCAGGTAAAGCGAGTTATGCGGCTTGTTCGGCTCGGTCAGCCGGTGGCTGCTGCCGAGAACAACCCAGATATTCAATTGACCCGCCAACGCGATGATTTCCAGCGTCTTTCCTTTCAGCAGGTTCCAGTCGTAGTTGTCAAAGCAATCAAAATCCACACTTGCATAGCCGCTGATGGCACACTCGGAGAAATGCACGATGTCGGCGTTCTGTTGTGCGGCATTCTGCATTAAAGCAGTGACATGTCCGAAATTGGCCTTGATATCCGCACTGACCGGAAACTGGCACGTCGCAACTTTTAAGATTTCTTGAGTCATTTTTGTATCTGTTTTTGACAATTATTGAACTTCTTCAAGCAAGTGTGACCACTGTAAAAAGACACGTTCGTATTCCGGAATCAATGAAAATTCCTTGAGCCATTTTTCGATATATGCCCTGTCAAGGGTTGCCCTGTTTTTGGCGAGGATGCTTTTGACGTCTTCTTCGTCAATCGCTCGACCGGCAATCATTTTATGAATAATCACATCTTCGCACGAAGCGAATTTTGCTGAATAATTTCCGATATGAACAGTCTTCGCATGTTCAATGGCCTGCCGTTCGTAAGGCATGAATGAAAAAATAAAATCAATTCGGATTTTAGAGTGTACATCTTCAACAGGTAATACCCGTGTTTGGGAGGCAAAATCTTTGGGATGGTCGGGCAGAGGATTTAAATTCAGATCGCGGCACAGGTTGTCAATCTGGTTGAAATCGTTCGTATCAATACCCAGCGTTATATCGATATCCCGTGTCAAGCGAGGCCTTCCATAAATCAGTACCGCCTGGCCGCCGATGATCATGTAGGCAATGTTACGTTGTGCCAACTGCTGCGTAATGGTGTGGATCAACTGTTCAATCATTGGCCCACCCGGTTAATAGCGTCGGCAATTCGGATATCGACTTCGATCCCTTCCAGCATATTGCCGGAATGAATCGCGCCTACGGCAACGGCTTCGTTGTGCAGCATATCAAAGATCGCCATGGCTTCCTGCGGAGTAAGACGCTCCCGGGCATCCAATTCCCGATAAAAGGATTCCAATTGTTTTGGGTTTGTAATCATGCTTTGTTCGGTATTTTATCATATTTTCTAATCCGTGTAAATTCGTGAAATCCGCGGTTTAACTTTATTTCAGGCCCATTGTTTCCGGCAGGTCGAACAGGATGTTCATGTTCTGTATGGCCTGACCGGAGGCGCCTTTGATCAAATTGTCAATCGCCGAGAACACGACGACTTTGCCCTTGGCAACTGTCGGGAAAACATGGCAGTAATTGCTCTTGGCGACATTTTTGACGGCAGGGGGCTTACTCAGCACCTGCACAAACGATTCATTTTTATAGAAGTCCTGATACAGTTCCATCACTTGCTTCTGCGTGATATCTTTAGACGGGTCCGAATAGGTACTCGAAACGATTCCCCGGTCAAATGGTCCGACGTGTGGTTGGAACAGTATTTCTACGGGCTTGCCGGCAACCATGGACGCAACCTGCTCCATTTCAGGCATGTGCCGATGCACGCCGACGCCGTAAGGGTAGAGATTCTCATTCATGTATGGAAAGTGGAAGTTCGACGAAGGATTTTTGCCGCCGCCGGAAACACCGGTGACAGAACTGACCACGATTCCACTGGTCTTGATGAAGCCGTTTTTCAGCAGGGGGGCCAGTGCCAATGAGGCCCCCGTCGGATAACAGCCGGGGTTGGCGACCAGTTTGGCGCCCTTCATGTCATTTCGGAACAATTCCGGCAGGCCATACACCGCATGAGCCAGATTTTCCCGGTCCGTGTGCGGCTCGTAGTATTTCTCGTAAACCGCGACATTTTTGATCCGGTAATCGGCGCTGAAGTCAATGACTTTGACCCCTGCGGAAAGAAGTTTCGGAACAAAACCCATGGAGACCTTGTGCGGCAGACAGCACAGGACGACATCGGCGTTTTCGGCCAATTTGTTCAGATCCAGCGGCTCGATCATCATGTCCAGCCGGCCTCGAAGCTGACCGAAGGTGTCTGCAACATGCCCGCATTCTTCCGGCAGGGCCGTCAAATAGGTCACTTCCGCCTGCGGATGCCGCAATAGAATCTCAATCGACTCCACACCTGTGTACCCACTGGCCCCAATAATCGCAACTCGTATCATACATTCCTCGTTATATTAAATGTTAATCCGCGTCAATCCGCGAAATCCGCGGTTTACTCATCCACAAAAAAAGCCGCCCATTCCGGCGGCTTATTGTAATCAGAATCGAAACAATTTGCAAATTAACGTTTCGAGAACTGGAAGCTTCTGCGTGCGCCGGGTTTGCCGGGTTTCTTACGCTCAACCATACGGCTGTCGCGTGTGAGGTACCCGCCGTCCCGAAGCGGCTTCATCAGGGTGGGGTCATAGTTCTTCAATGCTCTGGCGATACCCAGCATGGCTGCATGGGCCTGGCCGCTGGTTCCGCCGCCTTTGACATTAATAAACACATCTACAGCGCCAAGCGTATCGGTGGCCTTGAGCGGAGCGGCTACCGCATTGCGGTCGGCTTCCTGGCTGAAATATTCGTTCACTTCACGGTTATTGATCTTAAGCTGGCCCTTGCCGGGCTTGACGCGGACACGGGCGATGCTGCTTTTACGACGGCCGGTTCCCCAAATGAATCCGCCCATGTCAGGCGTTGCGGGCTTGGCGGTAACAACCGGGGCAGGTGCCGTTTCGGCCGGTTTATTTACCAGATTCGGATCAATTAACGGGCTTTCGTTCTGTATCTCAGTCATATTTTCTTGCTCTTAATATTCTACAGTTCCATTTTTTGTGGCTGCTGAGCGGCGTGTTCATGGGTAGGGCCGCTGTACACTTTCAGTTTTTTATACATCTGGGCTCCCAGGGTGTTTTTGGGCAGCATGCGTTTAACAGCCATTTCGACGACGCGTTCAGGGTGACGCTCCATGACACGTTTGTAGGAGATGATCTTCTGGCCGCCGGGGTAGCCGCTGTACCGCTGGTATTCTTTGGTGTCGGCCTTGTTACCGGTCACGCGAACCTTTTCGGCATTGACAACGATGATATAATCGCCTGTATCGACATGGGGGGTGTAGATGGGCTTGTCCTTGCCCATCAAGGCCATGGCAACCTTGACCGCCAGACGGCCCAAAATGGCCCCGTCGGCATCAACAACACGCCAGTTACGCTGGACAGTCTCATTTTTCGCTAAAAAACTCTTCATATTCTCGTACCAGTTCAAAAATCTATTGATATAGTATTCCTACAGTTCATTGAAAGCGAGTTATTATAATGGGTAAGACGACTCTGTCAACCCTGAATTTTCGCGAAAAAAATAAAATAATACGCATTTTTTATTTTAAGACCCCAAGTGGCGGTAAGAGGCGCCCAGAATCAACCTTTTGTAAAATACATGCAATTCCCTGTCCGGATTATCCCAATCCATGGGCCGGCGGGCCTGCAGGTCGCCATTGGCGGGGATATCCCAAACAGATGTGTCCTGCGCCAGGCCGGTTTCGGTACCGTAATAGAGAATCTTCGGGCCGGGAAATGAAAACTGAATTTCGGCGGCCTGTTTGAGTTTCGTTTTCTCCCGGCCGCAGGTGAATATAAAGCGGTCCATGTCGTGATTATCCAGAAATGTGGCCAGATAAAAGTCGGGCGGGAATTTCGCGAAGTGATTTCGGCATTTGGCAATTGCCGTGTTTTTGTCGATTTTTCCGTGGGCCAGTTCCTGCATGATGAGCTGAAACCTGAAATCCAGCACGCCGTCCAATTCGCCGATGTAATCGCGATAAAGCTGTTCGGGGGCCTGTCCTCGCAGCCAAAGGCAAAACTTACGGTGAACATTGATGGTGTTCAGTTCCCGAAATTTAATCCCCATCAGCCAGGCCTCGCCGATGAGCACGCAGTCGGGGTAGTCGGCTTTGATCTGTTGTCGAAAGTCCTGCCAGAAGTCGTGGGTCGGGCCGATGCAGTGGTCCAGCCGGAATCCGTCGATGCCCAGCGACAGCCAGTATTTTGCGGCGTCGATGATATGTCTTCGGGCAGGGGGGTATTGCAGATTGAGTTTGGGAATTTCGGGAAAGGTCAAAAAACAGCGATATTTTTTCGGCCATTTTTTGAAGATGAACCACGGGTAATATTCGCTTGTTTTATCCGCTTGGGCGGCCTTAAAAAAACGGTGGTGCCGGGAACAGTGATTGGGGACAAAATCGGCGATGATCCGAATGCCGGCAGCGTGGGCTTTGTCGATGAGTTCCTGTAAATCGTTCACGGTGCCGAAATGCGAATCGACCTTGAAAAAATCGGTGACATGATAGCCGTGATAGGCGCTGGTTTCGCAAAAAGGCGACAGCCACAGGGCATTGACGCCGAGATCGGCCAGATAGTCCAGTTTGTCGATGATGCCGCGAAGATTGCCGCCGATGAATTCCGGCCGGTTCCATTTGTCGGGGTCCGTGTATCCCGCAAACCGGTCAATCAAAATATGATACACAATCGCGTTTTTGAACCAACCCGTACTCATACTATATTTTTTACCACGGAATACAGGGAAATACACGGGAATTTTTGACAGGATGGCAGCGAAATGCGCGGGCAATGTTCTTGCGGTGAAATCGGTTTTCCCTTATAATTTTGGAACTTAAACAGGAAACCGTACCGGCTGAAAAGAAAAGATTTTCGAACAGTTTTACATTTAAGGCGTCAGACCCTTCAAATTCGTCCCGCGGCGATTGAAACGAACTGGCATAGATAGAAAGGGGAAATTGAATGAACGAATTGAACCATAGTCGGCGCAGATTGCTAAAACAAACCGGCCTGGGAGTCGGTCTGGCGGCTGCAGCACCATTGGCCGGGGCTACGATGCTGATGCCGTCGAAGGTCGAGGCGGTGACTCCACCGCAGCATTATGCTTTGCTGCCGGTGCTGGACGAGGTGGATGTGCTTATTTGCGGAGGCGGCGCCGCCGGTATCGGCGCCGGTCTGGGAGCCGCTCAGCAGGGTGTCAAAACATTGGTCATCGAAAACTGCACCTTTTTCGGCGGGGTTATCTCCTGGATGGTGGGTATGGAGATGAACCAGATGCGACCTAAGGGCAAGGGCAGATCCGATACCATTGAAGCCCTGATCAATCGAATGGAGTCCTATGGGGACCAGGCGATGAAGTGGCGAAACAGCAATTCCATTATACCCAATGTGGAATATTTTAAGGTTGTCGTGCTGGAATGCTTTGACGCTGTCAACTGCAATTATCTCGTTGGCGTCCGTGCTGCCGATGCCATTGTTGAAAACAACGTGGTCAAAGGCGTTGTCGTGGCCACCAAACGGGGGCTGATGCGTATTAACGCCCAGGCAGTGGTCGACTGCACCGGTGACGCAGATATCGCGCATTACGCAGGCGCTGAGACCTTTATCTATAACGAGGGAAACCTTGGCGCCATGACCCTGGGATCAAATTATAATCACTGGCAAAAGCCGAGCGGTGCCTTTAAGAAAGGACGCGACAAGTACCCACTACTGCCGAAAACAATGATCATCCGCCAGGTGGCCAAATGCGAGTTTTCATTCTATAACAATGAGGGATCGCTGGTGCTCGGTAATATGAATCCGGTGGATCTCAAGCAACGCACACGAACCGAAACCCAGCTAAGCAGACAGTTGGTCCAGAACGTTTTGGCCATGCGGGAATTCGGCGATACTGAAGAACAAAAAAATGCTGAATTAGTCGGCGCTGGTCAGCAGGTCTCTGCCCGTGAATCAAGACGGCTGCACGGTGAATACACCCTGACCATCGATGATATTGAAGAAGGGACTGCCCAACCGGACACCGTTGCCTGGCGAACCGGAGGGATCGACGTAGGCCCCGGAGGGTTGTACAAACCCGAAGGTATGCGGATCTTTGACATTCCTTACAGGTCCTTACTTCCCATCAAAGTCGACGGTCTGATCGTTGCCGGTCGCTGTATTTCGGCGGATCATATCCCTGAGTTGTCCGGCAAAAGCATCGGTAACCAGTTCGCTGCTGGACAAGGCGCCGGAACCGCGGCGGCGGTTGCTGCCAAGCAGGGCCTGCTTCCCCGGAAGATCGATATCGGGGAAGTTCAGGCGATCTTGAAAAAAGATAATGTTGACCTCTTCCCGACCAACCGATCCACCCGGGCATAAGGAGATCATGATGAGTGATAAAAAAGCGATAAACAGACGATATTTTTTAGCCGGCAGTGGAGCAGCATTGGTTGCCGGTTCTCTGACAGGCTGTCAGGTTAACGAAGAAGCAAGTCCAACTTCTTCAGCGAATTACGATTCGACTCCGGTTCTGGATACCGTGGATGTGCTGGTGGTTGGAGGCGGTCCGGCCGGCATTGGGGCCGCCTTGGCTGCCAAACGTCAGGGTGTCAAATGCCTTGTTGTGGAGAGTTATTCCTTCTTCGGCGGTTCAGCCGTTTGGGGATTGGGCAAGCCAATGGAACAGATGCGCCCCGGTTCCAAGCCCCGTTCGGCGATACATGAACTATTGCTGAAGCATCTTACGGACCTGAGCAGCCAGGCGGCCCGTATCGAGAACCACAGTGTTTACCCCAATGTGCATTTCCTTAAGGCCGCGATTGTGGATGCCCTGGATGAGGTTGAATGCCCCTATTATGTCCACGTCCAGGCCGCCGACGCAGTGGTTGAGGACAACCGTATCACAGGCGTCATACTGGCAACCAAGCAGGGGCTGATGCGCGTCAGCGCCAAAGTCGTGCTGGACTGCACTGGAGATGCCAGCATCGCGAGTTTTGCTAGAGCATCGACACTTTCAGAGGACTCGCCCTCGGCTCCCTTGAGTCTGACTGCGGCATACATTGACGTAGATGTATCGTCTGTCAAAACCGGCGATATCACCAGCGCTTTTGACAGCGCACGCCAGAAGTATCCGTTATTGCCCAAAACGGTCCATGGACTGAAGCAGGTGTCCAATTGTTCGTTCGGATATATGGACCACAGCGGAACCAGCGGTTTCGGCTCGTTGGATCCGCTTGACCCGGTACAACGATCGCAAGCGGAATGCAAGAGCCGCCGACAAGTCCTTCAAATGGAACACGCCATGAGAGAATCGTCAACGACTGCTCTTCAGGACATCGATATCTGTGAGGGTGCCTCGCAGGTTTGTGTGCCGCTGCCCCGCAGAGTCAAAGGTTTATACACCCTAACCGGTCAGGATGTTGCCAAAGGAGCGGATTTTCCCGATACGATTGCCCTGCGTTATGAGATGGTCAACAACGCCCTTGTCAGTTGCGGCGTGCCCTACAGAACGATGGTCCCGGAAGATGTGGATGGCATTCTGATTGCCGGAAGCGGCATCAGCGCCGATAGCAGCGCGGTATCGACTGCCGCGGGCAACTGCATGGCCACCGGTCATGCCGCCGGATTGGCCGCGGCGATGTCGGTCAGGCAGGGAATCATGCCGCGTGATCTGGACGCTGCCAAGCTTCAGGAGGCACTTCGCAAGAACGATGCGACCTAACGATAAGAATTTCCGCGGGTGAAGGCGGAACCGAAACCCGTGGTAGGGGGATCATAAAAACACAACCAATCCCGGAGGGCTTGAATAAAAGGTAGCACAGACTTCCAGCCTGTGTCTGAATGCTGGTACGCCGGCAGAATGTCAGAACGACATCGTATGGTTCGACCCCGACAGGATCGATGGGATTGGGCCTTTCATACCACGAGTTACGGCCTATCGGTCTCACCCGCGACTATTCGTATTCCAAGCCCTCCGGGCTTATGATTGCACTGAAGGTGCATGGTAACTTAGCCCAGGGCATCGCCCTGGGTCCAATACATCCCCAACACCATTTCGCCCTGTAAGGGCAGAGTATCAGGGATTTTTATATTGCCCTTTCAGGGCGTATTTCGATAGGGGCAATCGATACCCAGCCCGTTGGGCTGGGCTATAATACACAGGCCCTTCAGGCCATTTATGGAATTTTCTGTTTTTATCAGCGTGGGCACAGCCCACCCTACAGGACTATTTTGACCAGCGTGGGCAAATCACAGATTTGCTCCACTCTACATGCCCGACCTACACCGGTGTGAAAGACCCGAATGGAATCTTGTTTGCTGTGATGATTTCGTAACCGGCTGAATAGAAAAGACTTGCGACTGTCTTCGCATTTAAAGTGTCCGACCCTTTAAATGCGTCTCAAAAAGAGCCGAACCGGAAACAAGTCCGGCCCGGTTTAATCAATCTTTCCTCAGGCCCAAGTGTTAGCTCATATGTACGAGTTCACACTTTAGTGTGCGATAAAACAAGCTAAAGCTTGAACTCTAACTTTTTATTTGCGGGCGAGACGCCTGCGCTCCCAGTTACGAGCATCCCATGCTGTTTCCGCAGTTGAAGCAGCGGTAGCAGGTTCCGTTTCGGACGCAGATGCTGCCGCAGACGTCACAGGCGGGGGCGTCGTCCTGGAAGTGGTTGAACTGTTCGTTGAACTGTCCCATGGCCGCGGTTTGCGTCCCATCCGGGTTGCTGACAACGCTGGCGACCACCTCAACCGCTCGATCCGCTACCCGGCCGAAACGGTTACTCGCCATCGAAGCGGCGGGGGCGGCATTCTGCGGTTTTGAGACGGCCGGGGCCGGCTGTTTTTTCTGAAGCGACTTGGCCTCGTCGATCTTTTTGGCCAGGTCCTGCGTCTTCTGCACCAGTTCTTTGGCGGTGGTGTTGGTTTTATTTTCCGTCGCCGGAGCGGCAGGGGTGCGGTTGGGGGTGTTCTTTTCGGCATAGCCGGGGATGAACTGGCAGCCCATCCAGCAGAAGATGTAGTCGATTAAGCTCTTGGCGAACGGGATGTTCTTGTTGGACGTCATGCCCGCGGGCTCAAAACGAGCGTGGCGGAACTTATCGATGAGCGTAATCAACGGCACGCCGTACTGCAGGGCCATCGACACGCATGTGCCGACCACGTCCATAAGCCCCCCAACGGTGCTGCCCTCCTTGGCCATAGTGATAAATAACTCACCAGGTTGTCCATCCTCGTACAACCCCACCGTCAGATAACCTTCATGACCAGCGACGGAGAATTTGTGAGTAATACTCTGTCGCGTTTCCGCCAACCTGCGGCGGAACGGACGGGGCGAAGCGATTTCCTCCGAAGCCGTCTTCTTTTTCTTGTCGCTGGTGTTTGAATCCGTGTTGACCGGCTGGAGGCGTTTGGAACCGTCGCGGTAGATGGCAACGGCCTTGAGGCCCATTTTCCAGCCCTCCATATACGCCGAAGCGATTTCTTCGGCGGTGCTTTCTTTTGGCATATTGATGGTCTTGCTGATGGCACCGGACAGATAGGGCTGCACGGCTGCCATCATTTTCAGATGTGCCAGGTAGTGAATGTGCCGTTTTCCGTTCTTGGCTTTGAAGGCACAGTCAAAAACCGGCAAGTGTTCTTCGCGGAGCTTGTTCGCCGTTTCAATGGTGTCATCAGCGTCGATGGTGTCGCAGATGATGCTGATATCTTCGGGGTTGTAGCCGAGACGTTCCAGTGCCATCGGGACGGTCTGGTTGACGATCTTGAGCATGCCGCCGCCGGCGAGAATTTTATACTTAACCAGGGCGATGTCCGGCTCGACGCCGGTGGTGTCGCAGTCCATCATAAAGCCGATGGTGCCGGTCGGGGCCAGAACAGTGGTTTGTGAGTTGCGATAGCCAAACTGCTGTCCGGCGTCAAAGGCGTTGTCCCACGCATTCTTGGCCTCGCTGAGCAGGTCGTCGGGACAGTGCAGTTCGGGGATGTTGTAGGCATGGTCCCGGTGCATCGCGATGACATTCTGCATGGCTTCTTTGTTCTTTTTATAGTCAGAAAACGGCCCCTTGATGGAGGCCAGTTCCGCGCTGACGGTATAGGCGGTGCCGGTTAGAATGGCGGTAATGGCCGCGGCCCAGGTGCGTGCCTGATCCGAATCGTAGGGCATGGCCAAGCTCATCATCAGGCAGCCGAGATTAGCATAGCCCAGCCCGAGCGGACGGAAGTTGTGACTGTTTTCGGTGATGCGTGCTTCCGGATAACTGCCGTTATCGACGAGGATTTCCTGTGCGACGATGAAGATGCGGATCGCTTGTTTGAAGCGTTCGATATTGAAAGAGCCGTCCTCGTTCCGGAATTTCATCAGGTTCAGCGAGGCCAGGTTGCAGGCGGAATTGTTGACGAACATATACTCACTGCACGGATTCGAGGCGTTGATGGGGCCGGAGTTCGGGCAGGTGTGCCATTTGTTGATGGTGCTGTGGTATTGCAGGCCGGGGTCGCCGCAAACGCGGGTGCCTTCGGCGATCATGTCCATAAGTTCACGGGCGGACAGGTCCTCGACCTTTTCGCCGGAGGTGACGGAGTGGGTCGCCCATGTGCCGTCTTTTTCCACGGCGTCCATAAACTCGTCTGTCACACGAACCGAAAGATTGGAGTTCTGGAACATGATGCTGTTGTAGGCGTCGTCGGGGGTGTATCCCTGGTCGATCAAGGCCCACGCTTTCTTTTCTTCATCCGTTTTGCAGGAGATGAAGTCCTTGATATCCGGGTGGCCGATCATAAGCGACTGCATTTTCGCGGCGCGGCGTGTTTTTCCGCCGGACTTGACGACCGCGGCGATCTGGTCATACACCCGCATAAAACTCAAGGGGCCGGAGGGTTTTCCGCCCCCGGAGAGTTTTTCCCTGCTGCTGCGAAGCGTGGACATGTCGGTGCCGGTGCCGGAACCGTGTTTGAAGAGCATCGCTTCGCTGCGGGCCAGACGCATGATGTCGTCCATGGTGTCATCGACGGACTGGATGAAGCAAGCGGAGGCCTGCGGATATTCGTAGCTGCTGGCACAGGGGACAGCTTTGTTTTCGGAATTGTCCCAGCGGAAATTGTGTTCGCTGCCCTCGACGCCATAGACATCAAAGAGGCCAACGTTGAACCAGACGGGCGAGTTGAAGGCGCCATACTGATTGACGCACAGCCATGTCAGTTCGTTGTAGTAGGTTTCCGCGTCTTCTTCTGTATCGAAATAGCCGTCTTTGAGGCCGCGGTCGGCGATGGCGCGGCTGACACGATGAACAAGCTGCTTGACGGAGTTTTCCCGCTGTCCGGAGTGAACGTCGCCGTAAAAGTACTTGCTCACGACAACTTTTGTCGCTAATTGGCTCCAGTTTTCCGGAACCTCAACGTCTTTTTGCTCAAAAATTGTCTTGCCGGTCTCATCGGCAATCTTTGCCTGGCGCTTTTCCCACTCGATTTCTTCGAAGGGGTGCAGGCCGGGCGTCGAGAAATGTTGTTTTATTTTTAGCCCTTTT
>Ga0272442_10008383_pt1 | contig 13110 bp, 11 predicted proteins | sample SSMForm2O_FD_200262 | JGI IMG/M metagenome (GOLD analysis project Ga0272442, IMG submission 200262) | Marine sediment archaeal communities from Little Sippewissett salt marsh, Falmouth, MA, United States - SSM-Form-2O | ecosystem: Environmental > Aquatic > Marine > Wetlands > Sediment ...
GCACGACAATCAATATCCCGCAGCAAGCCAATGGTGCGACCTGTTGTACAACTATACAGAAATTGGAGAAGAAGAGTGGCTCAAACAAAAGTACCATTATGCCCTCAATCCAAATTGTGAGCCGAATTCGCCGGCGGATACGGTCTTGCTCTTTGAGACCAAGGGGGGCTGGAATAAATCCGGCGGGCCTGAAATACTGAATTGTGAAAATCATTATGTAAAGGGATGCAATATACTGTTCAATGATGGACGTGTGGAATTTGTAAAGCCCAAGAATCTTAGTAAGCTAAAGTGGGGAGACAAGCAAGAAGAATAAGTAAAATGTCAATTTAGCTGAATGTCCGCTTTTTTACAGCGCTATCGGTTTTGGTGTTTGAAGGTTTGCCTCCGCCGTCTTTTTAAACAAATTGTTTCAGAAAGTCGATTAACTGCGGAATGTTTTCTTTGACTACTTTGAAGATTCTCTCCTGCTTGATTTCTCCGTATTCATGAATCAAGACATTTCGCTGGCCTATAATCTGCCTCCACGGGATTTCAGGATGAGCACTGCGGAAAGAAGCAGACACCCTGGCTGCCGCTTCACCGATAATCTCCAAAGACCGTTCGACCGCCAGTTGTGTTTTTCTATCCTTTGAGTATTGGTTAAAATCCTGGCCGGAACAGAGTTGTTCTACTGTGCGGGCAGCGTCAAGCATATCCCATAAGTAGCCGGCATCTTTCTGTTCAGGCTGCATATATTACCTCATTGTTGTCGAGTATGGCCTGTCTGCGAAATGGATTTCTCAATGAATCTTTTTCAACTAAATCAACCTTCCTGCCAAAAATGGCCTGAAGTTCGTCAATCATATCCACAAAGTCAAACAACCCCCATCCGTCATCGTCGGTAAAACTAACCAAAACATCGACATCGCTATCGGGTTGAAATTCGTCCGACAAAACAGAGCCGAACAAAGCCATCTCCGAAATCTTCCACTTGATGCAAAAATCCTCTATCTTTTTCTGCGGCAATGTGACTTTAATTTGTCTCATATACTACCTCTACGAGATACTGTACTGATAATAACGGCTAAAATCCAGATTTTTCTGCATTCATTTTCGAAGAATCATCCATAGGCAAGCCAAGTGGTTTCGTGGATATTTTAGCATATTTTATTTTATTTGCACACTTTTATCCAGAGGAGTGCGGATTTTAGCCATTTAGAAAACAGAACAGAAACTATGATTGTTTGATGGCGTCGAACATAGCGAGTATATTGGCTGGGGGGACGTCGGGGAGTATGTTGTGAACGGTGTTGAAGACGAAGCCGCCGCCGGGAGCGAAGATTTCTATTCGCTTTTTGACGTGGTCCTTTACTTCTTCGGGAGATGCGTTATTGAGGATGTTTGTTGTGTCGCAGCCGCCACCCCAAAAGGTTACATCCCGGCCAAAGTCTTTTTTTAATCGCTGCGGGTCCATATCGGCGCAATTTGTCTGGACGGGGTTTATAATTTCAAAGCCGGCATCGATAATTTCGCCGAGGAGCCTGTAAATTGAGCCGCAACTGTGCAAAAATGTGTGCATATTGCTGTTTTTTTTGACGTAAGTGCAGTATGCGGCGTGGTGGGGCTTGAAGAATTTGCGGTACATTTGCGGCGGCATAAACGGGCCGGTATCCATACCCAAATCGTCGCCGAAACAGATTATATCGGCGAGGTCGCCAACGGCCTTGCAGACCTCTTCCAGCAATTCCATATTCCGCTCGACAAGGACATTGAGCAGTTTTTCAACTTCGCGAGGGGCGGTACACAAGTCCATCAAAAAGTTGTCCATTCGGCGAAGTATTGAGCCGCCCTCGAATAGATTACAGCCGCAGGCAACCATCAGGGCCCTGTCGGATTGTTCTCGAAGTTTGAGGGTTCGCTGCCTTAACTGCTGCCAGAAATCCGGCATGGAGGCATTGTCCCAGGGGCTGCGGGTCATCGCAGACCAGAGGACCTTGTCCATGTCCTGCGAGAGGCTGTTATAGTCGCTGGGGTAACCATCGAGGTATGGAAAACAGGTCTGGTCGAAGAAAGTTCCTGTTGGGGGCATTCTGGCGATTTTTGTGCCGTCTTCAGTGAAGACCTCCCAGGCGCCGTCGTCGCAGCGTACAGGGGTAAACCAGGCCGGGTACTGAGCGGTGTGGCCGTTTGGCATGGTGATGTCATACCAGTCTTCGTCGGCGGTATTGAACATTCGGCCGATATCGACTATGTCAATTGCAAACCTGTCAAGGATATCATCTTCGGGCTGGGCAAGCTGCTGGACTACATCGTAGATGCGTGTGTGGCCGGTATTTATTGCAAGATGTTTCTTCAGATTGCTGTAGGCAATGGCCGAGATTCCGGAGCTGGCGGTGGAACCGAGGTCCACGGGGACGCGGTCGGGTTCTTTATGAGCGATAGCTGTCAGTATCCTTTGTCTTGGCGTCATCTGCGGCGTTACCCCCCTACTCTCTCAGGGCCTGCAATATTGCCCTACAGAATGCCGGCAGGTCGTCGGGTTTTCGAGACGTGATTAAATTTCCATCGACAACACATTCGGCGTCAAGGTATTGTGCGCCAGCGTTTATGATGTCGTCTTTAATAGCCATAAAGCAGGTTGCCTTTTTGCCCTTGTAAATATTTGTGCTGCACAGGAGCCATCCACCGTGACAGATTGCGGCTATGATTTTTGCTGCGTTTACCATATCGTTGGCGAAGTTTATTACGTCGTTGCTTCTGCGCATGAAGTCTGGAGCGAATCCGCCGGGAACAATCATACAATCATAATCATCGGCGGCGACCTGTCCGGCTGAAACGGTGGAGAGACAGGGGTAACCCTCTTTCGAAGGGTATTCTTTCTTTGACTCAGCAGCGACAAAATCAACGTGCATGTCTTCTTCTTTCAATCGATAGTAAGGGTACCAGACTTCAAGGACCTGATACATTTGGTCAACCATAACGGCGATTTTTTTTGCGGCCATTTTTTTAAGCACCTTTCATTACTGGTTTTCAATATGATTTTCGATGAATTGCCTGACTTCGGGCCTGATATAAATATTGTCGATGTCGAGGACTTTTGTAACGGCATCGGCACAGACGGCGGCCATTTCAGCCGATGAAGCCTGAGTATCGACGAAGAAGATTTTCTCACCTTTTATGGTGCAAAGCCCCCCGCCGCTTCCTGCGAGCGGCTCTGAGCGGATTGTAACACCACTTTGCTCAATCAATGCCAAAAGCTCTTCTACAATTCTCTGCTTGTTCATTTTAGTGCTGGAGAAAATTGACTTGTCTGTTTTATTTTATTTTCATGTTGTACTGTGTTTACTTTTTCCGGATATACAATTGCTGCAATGAGTGCATTTGCGTACTTTTCCCAGAGTTGGTCCAAAGTTAATCCATAATCAAACTTAGGTATTTCAAGAGTTATAATCGGAATTCCGAGGTCATCACCGACATAAGCTCCGAGCGAGCCGCTCTGTGTGCCAAATCTTTCAACAGGCAACCTGCAATGGTCCGACATACGTTTAGCCAGTTGCTCTGCAGGTCCCTCGTGGTCAACCATTCCGGGGCTTCTTTTGCTGCCGATTTGCCAGCCCATCATCTGGTGGATACTGACGACTCGGTCGGGGGAAAAATTTTTGATAATCTTATGAATCGCAACAGCTTCCGGCTCGGACAATGCGCGTCGCCCATTTCTACCGCCATTGCGTCGATTTTTCGAATCAAAATTACGGTTTAAATTTACACCATTAGCATTAAAATGGTCAAAATGGGCCATACCGTCAGGATTAGCATTCGGCAAAAGTATGACCTTACGACCCTGCAACAGATATGGGTGTTCCTGCAGATATACAGCCATGCGATGAAGGAGAGGTGTGCCGACATACTCATCGCCGTGTATTGTTGCCAGGATAAATACAACATCACTACCCCGGCCAAAAACAAGAAACTTGATGGGGCGATTCTCCACAGATTTGCCAACAGTAGAATGATATACTTCGACACTTGGCGGCATTTCAGGCAGAGGTCTCGCTTTATCTTTTGTAATTTTTTTTGCGGCTATTGTGAGGCCCATTTTATCGTCTCTCGAGAAAGTCAGTATTTGGCCGGCTTTGACATCTGCCTGGTAAATCGTCCATCTGTTCTTTCCCTGGAAGCTTGGCCCTAGCATTGTGCCAGACTTTTTCCAATCGCCATACAGGCCGATACTATTTGGTGTTTTGTCTCCAAAGAGGCACAGGTATATCCGTCCCGAAGTCTTCACACGACAGGAGATGTTTATGATTCTCCTGCGATGGTGCAGCGTGTATCGCAGCCCCTGAAGAAACTCGGGAATCTTGGTGTAATTATCTTTACGGTTGGTATAAACGCGAGCCTTTTTGCGCATAGTCCTGACAGCAACAGGCCACCTAGCCTGAATACCCAAGGTTGCCACATTTACCTGATTCGGTTCATCTGCTCGTACAGTTGATGTACAACACACGGCGGCCAACAAAAAGATGATTGTGACACTGTTAAAGCTTTGTATAATGAAATCGTTCTTTTTCATAGTTCAAGGAAAAATGCGTTAAAAGTCGATATAGTAAAAGAACCAATAGCAATTTTATATCAGGAGCATACAGTTGACAAGCATTATCGCAAAGCGGCATTCCCTGCACAAAAACCTTGCCAGGAAACAAGAGGAAAATCATACGCTGAAATGCCAGATTGGGCAGCTTCAGGCATTAGCCAATATCGGCGTTAATACGTCCATGATAGCGCATGAAATCAATAACCTGCTTACGCCGCTGGGCAGTTATGCGTCTCTTGCACTGGATAATCCCGATGATAAGGGGCTGACAGAAAAGGCACTTCGCAAAACAGCGAGAAACTGCGACCGCGCCGTGAAAATTATGGAGAGCATACTGGCTGTCTCTGACGGAAAGGGGCAGGAGAAAAAAGATACTGCTGTGGCGGATTTGGTTGAAGAAATTTTCGGCTGTCTCGGACGTGATTTCTCAAAGGACGGTATAACCGTAGATATACGAATCGACAGGGACTTAACTGTTTGGGCTGTGCCGGTTGAGATTCAGCAGGCTTTGATGAACCTGATTCTTAACGCCCGCGAGGCAATGCTGCCGCGTGGAGGGGCGCTAACCATCGAAGCAACAGAGAGCAGCGATGAAGTCCGGATAAGGGTCCGCGACAGCGGATGCGGTATTGAAGAGGGTGATTTGGAGAGGGTTTTCGAGCCGTTCTTTACCACGAAAAAAAATGAGCAGTCGCAGAGGGAGCGTTGCGGCTCGGGACTGGGGCTGGCGTTTTGCAAAAAAGTAGTAGATGCGCACGGCGGCTGCATCTGGGCCGAATCGGAGGCAAACAAGGGAACAGTATTTACAATAACGCTGCCCAAACGGCAGTAAGGTAAAATGAAAAAGTGGGCCAGGTTTACGAAAATATCAGCCGCCTCATATTGATGATATTGCTTCTTAGCTGTTCGGCTTTTTTTTCAGGTTCCGAGACCGCCCTTTTTAACCTATCACGCAGACAGATAAAACTTCTGCAGGAATCCAAACATAAAGTACAAAACCTTGCCGCGGGTCTTTTAAACAAGCCCCGGCAACTTCTGAGCTGTCTTTTGTTTGGAAATATGACGGTCAATATTTTGTTTTATGCCGTTTCGAGTGTATTTATAGTTAAAATAGAACAACAGGCCGGTGCGGGTCCTGCGCTGATTGTCGCCTTTGTCACCTTCTGCTTTTTAGTGCTCTTCGGGGAAATACTTCCCAAATCACTTGCTTATTCAAATTCAAAGTCATTCAGTATTACGGCCGCCCTGCCGGTGGCTTTGTGTGTTCGAATTTTTTCACCGATTGTATTTCTTTTCAGGTTTTTGATAGCAGAGCCGGCACTGAGCTTAATTTTGGGGGCCCGCAAAAAACCCGGGGCAATAACCACATCGGAATTCAAGTCATTGATTGAACAGATGCGGAAACGTGAACTGATTAGCGATGATGAAAACAGACTCCTCGGTGAAATTGTGGAACTGGGTCTTCTTAAGGTTCGGCATGTTATGCGGCCGCGTGTGGATATTATTGCGTGTGCGGTTACGGATTCGAATTCGCAGGCCGTCGAGAAGATGCTGAAAAATCACCTGACCAAGCTTCCTGTATACGTTGAAACAATAGATAATATAGTCGGTCAGGTTTATCTTCGCCAGCTTTTACTCAAGCCGACCATATCCCTGGATAAACTTGTGCAGTCGGTTCATTTTGTTCCAGAACAGCAAAAAGTCGAGTCGCTGCTGGAACATTTTCGCAGGAGTCATTCCGACACAGCGATAGTGGTTGATGAATACGGTGGTATTGCCGGCTCTGTCTGCCTTGAGGATATCGCCGAAGAGCTGCTTGGTCCTATCACGGTTACAGACGGAATCGAGCCCATCGAACAAATAGGGCCGTTTCAATATCGTTTGGCAGGCAATCTGGCTATTCACGACTGGGCACATAGTTTCAAAATCGAGCCTGCGGAAAGCCGGATTTCAACAATTGGAGGGCTGGTAACCGCCCTGCTGGGGAAAATACCTAAAAGCGGAGACGTTGCCTGTCTGAAGAATCTGAAGTTCACCGTTGAACGAATGCACAAGAGACGAATCGAAACAGTCATACTGACTCTTGAGCCTATATTGAATAATGATTAACAGCATACTTTTAATACTGCTGCTGATTTTTGGAGTGGTCTTTTCCGGTCTTTTCTCCGGTTCGGAAACCGGTATTTATCAATTAAGCCGCTTGCGGCTTAGGTTCGGCATCGAGAAAAAACGTTTTTCTTTCGTTATTCTCGGCAAAGTTATGCACGACAGCGGCGCGCTGCTTATCTCGATACTGATAGGCACCAATCTGACATGTTATCTTACTACAAGCGTTGTGACTTTACTGCTTCTGGTTAAAATTGAAAATGAACACACTGTCGAGTTGTTTGCAACGCTTTTGACGACTCCGGTACTGTTCATTTTCGCAGAATTAATCCCTAAAAATCTGTTCTTCTACCGCGCCGATTTTCTTATGCCTTATGTCGCACCGGTATTATTCGTATTTAAAAAGATTTGCACATGGTGCGGGATAGTGCCGCTGCTTAAAATTATAACACATTTTTTTACACGATTAACCGGTTCGTCGGCCACTTTCAGGACAACAATGACCACAATACCACAGTCACACATCAGGGCAATTCTCAGAGACACTCAGGAAGAGGGGGTTCTGAGCCCGGTTCAGACCGATATTATAAACCGCCTTTCGGGTATTTCGAACCTTAGTATAAAATCGGTAATGACAGATATCGGTAAAACCGAAACCGTCGATATGAATTCCGATAACCAGTGTTTGCTAAACAAGTTAGGTAAATCCGCCTTCACCCGCCTGCCGGTTTATGAAACAGCACAAACGAATATCGTCGGCTTTATAAACATTTATGACTGTCTGACTTCAGCCGAAAAATTCACCAGCCTGCGTGATTTTACAAGACCGGTCCGAAAGCTTTCTGCAGACACCACCGTTTCAGATGCGATTAATATTATGCAGAGGGAGAATCAAAAAATCCTTCTGGTTGTACGAGCAGCTCACAGCGGACGGGAAAAACCTGTGGGTATTGTTACAATGAAAGACCTGGTTGAAGAGCTGCTTGGTGAGCTACGTGAATGGTAAGGTATATGATGCTAAAAGCAGTTAATATCATTGTAATATTAACAGTAATTGTTCTTTCGCTTGCAATATTCGGGAACAGTATGACCAAAGTTTCCGGACATGATGAGCAGATGTACTGCACGGCGGGAGCTCTTCTGGCAGATGGCAAAATGATTTACAGAGATTTTTCCTATGTCGCCCAGCTTCCATATCACCCCCTGCTTTGTGCGGCGGCTTTTAAGATATTCGACACAACATACTATCTGCTTACAGCTCGTATTCTATCGAGCCTGTGCGACATTCTCATCGTGGTATGTATCATCGGAATATACAACAGGGTCTTTAAGTCTTTCAGCATTTCGGGGAGACTTCTCGGCATGGCGGGGGTTTTTCTATATCTATTCAACCCCTTTGTCGATTACGCCAACGGCTTTGCCTGGAACCATGACGCTGTGGTTTTATGTGTCTGTTTATCCTTTTGGATATTTATATCCACAGATTTCGAGAAGAAATCAAAATACCTGCGAATTGCAGCCATTGGAGCCCTGCTGACCCTGGCTACCTTTATGCGGATAACGACGGTACTGGTACAGTTGATGTTTTTCGCCGCTTTGCTGACGTGCCCCGCTGAGTCGGTAAAGCATAGAATCAAAAACATCCTGCCCTTTTTAATTGCAACTACAATAGTTTCGATTTGGCCGGTTTGGACGATAATCTCTGCGCCGCAGGCATTTTTATTAAACATTTTTCATATACCGATGCTAAACAGCAGGTGGCTGAACGAAACAGGTATGGTGCATGACAAGGTCGACCTGACATTCGTTGCGTTTACGATGCCCGGCTATCCTCACCTTATCGTGATAGCTTTTTATCTTTATGCGGCAATGGCACTCTGGCGGCGTAAAATAAAAATGATAAAGGCCCATAATGCATTACTTGCCGCACTGCTGGCACTGACATTTTTTGTAATCGCTTTTATCCCTCCTACAATGTGGAAACAATACCTTGCGGTACCCGTGCCTTTAATAATAATCAGTTTTGCCTATCCGCTTTTATACCTGCGGAGGCTTACCGCAAACGATAAGCCGAACCGGGTTTTCAAAATGGGCTGTATTCTTACAGCTATTTGTGCTTTTTTTTCAGTTTACTATTACCTTTCCGTTCTGGAAAGAATTCCGAAGGTTTTCAGACCGCAAGCCTGGGAGCCTGTCAAGATGCACAGGATTTCAGAAGACATTGCTCAAAGAACCTGCGAACCGAAGCTTATACTGACTTTGGCGCCGCTTTATGCCCTTGAGAGCGAATGTGATTTTTATCCGGAATTTTCCGCAGGCTCATTTGTTTACAGAATCGCCGATTCTTTGACCGACGATGAGCGAGAAGTTGTGCATGCTGCAGGCCCGGAAATGTTAAGACAACTGTTGAAGCAGCGTCGCCCCTCGGCGGTAGTGCTTAATGTAGAATTTAAATCGCTCGAAATGCCTCTGTTTGAGATGGCTGTTCTGCCGGGTGGCGAAGACAAATGGGAGAGAATAAACTACACCAATGGTCCCGTTGTGTATTTTAAACGTTGATAAAGATGTTGTCGGAGCCGATTCAGCCGAAGCACAAAACGTTTCCATTTTCAAGGACTACTATTATTTGCCCGTTACGGTTTACCGCCAGTCCCCACGAAACAGGCACAGATGGTAAAGGCTGAGACCAAAGTGTATCGCCGTCATTTAAGCTAACGGCAGTTACCTTGTTCTTTGTGGCGAATACCACGGCGTTTTTACATACCGCCAGAGCAACACCTTCACCACAGTCATACTCCCACAAAGGCTTGTCGGGAATATCGAACTTTCCCCAACTGAAGCTAAACCAATCCTGCTCTTCGGGTTTAGCTATGCAATTGTTTAATAGCTGCTTGTCGATTCGATTGAAGCACATGATTTTACTGTTGTTTATCCATGTGATGTCTCTGTCACCGACCGGTGCCACCAAAAGCTTGTTGTAAACGGATTGGTCAAACACTTTGTACTCAGGATGTGCGTAGAACGGCTGGCCACAGCATATTACCTCGTCTCCGACGAGGAAAAGCTCCCAGCCGCGGGGACTTCGTGATTCATACACCCTGAGCAGCTCCGGGTCGTTGAGGCATTTTCCGTTTTTGATATCATAGACTGCCGGTGAAAGTGATGTTCCGCCAGCCATATAGAGTTCTTCGTTGTGCAGAAGCAAATGGCCTTGTACGCTTACGCCAGTTCTGGCCTTCGGGTCAAGATGACCGGAAGTATTGTTCTGCCACTTGATTCGGCCGGTTTTGGCATCGAGAGCGTAGAGATAGGTGCCGTCGTAGTTGACGATGCCGGCTGCTACATAAGCGATTCCGTCTTCGACCAATACACCACTTGCTGCCGGCCAAGTGGACGAAAACGAATTATAGACGGGAATCTTTCGCTCCTCCGGTGCTACTCGAAACCGCCAGAGCAGCCGGCCGGTAAGTGCCTCTAAGGCGTAAACCCATCCGTCGCCGGAACCAACAAATACGCGTCCATTCCAGAAAGTCGGTGCAATGCGAACCGCTCCGCCTGTATAGTTCTTCCATCGCAGCTTTCCTGTTGCCGCATCCATCGCCCGAACAATACCATCGGAGCCGCTAAAGAGTATCAAATTACCGACCGCAATCGGCGGCGTTGGTGTAAAAGCGGTTTTAGGGTTAAACTGCCAGAGACGACTTGTTCTATCAGCAGCAACCGCTTCTGTCGCTGCAGTGCCGGTATTGTTTGCCCGGAAAGTCGGCCAGTCGGCCGGCGACTGGTCTAAGCTGGCGAAGCTGGTCAAATCTTCGGTGTATTTTTGCAGTCTTTCTGTTTCGGTTGTGGCAGGAGTGAAATTAAAGTCCCCTGCCGGTCCGATACAGGTTATACCATAAAGAGTAAGCTGGCAGTCACAGACCGACGGCCAAAAGTAAAGCAGACCATTGGCAACGGTCAAGCCGTCGTGACAAGGCGGTCGCATAGGTGAAATCCATTCCGGCTGGCCACTAGCGATGTCGAGGCGCACCGAACCGCCCATAGCACGGTAAAATATGGCATCAGCGGTACCGACAGGTCGAGTGCAGTTATGCCGGCCCATACTGAATTCCGCCAGGACACGGCCTGTAAGCGGGTCAAGCCTTTTAGTGATTCCATCATCCCTGCGGTAGCTGATGGCGTAGAGCCCCTCATCCCGAAGCACCAACTGATAGTTGTCGTAAGGGTCTTTCCAGAGAACGCTGCCGTCTTCGGTAGAGACGGCGAGTAGTTTATCCATCTGTGAACCGGCAAAATACAATACCTTGTCGCTGCACTTTAGATACATAACAGTTCGCCAGTTGTTATCGAAGAGTTGTCGATTCAGATATGTCCCCAGCGCTTCGAATAGTTCCGGTGCATTCTCAGGAGTTTTGCGCCAGATTATATTGCCGGTTTCGGCATTCAGACAAGTAAGATACGAACTGAATCGATAGAAGTAGATTCGACCGTTTTTCATACACATTGCCCTGCTGTCAACAGGCTCTGCCTCCCGATAGTTCCACAGGACCTTTTTTGTTTTCGGGTCGATAGCAAGAACGTTTCGGCCAAACCCCCAGGGATGGGCGTTATAGCCCTGCATTCCGTCTCTTAGGCCATCTGGCTGATTATAGCCTTTTGACACATTGTCCCAAGGCCAGCCGTGACTTGTTCGGCGGTGCCTCATCACAGGGTCTTTCTGCTCCTGCTGCCCGATAAGTGCATAGAGGACGCCATTGTCCAGCGCCATCCACTTCCAACGGGTTCCGCCGGCAATATCTACGGGCGGTTTAATTTCGTCTTTTAGTCGGCCTGTTGCCGTGTCGATGAGCTTGCAGGACTTGTCGTCGGCAACGTACAGGGTTTGGGGTGTTGCAATTATCGTATTACGATGAACCATCAGGCCCGGCGGCATAGCCCTTTTCCAGAGTATAGTACCGTTGTAACCGTTGAATGCAACGAGGGTATTGAGCCAGGGTTCTTCGCGCTCTTTGAAAGCGACGTGGCCGAAAAGCTTGAAAACACGTCCGGCCGAAGCCACCGCAACCTGCGGTATCGGTGCGTAACGGGGTTCTGCCAGAAACTGCGTCAGATAGGGAGCTTTGGCAATTTTGTCGTTCGACTGCGGATTGTTGTCTGGGCCGTAATATGGGTGGCTCCAGTCATCGGCCCCTTTGGGGAATGGCTTGACCAGTTCCCTGGAACCCAATAAAGCTTTTGCCTGTGGACGTAAAACACGAAGAGCTTCTTCCTCGGAAACAGCAGATGCATCACCGACAGCAACCAAAACATCGGCTATGTTATCGGCTAAATGGATTTTTTCGGGGCTACCCTGTTCAACAAAGATACGAGTCCCGTATAAGCCGGCGACATCGGCCGCTCGTCGCGACAGTTCCACATCTTCATCTTGGTGCAACTGAACGTATATCAAAAGTTCGGTCTTTCTCGCAATCTCGAGAGCAAGCTCACACCCTGTGTCACCAAGTATAACGCAAATACCCTTGGAAACATTGATTTTACCGATGCTCGGGTCATCCGGTTCTTTCCGGCAATTTAAACCGGCTGTAACAACTAAAATCGCCAATATAAAAGTGATAAATCTGCTTGCTGCCTCTTTAATAAAAAAATGTCTTTTCGTGTACATAATCAAGCTCCTTTTGTTCAACTTTGCTCCCATTCATTTCACTTTACTATTGTATCTTATGATGCGTGCTTCTTACAAACTAAAATTTCCATTTGAGTTGGCAAGCAACATTTTTATTTATCAAGAAATGTATTTTCTGAAGGCATAAAAAAAGGGAGACGTCTGCGCTTTATTAGCCATCCATCACCGCCGCGTCTCCCTGTCGCGACATGCCTTTATTAATTTCACGGCGAAACCGCCTAATGTGCACTCGCAACAATTATGATTATAAAAAAAAACCAATGCCGGTCAAACAGGATTTGAAATTTTTTAATTTTTTTTTGTGCCGCAAGAGCCCTCTCGGTATAAATCCTCAATTGGCCCGCTTAACTTCATTGATAATCGCTTTTACTATGTCATTGATGGCCTTCCGTGTGCGGCCGCTGGAGTTATTAGTTAAAATGGAGAAAATATAATCGCCCTCAGTTGTGCAGCATACCCCGGAAAACGACCTTACACCCCTAATATAGCCGGTTTTCCCGAAAATTTTACCATTGTACTTTTCTTCTTTGAAGTATTTTCCTGTCGTACCGTCCACCCCCCCTACCGCTAATGAATCCTTGAAGAAACGCCAGTTTCTACTTTTATAAACATCCATTAATACTCGTGTTATGACGTTTGCGCTGAGTTTGTTCTGTCTGCTCAGGCCGCTTCCATCGTCAATATAAAATTCCGTGCCTTCTACACCAAGGTCTAATAAATACTGCGAAATCATCTTTCGGCCGTGCTC
>Ga0272442_10008384_pt1 | contig 13110 bp, 16 predicted proteins | sample SSMForm2O_FD_200262 | JGI IMG/M metagenome (GOLD analysis project Ga0272442, IMG submission 200262) | Marine sediment archaeal communities from Little Sippewissett salt marsh, Falmouth, MA, United States - SSM-Form-2O | ecosystem: Environmental > Aquatic > Marine > Wetlands > Sediment ...
TCCTCGTGGGTATATTCCCATACCTCCTCCTTCAACTTCTGTTCCAAAAACTCAATGGAACAGGTTTTCCAGCTATCGCCCTTATTTTCTTGATGGGCATTAAGTACAGCTTCCATTTCATTCTTGAACTGCTCAAGGTCTTTGTTTCCTTGCATTTACGTCCCTCGTAGTTTGTTCGACTCAACCCCAAAGATTGTTTACATTTTCTCTACTTAAGTTAGATTTTAGCGCATCCCAAGTTCCTATTGGAGCCAGAAAACCTTCAACACCAGTTTTTAAATCAGAAAGATATTTTTCCCTATCAAGAATAAGTCCAAATTCTTCTGGTTTATCACCATACTCAAGAGCAACTATTTTATTCTTTGGAAGCGGTTTTCCTCTTATACTCTTACATTTCCAGAAAACTGGTTTGTCATGCACTTGAAATTCTTTTCCGAATATGGCATTTGAATGCATCATAGATTCGTAAAACGAATTGGGTCTTCCATCAATATTCAATTCTTTTCCCACGCCCTGTGGTGTACCCAAATCACCATCCTTTTCACCAGACAAAATTGAAGTTTCAAACAATCGAACAACTTTTCCAACTTCTTTTGTCTGTGTGTCTAGTATCAAATTTCCAACTTCATCAGTAAAATCCTTGAACACCTTATTTCTATCTGAACGTTTAATGCCAACTTTCACCACTTTGCTAGGTCGGTCACCGTATGGAAATGTTTTATAGAGATAATTTTTCTTTGCTCCCCAAATATATAGTGCCTGGTATATATTTTCTTTCTTAACCTCAAATTCAGCGTCTCTATGACCAAATGTTTCCTCGGAGAAATTGGCATATGTTCCGTTCAAGAAATCTTCGTACATCGTTGCTATAGCATCAACATCTTTGAAAGACAATCCTCTACCGAGATGTTTTTTAATTTCTTCCTGATTCACTATGGCACACTTAACGCCATCTGTGTCTGTATAAATTGGTTCAACTTCTACTGACACACCCTCGTATTCAAGTTTGGTAGTTTTTAAATTGTCAATATTCCATTTCACTAAATTCCGCACAACGTGTGTAACATCTGCTGCTATATCAGAATTTGTCAAACGAAACTTTGGAGAAGCTAAAACACCATAAAACGAGTTTGATATTGACTTCATAGTGAATTGTTTTTGCCAAAGTGTTTCTTTAATGGGCTTTAAAGCATCAGCCGTTTCATAATCACCAGATTTCTCATAATTAGCTATTTTTTCCTTAACTTCTTCGAGTTTAATTTGATACTCAATACGGAGATCTCGCAACATTTTCAATAACTCTGGGAAAAGACCCTTCTTATCTTTCCTATAGACCCTCCCAGAAGGGACTCTTAATATTTCTATATCTGGCTTTGGTACAAATCTACGACACCCCCAACAAGCCTCTGGAACAAGTCGTTCTTCGAGATATTGTTGGCATTTTTCGCCATGTTTACATACTTCCCACATTCTTTCGACATATGTTTCAGTTGAATAATTACCGCTGATAATTGTTGTTGGATATGCCTTGGTTAAGTCTAACTCAAACGAGTTAAGGAACAAACCCACCTTTGGCTGCATAACAAACCCACCCTCAATCCTCCCCTTGTAAATTCTCCAATGTTTTGAATTTAGAACTATTTTTTGTGGATAATTCCTATGCATAATGAGAGTTTCTATCATTTTAATATTATTAAAAAAGTCTTCGATGTTACATATTGCAAAATCTGTATATGTGCGATAGAATTGTACTATATTCTTCTTTATATCGAGCCGTCGTATGATTACACTATCCCAGACATTATAACACGCCAACAATTCAGGATTCTCATCAACATAATCCCCAAGATTGCTTGCTATTCTTTCACCATCATCTTCAAGTTTACCATAACCCAATTCACTTATACAAGAGTATTTTAACGCAGCACGACCACGATAACTATCGTTCTTGTTTAATATTGAAAAAGACTGCATAAGGTCAAAAACAGTAAGTTTTTCGAACATTCCAAATATCTTATAAACACGACACCTATCTTCAGTAACTTGTTTATCAAATTCGGCATTCCAAGCACTTATGTTATGAATTTCAAGAGAATCGAGCTTCTTTTTTAATGACAATAGCATATCTCTCTCGCTTGAGCAAATTTCACCATAAAATTTCCCCCCCAAACCCGGAACATCCGTTTCTTTTCCACAATGTTTTTTTAGCCAGACTTCATTCCTCAACTGTTCTTCAACTTTAGAGAGGTTCACCGGAAAAGCACTTATGAAATAAGTATCTTCACTCTCCCTATCTACCAAAGATAGGCAGCAGATGGAACCATCTGGAAGTGTTTCGATATCGTAAAAATAATCTCGTTCTTGGAAGCCCATATTATCCTCTTAATAAAGATAGTCTTTTTAATTCTTTTGGTCTTTCATCCTTTGGCATAGGTATAAATGCGAGTGCTGTCAATGAACCTTTGGCTATTTCAGTTCTCCCCTCATCTTCTACGGAACAAACAGTATCACAATACATTTCCATCAAATTTTCTAATATAGATGTTTTTCCTTCTAAACAAATTTTCGTAAAAGAACCACCATACCAAAGCAACCAAGACCCTGGGTCTACGGAAGACCCTAGATGAGATGCCATAACAGCTACATGTGCAACTTGGGCTGATGTTTTACCCTTGGACATATTAATGTCTTTGTTAACAACAATATACATAACAACTTCTGACATTCAAATCCTCTTCCAATTTTTTAAAGCAAGAACAATGCCTTTTAAAAATTTTATATCCGATGCACTATGCGCATCAATAACAACAGTAAATCTAGGTCTTCCCAAAAAATTCTCCTTGTATTGAATTCTAGCACCCTTCCCACCATGAAGTGCTTTTTCTAACATTTCATTTTCTTTTTCCTTCGCTGTAAGTGACTTGAATAACATTTCACCCTCAAGATTTTTCAAGTCTTCTGTAGAATATTTTTTGGTTGCAACTATTTCAGGGAGTTCGCTCATATATCCACACTCTTTACGTCTTTGATATTTACAATAGTTCTTTCATCTGGTATTTCTATATACGGTGTGTTAATTCCATAAAAAACTCTCATAGCAGTAGTATAAGGAACATCGGCTGCTGCAGTTTTTATTCCCATTTCATGCAAAGCATCACGAACTATAGGAACATCAAATGGGTATTCAACGTATACTGTCCAAAGTTTAGAACTTGTTCCAAACATAAGGAAATTTTCATCCTTAACATCCTGAATTTTTTCTTTTGGCCCATAATTTCTTCGTTCAACAATGGCTTCTCCATTTTCTTCTCCAACTTTTTCATAACCTTGTTCTAACAAAGACGGGACAAAAGAATGACCAATGGATGTCCGTTCAGTTCTGGCCCAATCAAGTTTAAACGGGTCTTCTTCGGACCAGAATCGAGGTTTCGTACCCTTTACCTTTAATGTAATGTGTCTACTAGCCTCATCGACGCAATAAAACGGAACAATTAATTCACCCTTCTGACTTGCGTTGATCGATGGTGAGTAGTTACCAACATAAACTATTTTAAGGTTTTGGAATGATTCTTAATAATAAATTGGAACACCTTCGAATTCTTTAACTGGTTTAGATTCTACAAAATTAGAATAAATGGCCCTAACAACAAATATCTGGAGTGCAGAAATTACAACAAACGGTGCAAGTCCTTTCTTTATATATCTCGTACATAATTTCTTCATTTTATTGTGTAATTTTTCATGGTCATCCGAACCATAGAAACCCTCAACATTGAAAGCACTCTCGCACAAGACTGTACTTTTGAGATCATCCAGAACAAACCAATACACCAAAATCGCTTCGTTTGGATCAAAATCTTCAATTCCTTTCTTGATAGCTTTTTCTAAACTTTTCTTGAAACCTTGAAAAACTTCATCATCTATTGGTATAATAGGTATATCTGTCATCACTAATAATAACTCGTGTGACACTTAAATCTTTTGGTAATTGACCTATTCGCCTAACGACCTAGCCCAAAGTTCAATATAAAGGTATATATCGTTAACAAAATGTCCTTTGTATAAAGTTTCTCCGAGGTTTTTTGTTAGATACTTTTTGACATTCAAATCCACATCACTAGACTTTATGGAATCGTATATTATTCTAATGACATCTTCACCAGAAATACCTTTTTCTTGGAGATTCCAAAGCATTGTTCCAAACTCATCTTGAACATTCGAGTATAACTTTATATCATGAGAAGCATTTGCTTCAATTAATCTCAACAAAATCCCAACATCAAACTCTTCTTCTGGCGATTCAAAACTCTTCCTAACATCGTCTTCTGTTATCTTTTCATTACGAGTTAATGACGATTTTTGTAAGAGTTTTTGTGCTTTCCTAGCACTACCACCACAGTTTTCAGATATGAGTTTTATTTCGTTTTCCCCAATTTTTATGCTTTCTTCCGTGGATATTTTACTAAGCATTTTGAATATATCTTCACTCCTATAAGGAGAAAAATGAAAGCGCATAGCGCGGTCTTGGATAGGTCTGATTACCTTATGAATGAAATTGCACGAAAGAAAAAATCTCACATTCGGATAATCTTCCATAGTTCTTCTAAGAGCGAACTGCGCCTGGTATGTTAAACCGTCAGCCTCGTCTAAAAATATTATTGTATACGGAATGTCTCTAGTTTCGCCATTTGGTGTTTCGTATGACCAAAGTGTCTGATTCGTACACCAATCACGAATGGATGTCCTAATCATATCTATATTCCCCTGCGACGAACTGTTTATTTCGTGAAAATTATACTTCCACTTGGTGCCAAATGTGTGTTTCAGAAAAGCATACACCATACTGGTTTTTCCAGTTCCATGTTCTCCACTGAAAAGAATGTTTGGGAGATCTGTGGAACCTTCCCAAACTTGTTCAGAAAGAATTCGCATTTTTTCTTTTATATAATCTTGACCTATGTATTCGTCTAAATTATTGGGTCTATATTTGGCATTCCAATCCATCAAATCACCTGGATTGTAAAATCTATACCGTGCTCGTTTTCTGCTTTTTTTACTATATGGCCTACAATAATGCGCCTTTTCTCTTTGGGCATACCTATATTTGTAAATAAATTAGGATAACCCTTGGTAATATATATTTCGTCACCAATTTCAACATCTGTCCATTTATCGTTCTTTGGTTTAGAACAAATTAATGGTTTTCCGTTGAGAATTGATTCGAAGTCTTTCGAAACCAGATTAAACCTAACGGGTCTTCTCATCTCTGTCCCTTGTCCCTCTTCTTTGCGTAATCGCCCGTTGGAGGAGAATTGCACAAATCATAAGCAACATTTGAGTAATGGATATGTTCACTTCCCTCAACCCATTGCTCCAATTCCTCATCCCATTCATTCCCAGATTTGCATTTGAAAATTCCAGATTGCCACATAAGAATCGTTCCTACAAGGGTGAACTACTACATAAATTTTCCGTACTCAAAATGACACAAATCGTAAACTCTTTTTGCTGTTTTTTCTCCAACACCATGGACAAGTTTTAAATCTTCAACTTCGGCACAAGCTATTGCTCTAAAAGAACCAAAATGAGTCATTAATTTCTTTCCTATAACGGTATCAACTCCAGGGAACACCAAAAGATTATCGCCGCCTATCCTGGTTTTCTCGTGTACGCTATGATCTTTTTCATCTATATGCTTCTTGAAAACAGAATCTATGAATTCTATCGTGTGCATTTTGTTGTCTAAAAATATAGGAGGGTGATATAAATATTGAGAAAGAGAAGCAATGTACCCATACACAACATTTGGGTGCATATCCCTCAAAATAGCTTCCTTCATAACATCTGTAAAATTCCTATCCACCACCAGAAACGATTTTGCCGTTGTTTCATCATTATTCATTCGCTTGAGTTGTTGAAATATATTCCCATCCATCATACTTCCAAGAAAGTCAGCACTTTTTCGTTCTACACGAATGACTTTCCCGTTCCCGTCTGGTTCACTTTCATAATCACCAAACTCAAGCTGACAAACATCATAACCTTTCGCATCGGAAAGATTCTGCATATCCATATGTTCTCTATGGTCTATCTTGGGCACAAATCCACCATCTTCTATGTAATTTGTTCTCTTCAATAATGGTGATATCCTCACCCGAAATCATCCCTTCCAAATCCTCCTTGCTCTATCTTGTTCTATCCTACTCCTAAGTTCTTTCGCTTTCTTGGAAGCTGCGGACCATGCTTCTGGGTCATTGTTTCTAAAATAAATAGCCAAAGTATTCAGAATCTCATTATTAATTAAAGATGTTTCATGTAAATTGTCGACCTTAGATGCATACCCAGCAATTTCTTTTTTGATGCTATCTGGGTCCATCTCTTCTGCGAACTTTCTCACATTCTCTAAAAACTTTTTCTCCTGTTCTGGAGAAAGTTTTAAAAAAGTTCCCAACAGTCCCATTATGTAAATTGAATGGCATTAAACTATATAAACTTTAGGTTCAATCGGCTTTGGCAATTCTCTCAACACTTTTCCTTCTAAAGTCATCTGAACAATCTTCATCTTACCACCTACGCATTGCAATAAAGAGAAAATCCACACAAAATGCAGGCACAACATCCACCTTGGTTAACACACATCCCACCACACTCGGGGCATATTTCTTCAGGTTCTTCTTTGGATTCAACTTCTGATTCATTGGACCATGGTTTACACTCACAATTAGTTAAGTCCGCACCACAATTCATACAGAAACCACACTCTTTGGAATTTTGATTCAAATGCTTATTACAATAAATGCATTCTTCTATAGATAGGATACCCTGAAACATTTTATGCACCTGCCATTTCCATAAAGTGTTCAAACAATATAAAACTACTGTTTTAAACCTATAATTTTACGGGTTTATGGTAAACGAAAATGGTTTACCTTCACCACAAAGATTCTGCTGTCACTGTGTTTGGGACAACATATTTCTTTACAACTTTCTTTCCCTTTGTTGTGGATAATTCAATTTTGTCATTTCCATTTGTTTTCTTTTTTCTACGACCAAACTTTCTTTTGTAACCTCTCCACGGAGGTTTTCGTATGAATTTAGTGTTCGATCGACAGAGTAACATATAATCGTCTGGAATGTTCCCAAGCGATGTTGCTCTACCCATAATTTCAAGTTCTTTTAGATTTCCAATGTCACAAAAATTCACACCATTAACCAGTGAATATCTGATATAATTTTGGACGGACCAAGATGACGAATCTACATTTCCTTTGTACATTTCTAGAAGTTCATCTTCTACACCCAAATCTTCGTGAGGTCTTTCGATTCTTTTCCAAGTATTGTTTAAAACACATTTTTGAAACTCGGTAATACATCCTCTAAAAGTCTTACACACTTTAGCAATTCTCAAAAGCTTGTCATCGTCCACGCCAAGATTACGTTCATCCCTAATACGCTTAAGAAGATTCATTTTCATTTTTTCTCTTGGATATGTTACTTCAACTCTTAACATACCGTCAACATTTGGTATTTTGTCCAACCAGTTTGCTGTTAAAATTATTGGAACCCTTGTATTCTTAACAGTTTCTTTTAAAGAATCCCAATCTTTGCACCCATCAACTTCGTCAAAAAGGATTAAGATTGGTCTTCCCACGGCATCGTTTTCTCTTTGTGTACTATGAACAAGTTCCCTGATTTGTGGAGAACGCATTTCACTTATATTAAATTTCAGAACATTGTATCCCAAAGCTTCTCCATAGGCATATGCGACAGAAGTCTTCCCACACCCTTGCATTCCATAAAGCAGAATACTATGATATATTGGTGCCTTCTGTTGCCAACTTGCAAAAAAGAACTCAACTTGCTTCTTTGTAGTGTGGGAAGAAATCCAATGTTCTGGTTCTGTTGGCTTGTGTTCATCAAGCCAGTTAGACACTAGTTCACCTCAATATTGAGGAGGTGCTGGTCCAGTTTGCTGTGGTGGTGTTCCGACGGAAGCAATGATATCGTCTATCCGTAGAACCATAGTTGCAGTTTCCATAGCGGACATAATAGCCTGGATTCCAACCTTTAGGGGTTCGATAACATCATTTTCATACATATCCTCAATAGTACCATCTACGGCATTGAGTCCACGGTTAACTTCCCCACGGGTGTGGGCCTTCCTCAATTCAATTATAACATTAAGAGCATCAAGTCCTGCGTTTTCAGCAAGTGTCCAAGGAACTATTTCAATAGCCTCACCAAAAGCTCGAATGGCCATTTCCTCACGCCCTCCAACCTTGGAACTATACTCTACGAGTGCTTTTGAAATTTCCATCGCAGAAGCACCACCACCAACCGTGAATTTTCCCTCAACGAGTGTTAAAGATACTGCCGAGAGGGCATCAATCAAAGCCCTCTCAATCTCATCCACAACATGTTCAGTTCCACCACGGATTAGGATTGTAACTGCTTTTGGATCTTTGCACGCTGTAATGAAAATTGCATAGTTTTCCCCAATTTTCTTTTCTTCTATACAGCCAGCATTACCCAACGCACTTTCATCCAAATCAGGAATCTCGGTCACAACGGTTGCACCAGTTGCCTTGGCGAGTAAAGTCATATCATCAGCCCTAATTCTCCTAAGGCCCATTATGCCTTTCTTCCCGAGTTTGTATTGAGCTAGGTCATCGATGCCCTTTGTAGTCATAATCACATTTGCGCCAGATTCCACAATTTTGTCAACCATCTTATTTAGAATTTTCTCTTCTTCATGCATAAATGACTGAAGTTGCGAAGGATCATTTAGCTGATATTTTGCGTCCACTTCAGTCTTCTTAAATTCAATTGCTGTATCAAATAAGGCAATCTTGGGATTATCAATTTTTTCTGGCATATTCTGATGAGCCCTACTTGTATCGAGAATAACACCGTCTATTATCTCAGAAGCATCCACAGAAGCTCCTGTCCTTTTAACTGTTTTAACCCTATCTATGTGGTCAGCCTTTTGAATGGCCTCAACTGCAAAATTTGCCAACTTTTCTTTTGTAGTTTCAGCACTCTTTCCAGTCATAGCTGTCATAGCAATTTTAATTAAATCCTTTTCGTCATCTTTCGAAGCATCCATAGATAATTCCCGAAGAACCTCTACAGCTTTGTCGGCAGCAAGTGAATACCCACGATTAATGACCGTAGGATGTACATTTTTCTCAACCAACTCATGAGCTTGTTTAAGAAGTTCTCCAGCAAGAATAACAGCAGTGGTCGTTCCATCACCACACTCAACATCTTGAGTTTTAGCAACATTCACCATCATCTTTGCTGCAGGATGATCAACATCTATTTCTTTGAGAATAGAAACACCATCGTTGGTTATAATCAAATTTCCAACCTTGTCAACAAGCATCTTGTCCATGCCCTTGGGGCCGAGTGTTGTCCTCACGGCATCAGCTACAGCTTTTGCGGCCTCTACATTGTTCTTAAGAGCAGACCTTCCACCCTGCTCTGTCGTATCCTTCGCAATTAGTAAAACGGGTTGTTGACCTTGCATATTAACCACTTAGTCAACGAAATGGTGCCAAACTATTTAAAATGTTTCAAATTGCGAGTATGGGTCAACATAATTTGGGGACAACTTCACCCTAACAATATCATCGTCAAGAATAACCAAAACTCGTTTTCCATGTTTCAAATCATTCCTATGTTTTGAACAGAACTCCATACTAAGATATTCTCCTCGTCTGTCACCAGTAAGAATTTCAACTTCGACTTCAGCAACACCGTACCACAAAAGGCACCTTCTATCTTCTCTGGATTTCTTCCTACAATAGAAAGAACACCTAAATTCCATTAATACGCCCCAAGATGCTTCGAATTTCCTGTGTTGTCGGTTTTTGAACACTTAACTTCTTTAATTCTATAACCTTTTTAACATCGTCCTCTTCTAAATGTTCTTTTAGAACCTCAATTTCGTATTCTTCACCAAAATTTTCTGGAACATTGACATCTGGTGGAAGTGACATATTCCTAACTTTCACAAAAAACCAATTCGAAAATTTTTCTTGTATGATTCTAGTATCCAAAGGCAAAGAAGATTGACCGTTAAGTGTGACTTCGACAATACTTTCTTTAGATATATCTTCCATTGACCACATCACCCTTTCGGAAACTTCTTTCGGAGAACGTGCCCCAGAAACATTCACAGAAATTCTGGATATAGGTCTAAGTTCAAGTTCGTGATATTTAACTGTTTTCTTTTTTCCAAAGTTTACAGAAAAATATCCACCACCGACATCAGCTATGCTTGTTCGTTCAATAGAACCCGGATTGTAGATAGAATGTTCCGGAATTTCATAAGGCTTATGACAATGACCAAGCCCGACATAATCAAAAACTTCCCAATCAAAAACATCTAAATCAATGCCTTGAACCATTGGTAAGTACCCGTTTATCATTTCGTGAAGTAGAAGAATTGTGTGCTTCCTGGTATTGAGTTCGTTTTCAGAAAACCATTTCTGCATGTGTTTGAAAGATTCAAACCCGTAAACAAGGGTATCATCATCAATTTCTCTAACACCATTCACATATATTATACTACCGCGCCTATCCAAATATTCTAACCAAGAAATATCTCCCTTGGTATGACGGTCATGATTTCCACTACAGGCAATTACTTTAAACGGTACATTTGCTATGGATTCTACGAATCTATCCAAGACTGTGGGAGTTATCGTTCTGGAATCAAACACATCCCCACCACAAAGAACATATGCAACTTGCATACGTTTTGCATCTTGAATTATTTTATACCAATTATTCCAGAAATCATTCCCTCGTTCCTCTAGGCCATATGGTTTACACCCAAGATGGAGATCACTCAAATGAATGATTTTCACCCTAATATCCTCCTTCTAGGGTGAAAAACATCTAACAACCATTTTTCCACGGTCTTCAATAAACAGAGCAAACTATTTGAAACTTTAGGTGAACTGCCTAAAAACATCTTTGGTTGTCCAATATGATAGTTATCCGTGGTTCACCACTCTTCCGATGTCCGCCGCATTCTTTGGCGGCCTCTTCTGTTAAACGTATAGAAAAGTTTATATACTAACATAATCAATTGTATTTATGGGCTACGACGTTCGAAACGTAAGACAGAACAAATCATAAAGGGGTTAGAAAAAGATGATTAAAGCCCATAAACGTACTAACTCGGGATGGATGCGTCGGGCGTGTCGTATTTATCTTAATGATCTTAATGACGTAAAGGTAGATACACTTCACGATTTTTTGAATACATATACTGATGCTGTGAATTATACTATCGTCAAACTTTGGTCCGAAGGTAAGTGGGATAAAACATTGTGTGATAAGGCTTTTACGGATGTAATTCGTGAACGGTTTGGAGTGACTGCACGTCTTGCCCAGTCCATTGCAAAACATGCAAAAGAAAGTATTGTGGCTTGTCCTGACCGAATGCCACGAGTACGTCAAAGGACTGCAAATCTCGACCAGCGTTTTGTGAAGATTGAGAATTTCGATGGTCATTTTGATATGTGTATCAAGACCGGTTCCGGTGTTCCCAAACTTGTAATTCCTTTCAACATAATTCGACAAGAAAGATTTGAAGGTTGGAAACTCGGCAAATCCATACGTTTGGGTTACAATAGAACCGGGTTGTTTATCGATCTTATGTATGAAAAAGAACGTCCACCGAAACGAACAAAAGGTGAAATACTTGGGGTTGACCTCGGATTCAATGCCGCATTGGCAACTAGTCGGGGTGAGTTGATAGGTGACCTGGGTGATAAGATCAAAAAATCAGGAAAGCGTCGAAAATCATACCATCATTATATCGTCACTGAAGAAAATAGGATTGTGAATGAGCTTAATCTTTCAGACATCAAAGTTCTTGTTCTTGAAAATCTCAAGAACGTAAAAAAGCGTTCAAAGTTTGGGCGTAGGACAAATCGACTTCTGTCTTTCTGGCATTATGCCAAGGTTCGCAGTCGTTTGGAGCAACGTTGTGAAGAGGAAGGAATAACCGTTGAATACAAATCTCCTGCCTACACATCACAACATTGTCCCGAGTGTGGCAACATTGACAGAAGAAACCGTAAAGGTCAACAGTTCTCGTGTTTGCAGTGCGGACATTCCAATAATGCCGACATTAACGGTGCGATTAACTTGAGACATTTACAGTTGGCGGGTGCTTATAGTCTCCGTTCACTTCCAAAGGAGGTTTGTTATAATTAACAAATCTACTAACTATAATGGTGTGGTCTGAAGAAATCAGTTTTCATAATCCAGAAGACGAAGATGAGAGATGAGGATTTGAAAGATAGACCAAAAGTTTTATATCCTAAACCATTTCATTTTAATATAGGTGTATATAATGCCCAAGACGTACTGTAGGAAATGTAAACGTTATCATCTCAAAAAAACGAACTGTCCTTACTATGGTAAGAGGGGGAAGGGGAAAAGGAAGGGCGGCAAAAAACGAAAAGGTGGTAACTTCGGTGGATATAAAGTAAAACCTGATAAGAATCTCCAACCCATTTTGGGAAAGAAATCTCTTTCTCCTCCACAGATGACCAAGAAAGTATGGTCGTACATCAAGAAACATAATCTTGGTGGAAAAGGGAAGTAACGGACTTGTTGTCCTATGGCCATTTCTCGGGTCCAACAATATAAACAGAATATTGTTACTTATGTTGTAGCAATAGGAAAGGAACTTGGGTTTCTTGATGTCACAGATTTTTCTGTGTGCGAAGAAGGCAGTGGGTGGTTCGTACATCCCATTACCAAAGCCAACGCAATAGAAAAAAGAGCGTATAGAGAACTGGAAATATATGCACCACCGCATGAACCAGAAATAATGTATGAACCAGAAGTAATTATAGACCCGTTTTGGAGAGCAAAACAAAGTGGTATCAGTCTTGTGCAGTACGACGGTGTGGGGCGTCCAATTCCTACACCAACAGCAAGAGCACTAAGTGATTTGTTGAAATATTGGGAAAACTTGGCCATAAAGCTAGGGGTTGACGTACTTCGTGATACTAAACCCCCGAAGATAAAACTAAAACGCAAATCCAAATCTTGGAAAGGTATGGTTAGGAATCCTGCAGAAAT
>Ga0272442_10008385_pt1 | contig 13108 bp, 12 predicted proteins | sample SSMForm2O_FD_200262 | JGI IMG/M metagenome (GOLD analysis project Ga0272442, IMG submission 200262) | Marine sediment archaeal communities from Little Sippewissett salt marsh, Falmouth, MA, United States - SSM-Form-2O | ecosystem: Environmental > Aquatic > Marine > Wetlands > Sediment ...
CTTCACATGCACCGCAAGAAACACAAGAAATACTCATATGCATCATTCTACCCATATGGAAAAGAGTTGTATCAGGCAAAAATCTAATACTGCCCTTGTTCTCAGCTCTTTCAAGGTAGTCATCAGCAGGATGTTTTACTTTATCAGAGTCAAAATAACAGAGACGACATATGCAAACAGGGCATACTCTCATACAGTTATGGCAGTTTATACAATGGCTGAATGTTTCAACGAGATTATCAATACCACCAACTTTTGCTTTCAGTTCTTTATGCGCCTTTTTTCTTTTTTTATTTTTTTCCTCAGAAATTGTTTTAACTTTTGCCTGCCAGGGCTCGATGTTATCCTTAAGATTTACACCAAGTTTATTTGCTACATCATCTCCCTTCTCAGTATTTGAAATAAGGAAAAAAGTATCTTTTTTTGCACCAAGAGTGCCTATATGTAAATCTCCAGATACCATACTTGATTTGTCACATATCTGACATAATGCTCTCATTATCTTATCATCAAGTTTCTTAGCAGCTTCCTCAAATAGTTTTATTTTTTTCTCAGGATCTTTCAAAAAATCAGAAGATGGTAAAACACCAGGGCAATCCATACTTATAATAGTTATATTTTCTAGATCAACTTGACCAAGTTTTACAAGCTCTACAGTTGCTCTAACTTCACAAGGTCTCATAATAGCAGCTATCTTTATCTTTCCTTTGCCAAGGCGAGTAACACTAGAAACTGCTTTGGCACCTTGAACAAACATAGTTGGTGGAAGAACAAATGCATCCTTTAGAAGAGATTTATCTTTGATAAGTACATAAGCAAATGCATCTTTTGCTGGAACTTTCATAGGCATTATAACTGCGTCAAAAACGCCTTTATCTATTGCTTTTTCTAGCATCCCAATAACTGTTTTCTGCATACCCGATTTAGCAGTTACAATTGCACCTTTGAGCTTACTCATTTTACAGCCTCCCGTATCTCTTGATAGAGTTGTTTAAATTTGAAATGTTTAATAGATGCTGCACCAGATGGACAAGCGGCAACACAGTTACCGCATCCTCTGCAAATTACCTCGTTTACAACAGATATTTTCTTTGCTTCATCAAAAGTAATAGCACCATATGAACAAACAGAAAGACAAGTTTTACAACCTATACAAAGAGCTTCAGATATCTGAGAAGTTTTAACCTCAGGTTCTATCTTCCTACCAGGTATAAGAGAGGATAATATCTTACCGGCTGCAGCCTCTGATTGAACTAATGTCTCAGATATATTTTTAGGGCCTTGCGCAGAGCCGACAATATATATTCCCTCTGTAGAAGTAGAAATTGGATTTATTTTTTCATGCTCTTCTTCAAAGAATCCTTCGTCGCCTTGGGATATACCTGTAATCTCTGCAAGTTTAGATGCATCAGTGGCAGGCTCAACAGCGGGTGCAAGAATCACCATGTCAACTGTTAGACTAGTTTTGCTACCGTTTTCATCGTTGTATTTGATACTTAGTTGGTCTTTACTTTTTGTAATCTCAGCATCAGAGAACCTTATGAAGTTAACATTTTTTCCTTTGGTCTCCTCGTAAAATTTCTGATTTGTTTTACCGGGAATACAAAGATCAGAATAAAGATTTGAGACTTTAACTGAAGGGATTTTGTCAGTGAGATATCTAGCAAATTTGATAGAATACATACAACATATTTCTGAGCAGTAACCTTTGTCTTCTCTACCAACACAGTGAATTATTGCAACTGATTTTGGAGGTTTACCATTTTTAAGCAATATCTTTCCGGATTTGTTCATTTTTTCAAATTCTAGTGATGTGATAACATTGTCTAATTTACCATATCCATACTTTGGTATTTTTTCTGAATCAAAAAGCTTTGAACCGATTGCTACTACTACTGCACCTACGTTGAATTGAGCTGGTTCATCTTCAGTATCAGTTCTTTTGACCTTTACTTCAAAATTTCCAAAGAAACCAACAGCTTCTTCTACTTCGCTATTGGTAAAAACCTTGATGTTCTCGTTTGTATTTATTTCCTCGATTTTGCCGTTAATGATTTCCTGAAGTGGCTTCATACTAAGGAAATTTTTTTCAAAGTTTGTTGCTAAACCTCCTAATTCGGGGGCTTTTTCGACAAGGTAAACCTTTCTGTTAGGTCTTGCTAGTTGGAGACTTGCTTGAATTCCGGCTATTCCTCCTCCGATTACAAGCACGTCGGGATTGCTATCTATTTCTTTTTTCTCAAGAGATGAATGATAACGTACTCTTCCAATAGCGGCTCTTATCAAGCGTATAGCTTTTTTTGTTGCTTCGTCTTTGTCTTCTGTAATCCAAGCACATTGCTCTCTTATATTGGCTAGTTGAAAAAGATAAGGATTCAGGCCAGCATTTTCAGATACTTCCATGAAAGTTTTTTCATGTTCCTTTGGAGAACATGCTGCAACTACAAGATGTGTTAGATTATGTTTTTTGATTTCCTCTTCAAGGAATTTTTTACCATCAGCTGAACATAAAAGTTTGAATTTTTCAATAACTGCAACATCTTTATCTGAAGAAATTACTTGAATAACTTTATCAATATCAACTTTTTCTGCAATGTTTGGACCGCATTCGCATACATAAACGCCTATTTTTCTTTCCATTTAATCGTTCCTCTTAAGTAGAAATTGACAATATTTTTCCAACTGCCGCACTTGCCTGCGACACTGAATCTTGAATATTCTTTGCACCCTGGGAGCAACCTGCAATGAAAACTCCAGGTTTTGAGGATACAACAGAAGAATCCTCTATGTTTTCTTGCTGGAAAAAGCCATACTCATCAAGAGTTATCCCAAGAGTTTTAGCAAGTTTAGAGGCATCAGGTGAAGGTTCAATAGCTGGTGCAAGGATAACCATATCAAAAGCAAGGGTTCCTTTTTTTCCGCTACCATTGTTGTATTTGACAGCAATCTCTTTTCCCTGCTTTGCAACTTCAACATTGCTTGCACGAATCATATTAACCTTTGTTTCTTTCATTTTCTCATAGAATTTCTGGTGAGATTTTCCAGGGATACAAAGATCAGTATAAAACTCTGATATCTTTACATCAGGAATTTTTGATTTTAAATAATGATTAAATTTAAGTGAATACATGCAGCAAACAGATGAGCAATATCCTTTTTCGTCTCTACCTACACAGTGAATAATTGCTACAGTTTTTGGAGGTTTACCATTTTTAAGAAGTATCTTTCCCTCAGTTGGGCCATTAGATGCATATAATCTTTCAAATTCTAAGGAATTATATACATCGTTGATTTTTCCGTATCCGTAATTTGGTAATTTTTTAGAATCAAATATGTCAAAACCAGTAGCTACAAGAACTGCTCCGACCTTGAGCTCAATTTTCTCATCCTTTTGATTGTAATCTATAGCTTCAAACATACAAGCTTCTTGGCAGGCTGTGCATTTTTTGCCTTTGAAACGAAGGCAGTTTTCAGTATCAATCATAGGTACATTTGGAAGTGCACCAGCACATGGAACGTATATTGCTTTCCTTTCGCTAAGGCCCTCTTCAAATTCATTTTTTAAACTAACAGGGCAAGGTTCAAAACAAGCATTGCAACCTATACAATTAACCATATCTACATATCTTGCTTTTTTATGGATTTTAACAGTAAAATCTCCAGGATTGCCTTTTATCTCTTCAACCTCAGCCAATGTTAAAAGATTAATATTGTTATCCTGCAGTAATTCTTGCTGTCTTGGAGCCACCATACAAGTTGAACATTCCATGTTGGAAAACACTTCTTCAAATTTTATTGTCGTACCACCGGTGTAAGATGTCTTTTCAACCAAATGCACTTTTCTATCAGCTTTTGAAAGCATTAAGCTTGCTTCAATTCCAGCTATACCTGCTCCGATCACCAGCACATCAGTATTATGCTTTTTTTCTACCATACTTCCCTCTTCATATTATAATGTTTTCTTTACCTTGATTGAACTTGGCCCCATCTTTTTGATTTTCTCATTGAACTCGTTAACAACATCTGCAAATCTCTGGCCTTCTGATGCAGAAACCCAAGAAAGACGTAAACGATCTGATTCTAAACCAAGCCCTTCAACAACCTTTTTTAAAATTGCAAATCGTCTGCGAGCATAGTAGTTTCCTTCATCATAATGGCAATCACCAGGATGGCATCCTGCTATCAAGACTCCGTCTGCTCCTTGAAGAAACGCTGTTTCAACAAGAACTGGGTCAACCCTACTAGAACACATAACTCTAATAGGTGTCAAAGACGCAGGAACCTTTAATTTACTAGTCCCTGCTAAATCAGCTCCAGCGTATGAACACCAATTACAAAGAAAGCCTACTATGCGTGGTTCGAATTTTTCTGCCATTACTTCCCCTCTTTAAATAAAATTTTTTAACTTTTTTGAATTATATTTGAATGCTTTCAACTAATTTTTAAACAGGTTATACTAGAATTGTATTTGTGCCTTGAACTTGCCGCCACCCTCATCTGCGCAGACGAGAAGTGTTTTGTTTGTTCTTGTGCACCATGCTTTTATGTCATTTGGAAAAGAATGACAGTCAGCTAATACTTCAAGCATATCACCTGGTTGGATTTCTTTTGCCTTAGCCGCTACTTTAAGTATTGGCTGTGGGCATTTCAATCCCAGAGTATCAAGTGTGTGTGTTGCCATATTTTTTCACCTCATATTTAAAATGAAAATGTTACCTGAGCATCATTTATCTCTGCCATGAAAGTTGTTGCTCCTACAACTTCCACTCCATCTCTTAAGTCTTCTTTTTTCATATCTTTTGCATCGAATGCTAGTTCACATAGCATAATCCTTGCTCCTAGGGCTTCTACTCCTTCGACTAAATCTGCCATATCTGGCATGCCTTTTGCTTTTATTTTTTCAAGTTCGCCTTTTTTTAATGCTGGCGCTCCACCTGGAGTAAAAAATATAACAAGGTCATCTCCTGATGCAATTGCGCTAGAACCCAAAATGAATGCTGGATAAAGATTCGTAGGTTCTGCTCCGTTACATATCATTGCTACTTTACTCATAATATAACCCCCGTTGAGGCAATAATAGTTTTATATATAATTCTTATGGTTTTCTTAGTCAAGCAAAATAAAAATTAAGCAATAATAGTTTCAATTTGAAATAGTTATATAATCAATTGCACGCGAGACAAAATAAAGAAGTTTCATATGTCCCGAAGATTACTGTTAATCCATAGTGTTAAAGTTTAAAAACCATTCCAATAATTGCAAACCTTCTAAATGAATCTATGGAATGGTTTCTATTCAATATGCATTGACTATACAGGTTAAGTCCATGAACCTTCTTTAGTACCTGTAACAAACTGATAGTCCTCTGCAGCTGTTGCTTGATCAAAACATTTATTGACTGTTACCGTGCTATTTGTAGTCCAGGAACACATTCCCCACTTTAAGGCAGTAGCATTATAGCCAATTGCGTTAAGCAAGGCAGTTGCTTGACTAGCACTGTGACCTGTGTAACAAACAACAACGATTTGTTTATCAAAAGGCAGCATTGCTAGGTTTTCTTCTGTAAATAAACTTGTTAAACCGATGTTCACAGCACCAGGAATATGACCAAGAGCATAATCCTCGGCATTCCTAATACTTAGAACATATGGATCATTATCTGTGTCATTATCGTCAAGACGATCGTAGAGTGTATCTGCGGTAATGGCAACGGGTTTTCCTTGATTCAAAGAATCGTGTATAATTGCGGCCATTTCTACATCCCAGATGCCTGTGTCAAATGAATAATTGTGAGATGCTGTTTTTACATCAAAACACTTACCTGCCGTAACATTTGCATCAGTACTCCATGAGCACATACCCCATTTAAGAACTGTTGCATTATAACCATTTAGGTTAAGTAGTGCTGATGCCTGGCTGGCACTATGGCCGGTGTAACAAACAACTACAATTTGCTGATCTTTATCAGAAGGAAGTTGTGCAAGTCCTTCATCTGTAAATAAATTGCTAATGCCTATATTTACAGCACCAGGTATATGACCTATTTCATAATCCTCTGCTTTTCTGACACTTAAAACAAATGGATCATTTGATGTATCACCATCGTACAAATTATCATACAAATTTTTAGCTGAAATAGTTGCCGGTTTACCCTGGTTCAATGAAAGATATGTTGCTTCGCGCAAATCATCTGATGTTTCAGCCGGTGCTATTACTATGTCTGCTGGTGGTTCAGTATCTGTACATCCTCCTCCAAGTGGTTTCAAATTTTCTTTTTCAGCAGGAATTGTAATTACGCTAGCTTGTGGAGCAAAAAGATTTACACTAGCCAATGTACTGACTACGCCTGGAGCAGTTCCACTAACAACCGGATAATCATCATGAGCATCAGCTGTCTGATTGTAACATTTGCCTAAATTTACTGAAGTATCATTAGTCCAAGAACATATGCCCCACGTAAGACAAACAGCATTGTAACCATTAACATTGAGCAATGCTGTAGCCTGACTTGCAGTATGGCCCGTATAACAGTATACTACGATCAGCCTATCAGTTGGTAGCGTTGCTAGGTTTTCTTCTGTAAATAAACTTGTTAAACCGATGTTTACAGCGCCGGGAATGTGACCAATAGCATAATCCTCAACAGTTCTAATACTAAGGATATATGGATCATTGCTTGTGTTGTCATCGTATATCAATTCGTGAAGTGTTTCTGCATTCATGTTTGATGCAATACCTGCAGTTGTATACTCTCGAGTTGCACTTAAAGATTCAGATATGGACTCTTCTTTGATATAATAGAAAAATACCACGGAGAACAATAAAAATATCACACAAACAATTGCTAAAATTTTATCTTGTTTATTTGTCATTTTTTAACCTCCTCACATCGCAGAAAATCTTCCAGTCCGTTCGTTCCATTTAACAAAGATGTACCATATCAACAATATCAAAAGCATGATTATGATTGAGCCAAGATATGTGAAATAATTAGGTAAAAATATCTCCTGTTTCATCCATGTAGGTAGAATATTCAAGAAAGCAGGCCTTACATATTCGAGTGTTAAAGGAGCAGCGATAATTATTCCGATAAGTGCAAGCCATAGTTTTACATGACCTTCGCCAGCTCTCCAAGATGAACCAACTGTACATCCACCTGCAATAGTCATACCAAAACCAAAAATAATACCTCCTATTATTCCCGGCATCCAAAAATTAGATACTACCATAGCATCCTCAAGGCCGATACCCATAATCTTTATAACGGTAAAACCTAACAAACCTATGATTAGACCTGCAATTATTGCTACAGCAGGCTCTGCATCACCAGTCATAAAAGGCTCACGCAACGCACGAACTATACACCATCTTGAACGCTGTAGAACAATGCCAATCAAAAGTCCGATCAACGCAAATGCAAATAGTGTAACATCGTTGAATGTATATGAAAGTGCAAGACCAATTATTATAACAATAAGTCCTGCAAGTGGTTGCAATGAAGTACCTTTGGTTTTTGCTTGAAGAAACGTTGATGATTTACCACTGCTCATCTTTGGATGTTTTTCCATTTCCCATAGCAAATATTTTACAGCAAAGAACACACCGATTACTAATCCTATAACAAATATTATTGCACCCAGAGATAGTGCTGCCCATCCACTAAAGAAGTTCCCGATAGTACATCCAAAACCAATAATGCAACCTATGCCCATTAAAATACCACCGAATAATCCTTTGAATAGTTCACCACCAGGAGCAACACGAATAGCAAATTCTTTACCCAATAGAGCACTTGCAAGCGCGCCAAATATAACTAATATAGAAAGTATTGCATATTTGTATTCTAATATACCTGCAATTGGTGCAGAATTTTCTAGAGAAAGACCTAATCCACTAAACAAGTTCTGACCCCAATTCAAAATTCCCCCACTTGAGCCCCATGGAGATGAAATCATAAAAAGACTTATGCTTAAAATTGCTAGAATTATACTTCCAGCCCACATCTGCCACGAATGCTCAAAGAATGTGTTATAAAGTTCTTTAAAAATACCTTTTTCTTCTTTTTTAGCTTCTGCTGACATAAAATTATTCTCCTCCCACACAATTATACTTAATAGAGTTTATTTACACTTTATATAATATTTATAAATACCGTTTTCTTCAGCTGTTTCTAGTAGTTCATTACCTGTTCTGTTGCACCATGCAGGCACATCTGGCTTTGAACCAGGATCTGTAGCAAGTAGTTCTAAAATTTTTCCGCTTTCCATCTGCTTCATTGTTTTTGCCAATTTCATGATTGGCATAGGGCATGAAAGCCCTTTACAATCTAATGTCTCATCTACTTTTACAACCATTTTTTTACTCCCCCGTTTATTGATATATATTTCTGTAGCCAAATAACTAATTGATATATAATGTTATTTATTTTTGTAAGTATTACATATCTATAATTAAACAAAATGAATATAATTTTGTCAAAAAATATTTCATCTCAAAGGATTCCTTTGTACCCAGGATAAATGGGACATCCGACGCATCTATCTTTGTTATACAATCCACATTCAGGACAGACTGTTTTGAAGTTGCATTTCATCTGTTTTTTTTCTTCATCTGTGAAAAACTTAAGTGGCTGATACATAAATGGAGAGTTTGTTATTGGAACAACTGTGTACTTTGTTATATCTGTAAAATTAAATGAGAAACATTGTTCTATCATTGATTCCATTGTTTCAATGTTTTCAGCAACAGCAAGTATTATGAAATTATGTTCTCCATAGGTATCAAAAAAATTTATAATTTTAGGACAGTTTTTAACATGATCAATAACTTTGCTTTTAAATCTTGCTTCAAGGCAAATTAAAAATAATTTAAGACCTAATTTTTCGATATCAACATTACAGTTTACTTTAATTAAATCTCTTTTTAATCTTTTCAATCTCGATCTTACAGCAGTATGAGATAAACCAAGTTTTCTACCAATTTCTGTTATTCCTTGTTCCCAATCGTCATTAATCATTGTAATGATTTTTTTATCAATGTCGTCTAGTTTTTTCATATATGTTGTTATTAATAACCGTTATATAAATATCTCTATAGGTACAATTCATATGTTCAATCTGAATAAATAAAATAATTATTGTTAAATTTTAGACGATGTTCTAAGTTAACTTATGTATAATCAGGTATATCTTTAATTTAGGTTAATATTTACTTATGCATGCATTTGTAGGGTCTTCAATTCTAAACTAAAACATTTGCTAAGGTTGTTATAAATCTTTAAAACAAATTTCTAACGTAAAACTTATATAATATATCTCCCCTGCACAGAATTTAAAAATAAATATAGATATTTTAGCATATACAAGGTTTTTTCATGCAAAAAAACGGGGGCGTTTTAAGAAAAAGGTTAAACGAGAAATTTAGTCTACCTAAAAACGAATGGAGATCAGTTGATCAACTAATTTTTGGTGCTCAAAACTATTTTGATATGCCAAAAGATAGTCGTGAAAAAAGAAATAAGGCTATAATTGAAGCATTTAATTTTCATTATGATAATAATCTATTCTATAATAAATTTTGTAAGCATCGAAAAATATCACCTCAGGATATAAAAAGCGAAAAAGATTTTATAAAAATACCAATGATACCAGATGCTTTTTTTAAGGATTATCCAAGTGAAACCCCTGAAAACATATACAAATGGCTTTATCAAGTTTCATCTATTGATATTGGAGATTACAACTTTAATGGCAATAATTTAACACAATTTTTACAATGGGCTGAGGAAAGTTTAAATGGATTAATATTTCATTCGAGTGGGACAAGTGGAAAATTCAGTATTGTTTTTAGAGATAATATTACCTCGACTAGACTTATACATTTACTTTTAAAAGAAGTTTTATTTCATATTACAAAGTTACAGGATAATGCTCATTTTATCTATCCTGGTTCAACAAAAACCTTTCTAACAGGAGGTCACGCAATTGGTAAGGCATCTGAACTTTTTGATGATAAGCATAGACATTTTTCCTCAGATAAATTACTCAGTTTAGAAATAATGAAGTTAATGTCAACTGGACAAGCAAAAGGATTAAAAGAAAAATTAGAACTTAAAATGATACAAAAAGCTATGATAAAAGGCAGGTATAAAATGATTGATCTTCTTCAGGAACTTGAAAAGAAAAATGAACAAATTGCAATGATTACATTTCCAATTTTATTATGGGACATTATGGATCTTATGGAAAACGAGGGAATTACAATGAATCTTGGAGATTCTGATAGTTTTATTATTTCTGGAGGAGGATGGAAGATACACACTCATAGAATGGTATCTGAAGATGAATTTGCAGGAAGAATAGAAAAATTATTTGGTATTCCCAAAGAAAACTATAGAGACATGTATGGTATGAGTGAGATGAATGGAGCTGCCCTTTCATGTGAAGGAAGATATAAACACTTGACAGATTGGATTTATCCAATGGTTTTAGATGAGGAAATGGAACCATTAGGTTTTGGAGAAACAGGCAGATTTGCATTTCTTGATCCGGCAGGATATGGTTATCCCGGTTTTATTATTACAGGAGATCGAGTAAAATTATTGGAAGAATGTCCAAAATGTGGTAAATCAGGAATAGTGATAGAATCAGAAGTAACAAGAATGAAAGGTGCTGAAGGAAAAGGATGCGGAAATTTGATGAGAGATTTAATGGCGAAAAAATTTAATCAATAAAGTGTTGACATATGGCTAAAAAAGTTGTAACCGGAAAAGGATATTTAATTCCATGGCCTCTGTTAAGAAATTATTTATCTCAACTTGGTCCCTTATTGTTTTTTGTTGCAAAGAATTCAAATTTAATATTGGAAAATATGCCTGCATACAAAACTCGCTTAAGACTGCATAGAAAACCTTGGGCATATATAAAAAACGAAAGTGAATTTGATTCAAGAAAGATACTGAAAGAAGAAGATTATAAAGATTTACCACCGTTAAAAAACGAACCGTTTCTCAGACCAACACGTATGTGTGAATCTGATGCACCAGAAATAAGGGCTATTGCAAAAAAATTAGGTGCAGGTAAACTTTCGGATGAGAAATTTGCCGAGGCAGCGTATAACTGGGTAATGCATGAAAAAAAATTGATTTTTAAGCCTCTTGGGGGAGCATTAAATACTTTCAGAACAAAAGGCGGAACATGTCTTGATCAATTATCACTCCTTGTTGCAATTTCAAGAGCTGGTGGGGTTCCTGCAAGATATAGACTTTATGGTCTTGTGCCAGACCAGCAAATATATGATCTGTGGCTTGGGCCAAATCCAATCTTAAGAGAAACATATGACACACTTGGTTTTCTTGAAGCATTACATGGTGAAGCAGAGCTTTTTATAAATGGTAAATGGGTTGCAGGTGATCCAACATTTTCACCTGAACTAAATGCCGGAATGGGGCTACCTGTTACCCATTTTGGCGAAGAACCCGGATGGCGTATAAGAGTAGAGGGAAAGGGCGATATCCGTTTTGAAAGTTTTCCAGCGGGTTTTAAACATTTAATGTCTGGTGTATTGGCTATTGTCCAGAAGAGTATAGATCAGATTAATAATACAATGAATGATTTAAGAGAAAAAGGTGAAAAAATACTTGACGAAATAGGAATTGAAGAATACATTAGAAAAAATAAAAAACATTTCAAGCCATCAATTCCATCTGTTTCTGAGGTCCATGCCTTTAGGAAAAAGAAGAAAGATGCGGAAGAACCTTTTGCCTCATCTGTTCTATCTGAAGACGATTAAATAATCTTTTTTCTTCAGTTATTTTTCTAAGACAGAAAAATAAAAAACGCTCGATTGTATAAAAAGGATGGCTAATAATAGGAATAGTGATAATACTAACAGGATTATATCAAATAATAATAACAAACTCATTAAACACGAATAGTAATAGCACTGACAGTTCGGTGGGAACATTATTTTTGACAATAACATCTGTAATAATTATAATAATGGAATCAATAATGACAATAAAATGGATAAGATTCTCAAAATTTTTAAAACAATATGCAGATGAATAAAAAGTTTATCTTTTATTATTTTGAATCAGAGATTTGTTCAGTATAGGCCGTTTTTCCTTTCAGTTTGAAACTATAATCTTGTGTTTTTTATTCATTTAGAATAAAAAATCATAAGAATTATATACATTTTTCATATTGGAACAACGAAATCATATAATCGTAAATACCATTATTTTTTAATTAAAATAGATGGTAGGTTAACTAACATAAAAGATTATGGGGGGAAAATATTGGTTAAACGTTCGGAGAAAGCCAAAACAATGAGGAAGCTGATAAAAGCTATTTGGATTTTTAATTGGTTTAATTCTTGTGGATTTGCTGAACTGGTACCCTTGGTTGGTTCTAGATGGGATATGGAACGATTTGGAATGATTATCGTTGGGACACCAAGACATGCAGATGTACTTTTTATTGCTGGTTATCAAACGCATAAATCTATAGAGAGAGCAAAAAGAGTATATGAGCAAATGGCCGAACCCAAGGTGGTAATTGCTTTAGGATCATGCACTATGACCGGTGGCATGTATTGGGATTCATATAATACAATCAAAAGATTAGAAGATTATTTACCTGTAACTATGTACATCCCTGGATGCCCACCAAGACCAGAAGCAGTTTTTGAAGCCTGTGAAAAAATCTTTGAACATGTTAAGGAGCTTGAATAAAATGGCCAAAAAAGAATCAGGAATAGTTGATGAATTAAAAAATAAATTCAAAACAAAATTGAGAGTACAAAATGAACGTAGGCTATGGTTATCAATAGAGCCAAATAAATTAGTAGAAATAAGTAAATGGATTAAAGAAAAGGGTTTTGTACATCTATCAGCGATCTCTGTTACAGATTGGTTAGAAAAAGGAGTTTACGAGCTTACTTATCATATCTGGTCCTATGATAAAAAGATACTTATTACTATTAAAACAAAAATCAACAGAAAGAAACCAGTTATTAAATCTGTGACACCGGTTTGGTATGAAAGCGCTCAGATTCATGAAAGAGAACTTCATGAACTATTTGGTGTAAAATTTGAAGGTAACCAGGA
>Ga0272442_10008386_pt1 | contig 13105 bp, 6 predicted proteins | sample SSMForm2O_FD_200262 | JGI IMG/M metagenome (GOLD analysis project Ga0272442, IMG submission 200262) | Marine sediment archaeal communities from Little Sippewissett salt marsh, Falmouth, MA, United States - SSM-Form-2O | ecosystem: Environmental > Aquatic > Marine > Wetlands > Sediment ...
ATTGAAGTAGCCTGCCTGACGATCCGGATCTTTTCAGGCGTGACTTCGCCAATCACCCGTGCGGATAAAGCCGGTCCCGGAAAGGGCATGCGTTTGAAGACCGATTCCGGCAATCCCAAAGCCTGCCCGACCTTACGCACACCGTCTTTACGCAGCTGCACCAGCGGCTCCAGGATCTGATAACCAAAAGCCTCCTGGGGATCTATTCCCAATTGCTCGAAGACGTTGTGTTGGCGTTTGATACCTGCCACGGTTTCATCCACATCGGTTAGAATCGTTCCCTGTAAAAGATGTTTTGCCCCGCTGGACCTGACCAATTTCCCAAACACATCTTTATAGAACGTCTGGGTTATAGCCTCCCTTTTTTGTTCCGGATCGTCGATCCCCTGCAAGGCCTGAAAAAATCTATCGCGCTCGTCGACGATTTCTACCCGCACGCCGAGTTTCTCGAATAAAGACCTGATCTGTTCGGGCTCGTTCTCCCGCATCAAACCGTTATTGATAAAATAAGTCTTGAGCCTGTCACCCAAGGCCCGGTGACCCAACATCGTAACAACGGAAGAATCGACACCGCCCGAGAGCGCATTAATCGCGAGGCCTTCACCCACCGCAGCCGAAATCTGTTTGACCTGCTGTTCAATAAATTCCGCCGTGTTTAATGAGTCTACCTTGATTTCCGTCAGCGTTGCCATATTGACCTCCTTATTCATTTTCTGCTTTTTAATCTCTTGACGATCCGTTCAACCCGGGCTTTGCCTGAGAACCCAGACGGGAACGCTCGATGGGTTGACAAAAAAATCTCCCGTTTGCCAGAATCCAGGAATGTCTTTCAAGACCGCTTATGAAAATTGAAGCGCGATTAAAAAATTTTTGTATATTCTACCTTTTCCTATCTATTTAATAAAGGAAAAAATTGGCAGGAGTAAAATAAAAACCGATCGTTAAAAACTCTTTCAAAAAAATGCCCGCGCCAACCAGGCATGCACGCCGCTGGCAGCGGCGCGGCCTTCCTGAATAGCCCAGACGACCAGGGACTGGCCGCGGCGCATATCTCCAGCGGCAAAAACACCAGGGATAGAGGTCATATAATTGCCGTCAGTCTTGACGTTGCCGCGCGGGTCAAGCTCCAGACCCAAATCTGCGAGCAGGCCGGTTTTGACCGGGCCGAGAAATCCCATGGCCAATATCAAAAGATCGCAGGGAACGCTGAATTGCGAACCAGGAACCTCTTGGCAAACGGACGCGCCAGTCTTGGGATCCCGGGGCGCGTATTCCAGCCGGACGCCGTGCAATGTCTTCAAAACGCCGTCTTTTCCGCTCAATGATTTGGTCAGTATACCGTAATCCTGCGCCACGCCTTCCTCATGCGAGCTCGACGGGCGGTATATCCTGGCCCATTGCGGCCAAGGATTGTCCGTCGGCCGTTCCCGCGGAGGACAACCCAGGATCTCAAACTGCTTGACCGACCTAGCTCCCTGACGATTGGCTGTCCCTACACAATCCGATCCCGTATCACCACCGCCAAGGATAATCACATGCTTATCGTGGGCGTCAATCCGTTGCTCCCGGGAAAAACTCTGTCCTTTATTGACGCGGTTCTGCTGAGGCAGATACTGCATAGCCTGAAAAACGCCCTTCAGTTCCCGGCCCGGGACCTTCAGATTCCGGGCTTCCTCGGCCCCGCCGGCTAAAACCATGACATCAAATTCTTTTTGAATATGTTTCGTGCTGATTCCAACACCAACATGCATACCGGTCTTGAATTTTATTCCTTCTTCCTGCATCAATCCAATCCGGCGCTGGACAATCTGCTTCTCGAGTTTGAAATCAGGAATGCCGAACGTAAGCAAGCCGCCGATATCCTCGTTCTTCTCAAAGACGGTTACTGAATGGCCTTTTTTGTTCAACTCATCCGCACATGCCAAGCCTGCCGGGCCTGAGCCGATGACTGCAATCTTGCGACCAGTTCTGACCGCCGGCGGCATGGGGCGCACCCAACCGTTTAAATAACCTTCTTCGATGATCATCCGTTCGATATTCTTGATCGTCACCGCCGGTCGATTGATGGCTAAAACGCAGGAATCCTCACACGGCGCAGGACAGACGCGCCCGGTGATTTCGGGGAAATTGTTGGTTGCCCTAAGCCGGGTTAAGGCCGCCTGCCATTCACCGCGAAAAACCAAGTCATTCCACTCCGGAATCAAATTACCCACGGGGCAGGCCCAGTGGCAAAAAGGGATACCGCAGTCCATGCAGCGTGCACCCTGATTTCGCAAGGCGTCTTGGGGCATGGACGCGATAAACTCCTTCCAATGCCTGACCCTGGCCGCGGCCGGTTCCTTCTCGAAATCCTGCCGCTCGTATTTCATAAATCCGGTTATATCACCCATCTCTCATCCTTCATTGTTCTTTTCTCCCCCTTTACTAAACGTGAAGAAGTCGACTAAATGAATTGAATTAAAAATTCATGCCGCTCCTTAGCGAACCGGAAACATCGTAGCACGAAATCTTTTTCTCAGCGAGCCATAAACCTTTCCGAAATGACTGGAGCGAAGCGACCCGAAACGAGGAAAGGTTTATGGCGAGCCCTCCTGAACGCGAGATGTTTCCGGCGAGCCAGGAATGTTTAAGCTAAACCATTCCTAAATCTATTTAAATTCCACTTCTTCGCGTTCGGTCTCCTCGTCTTCTTTCATCATCTGCCCCAGCACCCGCCGGTATTCCATCGGAAAAACTTTGACAAAGCCGGGTAAACAATCGTCCCAGTGATTCAGGATGTATTCGGCCTTGACACTTTGCGTATACTGAAAATGCTTGTTGATCATATCTTTCAACTCTGCGATATCGTCCAGGTTTTTTACCAGTTCCAAATCCACCATGCTGAGATTGCAGCGGGCATCCAGCCGGCTTTCCGGATCAAAGACATACGCAATACCGCCGCTCATTCCGGCGGCAAAATTCACGCCGGTCTCCCCCAAGACAACAACCCGTCCGCCGGTCATATATTCGCAGCCGTGATCGCCGATCCCCTCGACCACCGCATAAACTCCGCTGTTACGAATAGCGAAGCGTTCACCGACACAGCCATAAATATAAATTTCTCCGGAGGTGCCCCCATACATCAACACATTCCCGCAGATGATATTCTTTCCCGGATCAAAATATGCTCCCTGAGGAGGCTTAACAATAATCCTGCCCCCGCAGATACCTTTGGCCAGATAATCATTGGCCTCGCCCTCCAGAACCATGGTCAGCCCTTTCATGGCAAACGCGCCAAAACTCTGCCCGGCCGAGCCTTTAAAAGACAAATGAATCGTATCGTCCGCAAGCCCCTCTGCGCCGTATATCCTGGCGATTTCACCAGAAAGCATGGCCCCGGTCGCAAGATTGGTGTTGCGGATCGGATATCCCTTTCGGACCGGTTGCCGCTTACGCAGTGCCGGCTGGGCATCCACGATCAACTGACGATCCAAGACCTTTTCCAGGCCGTAGTCCTGCTTCTCGATGCAACGGACCGGCCCGCTCGTTTCAGGTTGATAAAATATTTTTGAAAAATCAAGGCCTTTGATTTTCCAAAAGTCGATGGCCGCGTTCATCTCTAAAAAATCGCTGCGGCCAATCATCTCGTCCATAGTGCGGAAACCCATCCGCGCCATATGCTCGCGCACTTCCGTTGCGATGAACCTGAAAAAATTAATCACATACTCAGGCTTGCCTCTGAAAAGTTTGCGCAATTCCGGATCTTGAGTCGCAACTCCGACCGGACAGGTATTTAAATGACATTTGCGCATCATCACACAACCGCAGACCACCAAGGGCGCCGTGGCAAATCCGAACTCTTCGGCTCCCAGCAAAGCGGCGATAACCACATCCCGTCCGGTCTTCATCTGGCCATCGGCCTGAACCCGGATGCGGCTGCGTAGATTATTCAAAACCAGAGTCTGCTGAGTCTCGGCCAGGCCCAGTTCCCAAGGTGCTCCCGCATGCATGATCGATGAAATCGGTGACGCGCCGGTACCGCCGTCATAACCGCTGATCAGAACCATATCGGCATGGGCCTTGGCCACTCCGGCCGCAATCGTGCCCACCCCGACTTCTGAAACCAGTTTCACGGAAACCCGCGCTCCAGGATTCACATTGCGCAGGTCAAAGATCAACTGTTTGATATCTTCAATCGAATAGATGTCATGGTGCGGGGGAGGCGAAATCAAAGTGACGCCCGGCGTGGAATGCCGCACGCGCGCAATCTCTGCATTAACTTTGTGCCCAGGCAGCTGCCCGCCTTCCCCGGGTTTGGCGCCCTGGGCAATTTTAATCTGCATCTCCCGGGCATTGCTCAGATACTCGGCCGTTACCCCGAATCTTCCGCTGGCGACCTGTTTAACTGCGCTGGAACGGCTATCCCCATTGGGCAAGGGCTTAAACCGCTCACGGTCTTCCCCGCCTTCACCGCTATTGCTCATGGCGCCGATGCGGTTCATAGCCACAGCCAGGGTTTCATGCGCTTCGCGGCTGATCGAACCGAACGACATGGCCGAAGTCACAAACCTCTTCATAATCGTCTCAACCGGCTCGACTTCGTCCAACGGCACGGATTCGGTGTCTTTAAAATGAAATAATCCTCGCAAGGTATATTGTGCTTGGGCCTGTTCATTAATCAACCGGGCATATTCCCTATAAACCGTCTCATCGTTAGCACGGGTGGCGTATTGCAGCTTAGAGATGCTTTCCGGTGTCCAGAGATGGCGCTCACCGTTTTTGCGAAAAGCATAATAACCCCCGAAAGGCAAAAAATTGTCTCGCAGCAAATCTCCGTTATAGGCCTGTTGATAACGATTATTGGCCTCGGCCGCAATCTCTTTGAGGCCTATGCCTTCAATCCGCGTCGCGGTGCCGAAAAAGTATTTCTCGATCACATCACGATTAAGTCCGACCGCCTCAAAAACCTGGGCGCCACGATAGCTTCTCATAGTCGAGATCCCCATCTTTGACATAATCTTCAACAAACCTTTGCACAGGGCCTTGATGTAATTTTCAAGCGCCCTGGCCGTGTTGAGTGGTTCAGGAAAAACATGCCGCAAAGCTAAATCGGCAACAGTCTCAAAAGCCAAATAGGGATTCACGGCTGTTGCGCCGTAACCCAACAAAAGGGCCAAGTGCTGGACCTCGCGCGCCTCACCTGTTTCAATCACGATGCTGATCCCGGCCCGTAATCCTTTAAAAATCAAATACTGATTAACGGCCGAAACAGCCAGCAGGGCCGGTATCGGAACCAAATCTTCTGGTAAATTACGGTCACTCAGAATGACGATTTTGCATCCATTGGTGATCGACGATTCCGCTGCATGACACAACTGCTCCAGGGCTTCTTCCATCTGGTCATGCCCTCCGCCGGCCGGAAACCCGATCTGAAAAATCGCGCTCCAGAATGCCTTCGGTTTGAGAGAAATGATGCGGCCTAGATCCTCATTAGATAAAATCGGATAACGCAGCTTGAGCAATTTCGCATGCCGGGGCACCTCGCTGATGACATTGCCGGGATTGCCCATAAACGTCATCAAGGACATCACCAGTTCCTCGCGGATAGGATCAATGGCCGGATTGGTGATCTGAGCGAATAATTGTTTGAAATAAAAATACAGTAACTGCGGTTTCTCAGACAGGATCGCTAAAGGCGTATCCGCGCCCATGGACCCGACCGGTTCCGTGCCTTTGAAAGCCATGGGTATCAAAATGGCCTTGATGTCCTCGCGGGTATAACCAAAAAGCCGCTGCTGATACAAAAGTTTATCCTGATCCGGCGTTAGCGGCGCGACATCATTAAAAAGACCATGCAGATCAATCCTGTTTTCCTGAACCCAGCGGCGATAAGGATGTTTGCGGGCATAAAACGTTTTGATCTCGGTGTTTTTCAGGGCCCGTTTCTGCGCGAAATCGATCAGGATGATCTCTCCGGGCCGCAGGGCGCCTTTATCCGCGACCTCCTCCGGGGCGAAATCCAAGACTCCCGCTTCCGAGGCCATGACCATAAAGCCGTCCTTGGTGATCGTGTAACGCGCCGGCCTGAGTCCATTGCGGTCAAGCAGGGAGCCGACATAGCGACCATCCGTGAACGTAACAGCAGCCGGCCCATCCCAGGGCTCCATCAAACCCGAATGATATTCAAAAAATCCCCGCAGATCCGGGCCGATCGGATATTTTTCACCCCAGGCCTGCGGGATCAGCATCAGCATAGCATGGGCAATATCCCGTCCGGCCAAAGTTAAAAGTTCCAGGGCGTTATCCAGGCAGGCCGAATCGCTGCCACTTTCATCAATCACCGGCATGATTTTCTGCAGATCGTCGCCGAAAAGCGCAGATTTCAAAAATTTCTCTCTGGCGCGCATCTGATTGAGGTTGCCCCGGAGGGTATTGATCTCACCATTATGTCCCAAAAAACGGAAAGGCTGGGCCAGCTTCCACGACGGGAAAGTATTCGTACTGTAACGCTGATGAATAACGGCAACCGCACTGATAAAATCCTTATCTTCAAGGTCCTGGTAATATTCACTGACCTGAGAGCCCATCATCATGCCTTTATAGCATATCGTACGGCATGAAAAACTCGGGATGTAAAAACGGTCGCCCAGATGCAGGCTGTCTTCGATCTGGTGTTCAATCCGGCGGCGGGTCACATATAGTTTGCGTTCTAACGCATCACCCTCGCAGCCCTGTCCATTGAGATAACATTGCTTAATCGCCGGCTGGGCGTCTCGGGCGATATCCCCAATCGTGCCATCGCACACCGGCACGTCACGCCAACCCAGGAATTCGAGCCCCTCCTCCTGGGCAATGCTTTCGACAATTCGGCGACATTTTTCCTGCCACTTCTGTTCCTGCGGCATAAAAAGCATGCCGACACCGTAAGATTCCGGCTGCGGCAACTTGATCTTCAGGGCTGCGCATTCTTTTCTGAAAAAACTATCCGGGATCTGAACCAATAGGCCCGCCCCGTCGCCAGTCTTCAGATCTCCTCCGATCGCGCCGCGATGCAGGAGCTTCTGCAGGACCTCGATGGCGCGCTCGATAATCGCGTGATCCTGGCGGCCGTCGATGTTCGCGACAAACCCGACCCCGCAGCTGTCATGCTCGTGAGCTGGATCGTATAAACCCTGGTTTTGGGGATAATCAAACTTTTTCATTGCACATTGGAAAACAATAATGTATTTCGATCGCCCTAATGAAATATTCGATCGCCAGGATAATGCGCATGAAATCCAAAATCCGGGCATCGCAATCCTAAATAACTCGAAATCCAGATATCCTTTAAAAATTTTTCTGATCTCATAGAATAAAAAGCATCTCGGCATACGACGGCAACGGCCATTTCTCTGCCGGAACCAGGGCCTCGAGTGCGTCTACGGATTTCCGTAACGACAGCATGGTATCTTTGGTCTTCAGAGCCGCGCCCTTATCGATCGCCGCCTCCAACCGGTCAATCTTTTCCAACGCCTCTTCTGTTTTTGCAGTAATGGACCTTAGCAGTTTGCGTGAAGCAGCTGACTTGGCTTTGTTGATCTCTTCTACGGAAGCAACAGTATCAGCCAGTTCTTTCTGATATTCCATCACCGCCGGGAGAATCAGGGTTCGGGCCATGTCAGCCGTCAGTTTGGCTTCATAATCAATCGTAATTTCAAAGGCCTCGAGATAAACGTCATGCCGGGAGAAGAGCTCCTTCCGGGTCAGAACGCCGTGCTTCTCAAAAACCTTGATGACCTCTGGTTTTTTCAAAGTGGCCAAAGCCTCCGGTGTCGTTTTCAGGTTCGGCAAACCCCGTTTTTCCGCTTCCTCGATCCATCCAGGATTGTAATTATCGCCGTTATAAATAATCCGTTTGTGTTTTTTGATAATCTCCTTCAGAAGTTTCTGGATCGCTGCATTCAGATTCTTCTGAGACTTCTTATGTTTCTCCAATTCATTACAAATATCATCCAAGGCGTCCGCCACAATCGTATTAAGGATGATATTCGGCCCAGCCAAGCTCATATTCGACCCGACAGTGCGAAACTCAAACTTCGCGCCCGTGAAAGCGAACGGGGAGGTTCGATTGCGGTCGGTAGTGTCCCGGGGAAGTTTGGGCAAAGAATCCACTCCGATCTCAATCACCTCGGCTTTCTTGCTGCTGATTAGTCCACCCTTCTCGATCTGCTCGATAATGTCGGTCAACTGTTCGCCCAGGAAGATTGAAATGATGGCCGGGGGGGCTTCATGCGAGCCCAGACGATGATCGTTGCCAGCGGACGCCACAGAAGCCCGCAGCAATTCCGCATAAGTATTTACGGCCTTAATAACCGCACAGAGCATCACCAAAAATTTGGCATTCTCATGCGGATTGTCTCCCGGCAACAACCAGTTTTTTCCGTCCGGTCCAACGATCGACCAATTATTATGTTTTCCGGATCCGTTGACGCCGGCAAACGGCTTTTCATGCAGCAGGCAGGCCAGTCCGTGCTTTTCAGCGACCTTCTGCATAGCCTCCATGCACAGCATGTTATGGTCCACCGCCAGATTGAGATTTTCAAATACCGGCGCAACCTCATACTGGGAAGGTGCCACCTCATTATGCCGGGTCGTGACCGGCACGCCGAGTTTCCACATCTCCCTATCCAAGTCCTCCATGAAGCCCATAATACGTGATTTGATCGCGCCGAAATAATGATCCGCCATCTGCTGATGTTTGGCCGGCTCCTTGCCAAACAGCGTCCGGCCGGTCTGAATCAGATCGATCCGCCGATAATAATAATCCCGGTCGATCAGAAAATACTCCTGCTCGCCGCCGAGCGTGGCATAGGCGTGTTTGCCTTTGGATCTGATCCCAAACAGTTCGCCCAGCCGACAAACCTGTTTGGACAGAGCCTTCATGGAACGCAACAGCGGCGTCTTCTTATCCAGGGCCTCGCCATTGTAACCGATAAAATAGGTCGGGATACACAAGGTCGCGCACTTAGGCCCGCGTTTGATAAAGGCCGGACTGGTCGGATCCCATCCGGTGTACCCGCGCGCTTCGAAAGTCGGCCGCAATCCTCCCGAGGGAAAACTGGAAGCGTCGGGTTCGCCCTGGATCAGTTCCTTGCCGCCGAATTTCATAATCACCCCGCCTTCACCGTCCGGAGAAATAAAGGAATCATGTTTCTCTGCGGTTGTGCCCGTCAAGGGCTGGAACCAATGGGTAAAATGCGTAGCGCCCTTGGAAACCGCCCACGTCTTCATGGCATCGGCTACTTCGTCAGCGATACCGGGATCCAAGGTCCCGGCGTTTCGGATCGTGGCGCTTAAGGACTTAAAGGCTTTCTCCGAAAGATAATTGCGCATAACCTTCAGGCTAAAGGTATCCTCCCCGTAAAAATCCGGGATAGGCCTTATTTCCGTTGTGTTGTTTTCTGCCTTCATGATTTTTCTCCTTTTTTATGAAAAAACCGGGTTTTTCTGTTTCAATAAGACGAATTTTATCAAAGCGAACGTATTGTATCAACCGGCCTAGGGGGTGTCAAAATTTATTTGTTTTACACTAACATTTTTCCTTTGTAAATCAAGGGATCTGCCCTTTCTTATCCGATGGCCATACCGCCTTTCTCTCCGGTACGAATGCGGATGCATTCCGGCAGATCCAGGATGAAAATTTTGCCGTCACCGATCCGGCCGGTTTTCGCGCCTTTCATGATCGCGTCAACCGTCGGTTGAACGAAATTGTCGTTCACTGCGATCTCCAACCTGACCTTTTTAAGCAAGTTGACTTCATGCACAACACCCCGGTATGTTTCTGTGTATCCTTTTTGTTGTCCACATCCCAACACATTGGTTACGGTCATCTTGTAAACCTCAGCGTCAAATAAGGCCTTTTTTACGTCAGGCAATTTATGCGGTTGAACCATGGCAATAATCAGTTTCATAACAATTCCCTCCGAATAAACGAATTTATGAAGTCGTAAAGATCTGAAAACCCGAATAAGATTCCATCCCGTGTTCGCCGATATCCAACCCCTTGTATTCTTCCTCGGGGGTGACGCGCAAACCAATAGTCTTGTCGATCAGCTTAAAAAGCCCGCCCATAGTCACAAGAATAAAAATAACCGCTGCCCCGACTCCCAAAATCTGGATCCCTAACTGCATCGGGCTACCACCGTAGAATAGGCCGTCACGGGCAACGCCCAGCGATTGCTGCCCGAAGATGCCGATAGACAGCGTTCCCCAGACACCGTTAAATCCGTGCACCGGTACGGCGCCGACGGGGTCATCGATCTGTAGACGGTCGAGCAAAAGCACCCCCAAGACCACAATCACGCCGCCAACCGCTCCGATCACAATCGCGGCCCAGGGATCCACAAAAGCGCAAGGCGCCGTGATCGCCACCAGACCGGCCAATGCGCCATTCATGGCCATGGAAAGGTCCGGCTTGCCGAACAATCTCCATACCGTAATCATGGCTGCTATACCGCCAGAAGCTGCGGCTAGATTCGTGTTAATCGCCACCCGCGCGATCAAACTGCCATCACCAACGCTGAGGGTGGAACCGGGGTTGAACCCGAACCATCCGAACCATAAGATGAATACACCCAAAGACGCCAACGGGATATTATGGCCGAGAATGGCGTTAGCGCTACCGTCGGCCTTGTATTTCCCAATCCGGGGTTTTAAAATGACCGTTCCGATTAAAGCGGCAAAACCCCCAACGGCATGCACCACAGTTGATCCGGCGAAGTCCGCAAATCCCAATCGACTTAGCCACCCCCCGCCCCAGATCCAGTGTCCCACAATCGGATAAATGAATGCCGATATGATAAAGGAATAAATCAAATAGGCCTGGAATTTCATGCGCTCAGCCATCCCACCGGCCACGATGGTAGCCGCTGCGCCGCAAAACGCCGCCTGAAATAACCAGAAAGCGAACAGCGGAATCGGTGCCGCAGACTCGGCCCCGGCCAGAAACCAGCCCTTGAATCCCATGAATCCATTGCCGCTCCCGAACATTATCGCATAGCCAAAAATAAAAAAACCCAGCGAGGCCATGCAAAAATCGAGGAAATTCTTAGTCAAAATGTTACAGACATTCTTGGCGCGAATAAAACCAGCTTCCACCATGCCGAATCCGGCTTGCATAAAAAAGACCAGAAAAGCCGTTACCAGTACCCATAACGTATCCAGCCCGATACTGGTAGCATAGCCGGAAACAATTTCTTCCTGGGCATAACTCTGTCCGATCCCCCAAAGGCTGAAGGCGGTCGCTAAAACCAAACATCCGATCCAATATCTCATCATTTTCATCATGCTCTTTCCTTTTATAGGGTATATTACCGGTTAAACTTGTTTTTGATTCCTACTACCACCGGACGCAAAACTCTCTAAAAATTTCTTCGAAGTTTTTTTTCGTACGTCCGGCGTTCATTCGCCTGACAACTTACGTTCTTCCCGACGAAATCGGACCTCCGTAAGTTGTGGGCTCATTAAAAAATCCTCGCCCAGCCTGCTCTGGCCATTCGAGGACTTCATCGACCCTCTTTTAACAACCTTAACCAGCTTCTCTGCCGGATCAAAAAGAAAACCCGGGGATCCCGACTACGGGTTCCTCCGGGCTTCAATGCCCATAAAATGGAAAATCCCCTTAATCCGACATTGAATTAAGAGGACCTCTGCGCCCTGCTTATGAACTTAACTGCCTCAAATATACAATCAAGGCCCATGTTTGTCAAGAAAAAAAACAAAGACTGTTGTTAAATAGTGATCTGTCCGCTTAATTAATTTGTGATATGTCCGCTTTAGGCTGGCGGTAAAATCAGCATCGAACCAAGGAGGTGACGATGCTTGAGAATTATCCGCCGAAAGCCGTGGAGCGAGCCATGAAAATCCAGGAAATCATGTTAAGAGCAATGTCCGGCAAAATTCTATGGATGCAGGCGGCAGAGATCCTTGGGTTGTCTGCGCGCCAGATGCGCCGGATGAAGAACCGTTACGAGCATTACGGGTATGACGGGCTGTTTGACCGCCGGCGCCGTACACCCAGTCCCCGCCGGGTCCCGTTGGAACTCGCGGAGAAAATCCTGCATCTTTACCGCGAACAGTATTACGACTTCAACGCCCGGCACTTCTGCGAAAAACTCAAGACCGACCACAACATCAAAATCAGTTACAATTGGGTCCGGTTAGCCCTTCAAGGGGCCGGACTGATGCAGGCCAAGCCGCGCAAGTCCGCGCACCGCCTGCGCCGGCCCCGCAAGCCGGTCGTTGGCATGATGCTTCACATGGACGGCTCCCCGCATGACTGGCTCGGCACCGGCGATCAACTGGACTTGATCGTCATCTCGGACGACGCCAATAACGAGGTCTACGACATGGCCCTGGTCGATGAAGAAGATTCCGCCAGCTGCATGGCCCTCATCAAAAACGTCGTCGAGAAAAAAGGCGTCTTCTGTTCTCTCTATACCGACCGGGCCAGCCATTTTTATCTGACCAGAAAGGCCGGGTCCGAGGTTGCCAAAGATCACGCCACCCAGTTGGCCCGGGCGCTTAAAGAACTGAATATCCAACCGATCCCGGCCTATTCTCCCCAGGCCAGGGGACGGTCAGAACGCCTCAACGGCACCCTCCAGGGCCGCCTGCCTCAAGAACTCCGTTTGCGCGGCATTAAAACAAAAGAAGCTGCCAACAAATTTATCCGCACAACATATATCAAAATGCACAACCGCTCTTTTAAACGCAAACCCGAACTGGACGGTTCCGCCTTTCTCCCTGTCCCGCCTTCAGCGGACCTCGATACAATATTCTGCTTCAAGCATGAACGCACCGTCAACAAAGACAACACCGTGTCCTTTCATCACCGGCTCCTGCAGATCAGCCCTTCGCAACTGCGCTTCTCCTTCGCCAAATGCAAGGTCTCGGTCCATCAACATCTTGATAAAAGCATCACCGTCAGCTTCGGCCCCCATGTCCTCGGATACTATTCCCCGGACGGCTTGCCGCTGACTTTACGAAAATCTTTTACAAAAAACAAAAGAAAACCAACTTTAATAACCGTCTAAACCGGACATCTCACTTGTTACAAAAAGCGGTCATCTTGACAAATGAATGACAG
>Ga0272442_10008387_pt1 | contig 13105 bp, 9 predicted proteins | sample SSMForm2O_FD_200262 | JGI IMG/M metagenome (GOLD analysis project Ga0272442, IMG submission 200262) | Marine sediment archaeal communities from Little Sippewissett salt marsh, Falmouth, MA, United States - SSM-Form-2O | ecosystem: Environmental > Aquatic > Marine > Wetlands > Sediment ...
GCAAGATCACGATGCTGGCCGACCGTGACACGCGGCGTTTTCTTCACGGCAGCATCCAGGTTTTTGGGGGTGTTGACGAGGCGACGGAGAGACTCGCACGGGGACTGTTGCGAAGGCTGCCAGCGCGGAGCCGTGACGATTCGAGGGGCGGCCATATCTCGTCGGAGAGCTTTGCCGAGCGTGCGTCCGCGGAGATCGCGGCGTACCGCACTCTCCACGCGGGATTCACGGCGACCGCAATGGTCCGAAGCGACATTTCAGGCCTTCTGGTCTCGCGCGGCAATCTCCTGATCGGCAAATCCATGAGGATTCCGGCCCTGCGAGTGGAAGCGCTTCTTCAGCACGAGGTGGGGACGCATCTGGTCACGTACTACAATGGTTGTGCGCATCCGTTCAGGCAACTTCACACGGGTTTGGCCGGCTATGATGAACTGCAAGAAGGGCTGGCCGTACTGTCGGAGTTCTTGGTTGGGGGGCTGAGCAGGCCCAGAATGCGTGTTCTGGGGGCTAGGGTGGTGGCCGTGAAGCAGATGATCGACGGGGCTTCCTTCGTGGATACGTATCGCATGCTGGGCCGCGAACTGGATTTCGAGCAGAAGACCGCATTCACAATAGCCATGCGCACGTACCGGGGGGGCGGCCTCACCAAAGACGCGGTCTACCTGCGGGGGCTGAACCGCTTGCTGAAACACTTGGCGCGGGGGGGAGAACTTGAGCCTTTGTATGTGGGCAAAATCAATACAAGCCACGTGCCGCTCGTGAAGGAACTCATGTGGCGCAAGGTGCTGGTGCACCCGCCGTTGCGGCCCCGCTGTTTGAATGCCGTCGGCGCCGCGGGTAGACTGGAGGCGCTGCGGAAGGGCCTGTCGCTGTTGGACCTAATCGATGAGAGGACGACAAAGCGATGAGAATTGGGTTCGTGGTGAATGACATACGCACCGAGGAGCCGGGATACACGACGATGCGCCTGGCCATGGCGGCGTTGAACCGGGGACACGAGGTGTGGCTCATGGGTGCGGGTGATTTCGCCTACGATGCGGACGAGAGCATACGCGCGCGTGCCCGATCCGTCCCAAGGACCAAGTACAAGTCTTCCGAGACATTCCTGGCGGACCTGCAAGGGAAACGGGCAAAAGCGGACCGGGTCACGGTGGACGATCTCGATATCCTGATGCTTCGGAATGACCCGTCGATCGATACCGGGCTTCGGGCATGGGCACAAGCTTCCGGCATTGTCTTCGGCCGAGTTGCCATGCGGCATGGGGTTATCGTGCTCAACGATCCCAATGGGCTGACGAAGGCCCTCAACAAGATGTACTTCCAACTCTTCCCTGAGGAGGTCCGTCCTCGCACTATCATCACCCGGGACCGCGAGGAAATCCGGGAATTTGGCAATGAGCAGGGCGCGAACATCGTATTGAAGCCCCTCCAGGGGTCGGGTGGAACCGGCGTGTTTCTGGTACGCCCCGAGGACCGATCGAACTTGAACCAGATGATCGACTCGGTGAGCCGCGATGGCTACGTGATAGCACAAGAGTACCTGCCTGAAGCGGAACATGGCGATACCCGGTTGTTCTTGATGAACGGATTGCCGTTGCGCCACAAAGGCAAGTATGCCGCATTTCGGAGGGTGCGCACGGGCGACGATATCCGCAGCAACATCCACGCGGGGGGAAAGCTGCGGCAAGCGGAGATTACGGACGTGCATCTCCGGATCGCCGAAATCGTGCGGCCGAAGCTGGTTCAAGACGGGATGTTCCTGGTCGGCCTGGATATCGTCGGCGACAAATTGATGGAGATCAATGTGTTCAGTCCTGGCGGGTTGGGAAGTGCGCAGAAATTCGAGAAGGTCAACTTCCCCCATGCGGTCATCGAAGCGTTGGAGCGCAAAGTCGACTACATGGCGTTCTACAAACGGGACTTTGACAACACCGACATGGCTACGCTGTGACACGGTCAGTTGGCGGATGAGGGAAGACCGCTAGCACTCGGCGAGCCCGGACAACTGTGGCCCGTGCTCTATTTGCTGGTGGTTGCGTCCCACGACGCTGCACGTTATCACATATCCCCGCCAAATCGCTCCGCTACCCCTTGGATCCCGCCCGGCGCCCGTGTGGCTTGACGGCATGGTATCAAAATGATATCATATCGATATCAAGCAACCTGGGAGGGATCAGATCATGCAGGTGTCGGAGCGCACACGAAAGGCCCGGAACGGCTGGTGGGTGTTGGCCGTATTGCTGGTGGTGCTTGCCCTTGTCGCGGCAGGGGCTTTGAGCATCGTCCATTTGGATAGGGCCACAAACGTGCTCGCCCGGGTGGGCGGGCCGTTGCCGCTACGGCTTTTTTACGCCATGGGGCTGCCGGGAGCGTTAGCGGCGATCATTGGGGGAGTACCCTCGATGCTCATCCTGGGCTCGGGGTTCTTCGTACTGCAGCCCAATCACGCGGCGGTGCTGACGCTATTCGGGCGATACTCGGGCACGGTGAAGCAGACGGGCCTGCTATGGGCCAATCCGTTGTTGGCGAAGAACAAGATCTCGCTGCGCACGCGGAATTTCGTGAGCGAGAAGATCAAAGTGAACGATCTGCGCGGGAATCCCATCGAGATTGCGTGCATTGTGGTCTGGAAGATCGAGGATACGGCACAGGCGATGTTTCAGGTGGACAATTACCGGCACTATGTGACGGTGCAGAGCGAAGCGGCCCTGCGGCACGTGGCGATGTCGCATCCGTACGATGTGTTCGAGGGGGACACGACCTCATTACGCGGAAGCACGGACGAGGTGTCGCAGGGGCTCCAGCAGGAGACGCAAGATCGCGTCGCCAAGGCGGGAGTGGTTATCGAGGAGGCGCGCCTGAGCCACTTGGCCTATGCGCCCGAGATCGCCGAGGCGATGCTGCAGCGCCAGCAGGCCGATGCCATCGTGGCCGCGCGCAGCCGGATTGTGGACGGCGCGGTGGGGATGGTCGAGATGGCCTTGAGCAAACTCGAGGGCCACGAAACCATCCAATTGGATGAGGAACGGAAGGCGGCCATGGTGAGTAATCTGATGGTGGTGTTGTGCGGGCATGAGGCCGCGCGTCCCGTGGTGAATACCGGTACGCTGTATACGTGACGGCGCTTGTCAATGCCCCGGGCACGTCCGTGACCGGCCCGCACGCGTGACGAGGCCGCAACTGAGGATTCGGAAGGCTCGACCGTTTGGCGAAACGCAAGTCATTTCCGCTCCGGCTGCCGCCGGAGTTGCTGGACGAACTCAACCGCTGGGCGAGCGATGAACTGCGCAGCCTGAACGCGCAGATCGAATACGTATTGCGCGATGCCGTGCAGCAGCACCGGAAGAAGCGCATGCGTTACCAAGAGGAGCAGGAAGAAGATGCGCCGTAGCGCCAGCATCTGCTCATGCGGCATCGTTCCCGGTGCATACGGGGACGATACGATTGTCACGGCGTCTGCGAAAGCCAATCCAGTGGAAAGTCTAGTGCGAGGCGCAGCATCTCGAACAAGGTGGCGATGTACTCGCCGTGGTCGCCGGCCCGATTGGGATTGATGAATTCCCAAACGATCTGTTTGTCGGGGGTCAGTTCGAAGGCCCGGCCGGGATCCGATTCGGTGACGAGGGTGTTTCCGTTGGGCAGGCGTTGTGCGGCGCCGCAGGTTCTCGAGAAGAAGGGGGCCTCTTTCGAGCCCTGGTAACGCCACAGGACCTCCTTGGTGGCGGGGTCGATCTCCCAGACGCTCGATTCACCCACGCGTCCCTTGTTATCGAAGAGCAAGAGATTTCCATTCTCCAGGATTTTGGGGTCGTGCTGGGAGCGGAATTCGCCCCGGTGGCTCCATACGATCTTTTCCTGCTCGAGATCGGCCACGGCGATGGCACCGAGCATGAGCACCGAGATCAAAACGTTGCCCTTGCGGAAGGCGGGCACCTTATCTGCGATGCGCCCGTCCAAGAGTTCGAGGGTGTTGGTGTGGAAGATGTCGCCGCGCCGCCAGCCGAGCACGCGTTTCCAGAATTTGTACTCCGAGTTTTCGAAACACCTCAGCAGCGAAACCCGCTTCTTCTCGACACCATCTGGCCCCAGAATCGACACAAAATCCTCGAGGATGGGCCGGGTCCTGTGCGTACCTTGCAGGAGCCGCGTTTCCCGGGTCAGTACGTAGATGTCGCCGTTGGGCGCCACTTCGAGATCGTGGTGGGCCTTGCCCGGGTGCTCCCAAAGGACCTTCGAGTTCTTGTCCAGTTTGACGAGTCCCAGCCCCTCGAAAATGGCCAGGATATCGCCGTTCTCGTACAAATAGGCCCGGCGCCAATACTGGGTGTTCTCGTTCCCGGGGTAGGTTGGGTAGTCCGGCCAGACCGCCCAGAAATCACAGGACCACCGGTGCAGGACTTTGCCGTCCATGTCCATCAGCAGGGCCTCGGGCGCATGACCCGAGGTGTAGAAATTCAGACCCGCGTAGGCCCGGCCGCGGTCGTGAACCGTCACGCCGGACACACCGGAGCGCTTTGCCGAACCGGGAAGATAGCCGATGGCCTCGAGTTGCTCGATGGTTTCGCGTTGCGTGTCTGTCAGGCCTGCATCGAAACGATGCGTCCGGTATCGGCGCCAGCGGCCGGCGCCCATCTTCCGCTCTTCCTGCTGGTCCACGCGCTGCGCCCAAGGCGGCAGGTTTTTCGCCGATGACGCGGCGGGACGGGGCATAGGGCGCGCTTCGCTCTTCCGGAGCGCTGTTCCGGCCGCTGCGCCGGCGCCTCGATCGGTGCCGGGAGATCCTTTTTCTTCCTGCGCGGCCGCTCCCTCGCCGGGTAGGTCGCTCCCCGGTTCGGCCTCGGTGCCTTCCGGTTCCGCCTCACCTTCTTGCTGCTCCCTTTCCTCGGGCATGTCCGGTTCGCATTCGGGCTCCGACACGGCCACGGCCGCTGCCGTTTGCGCGGCTTCCCCCTGTGCCCCCCAAGCCGCCGCCACAGGCAGGATAGCTGCAAGAAGGAGGCCTTTGGCGATTGGCAGCGCCTGTTTGGATATGGACAGGATGGACATCCGGCGGTACTCCTGCCGTCTTGGTGCTATGGGGAAGGCCGCTGGATCGCTTTCACGGAATCTGCGGCCCATGAGCAGCGCCCGCATTGTAGCGGCCAGGGTTTGGGATCTTCAAAAGGGCTCCTTTGGTTGATTCGCATCGGGCCGCTCGCATAGAGTGCCGGAATCATCCCTAGTGTCAACGCCAGGAGTCTCCATTGAAGAGTGAATCGTTTTGCCGCGGGCTTGTTGCCGCCGCGATCCTGCTGCTGGCGATCGTGCTGCTGCGCACCGCATGGATGTCGGACGACGCCTTCATCACGTACCGGACAATGGACAATCTCGTGCATGGTCACGGCCTGCGATGGAATGTGGGCGAGCGGGTGCAGTCCTATACCAACCCGTTGTGGCTGTTTGTCAATGCGGCGGTGTACGTCTTCACCGGCGAGATCTTCCTAACGGGGATCGCCGTATCGGTCATTGTCTCGTTGGCCGCGGTGTCCCTGGCGGCCTTCGGCGTGGCGCGCAGCGGCACGTTGGCGCTGCTGATGGTGCTCATACTGACTTTCTCGCGCGCCTTTGTGGATTATGCGACCTCCGGCCTTGAGAATCCGCTTACACACCTGCTGTTGGCCGTGTTCCTTTTGCTCTTCTTCCGGCAGCAGTGCAGCGCACGGACGGTGTTTTGGCTCGCGCTCGCCGCGGCATTGGGCACACTCAACCGGATGGATTCGTTGCTGCTCTATGTGCCCGCGCTGGCCTATGCCTGGCTCAGTTTGCGAACGCGCAGAGCCACCACCGCTCTGATAGCGGGCTTTCTTCCCTTTATCGCGTGGGAAGTGTTCTCGGTCGTGTACTATGGCTTCCCCTTCCCGAACACGGCCTATGCCAAGCTCGGCAGTGGCATCGAAGCGCATGTGCTCGTTGAGCAAGGCGTCTATTACTTCAAGAACTCGCTGGTGCGCGACCCGCTCACGTTGCCGGTGGTGGCGCTCGGTGTGGCATCCCCATTGCTGTTGCGGAAGGGCCGGCTTGTTCCGCTCTCACTAGGTATCGTGTTGTATCTGGTGTACATCGTGAAGATCGGCGGCGATTTCATGAGCGGCCGTTTTTTCACGGCCCCCTTGTTCCTCGCCGTCATGATGTTGACCCGCATACCCGTCAAGCGCAACCCGGTGCTGTGGGCGCCGGTCTTTGTGCTGGTGGCCTGGGTCGGCCTGACCCAAGCGAATCCGCCCATCAAGACGACGGCGGAACTGGGCCGCACGACCGCCGGATTCAAAGATGCGCATAACGTGTGCGATGAGCGGTGGTTCTATTTCCAGACTTCGAGTCTGCTCCAGTGGAAACGCGGCAAGGCGATGCCGTCCCACAAGTACGCCCATGACGGGCGCCGTTACCGGCGCGAGAACAAGCCGCGGGTGGTCGTCCACGGCAGTGTCGGCTACCGCGGCTATTTCGGCGGTCCCACCGTGCACATCATCGACAGCTACGCCCTGGCCGATCCGCTCTTGGCGCGCTTGCCGATGAAGTATGCCCCGAAAATCAAAATGGGCCACTTCCCGCGGCATGTGCCGGCGGGCTACAAACGGACGCTGATCGCAGGTGAGAACCAAATCGGCGACCGAGACCTGGCCGCCTACTATGACCGGTTGGCCCTGATCACCCGGGGGCCTCTTTGGTCTCCCGAGCGCTGGGCGGCTATCGTGAAGATGAACCTGGGGCTGTACGAGCACCTCATCGACCGGGATCGCTACCGCTTTGCCGGCATGCGGCGCGTTTCGCTGGCGGAACTGAATCGGGCAGGGCCAGGCAAGACGCGTTCCGTAGTCTCGGCCGGCCTGCATATCGATCTCGGCGGCACGCAGCAGGCAGGCCGTCTCGCGTTGGGACTCGGCGCGAACGACGCGTACCGGGTGCTATTCATGCGGGGTGAGGCGATTCTTGGGGTGATCGACGTGGGACCTGACAAGACAGGCAAAGGCGGAATCGCGGATTACCCGGTGAGCGCGGCGAAGGTAGCGCCTGGCGGCTACACCGCGGTGCGTGTGATACCGTTTCCCGGCGACAAGAACTACCGGGTTGGGTATCTGCGCCTGCAGTAGGCCCGCCTTCGTCAGTGCCGTTTCCGCGTGCTCTTGCGCTTCTTTTTCTTGGGTCCAGGGGTTCCGGTGGTTGGCGGCTGTGGCGTTTCCTGTGGCGGTGTCGCTCCGGGCACGGGCGTCCGAAGCGCCTCGAGCAGGCACAAGGCCATCGTGTACAAGACGAAGACAAAGAGCAGGCACGACATCGTGAAGAACAGGGCGTAGCCACGGTCCCACAGCGCGTAGAGCTTGTGCCCCACCATCCCGGAAGCGAAAAGCATGAAGATGCCAGCCATGCGCGTAGGGCGTTCCATCTTTGCCGCGAAGAACAGAAACGGCACGATCAACATTACGTGGTAGTAGTAGGTGGGTGCGACAAGGAAAAAGACCGGCACGTAGCCATAGGCCATGGCTTCGTAGTCGTCGAGGTGGCGTACCAGCAAGAAGGAAAGCAGCAGCAGGGCCAACTGGATGCCCCACCAAACGAGCTTCCACTGTTCGAAGAAGGTTTTCAGGTTGGTGCCCCAAAAGGCACTGCCCCGGTACGACATGAGGAAGATGTACTTGAAGCCCACGCGCCACGCGGCGATATCCGTGTTGTGCACGGCCATTTTGCCCAGAAATTCGCGCCACGCGCCCAGTCCACCGTCGTAGATGACCGACGCCAAGAACAGCGCGGCCGCGGTGCCGCCCAACGCGGCGAAGTAGCCGAAGTAACGCGGATTGATGCGGCGGGTCTTGATGAGGTCCAGCAAGGCCTTCGCACCGATTCCGAAGGCGAAAATCAGCGGAAAGACGCGGGCCATGGTGGCGTAGGCCGTGAGCAGGCCCGCCGTCTTGTAGCGTTCCTTCTTGATCATGCAGACGGCCATCACCAGGCACATGACCCAGTCCACGCGCAGGAAGGCTGCCTTGAGCGTGAAATGGCTGGTGAGATAGTGGGTGCACACGAGCAGGGCCATCAGCAGGGCAACGCGGTGCCCAAAGGCCCACCAGACACACGCGATCGCGCACAGCATGAGGAGCACGTCCAGGCAGGGAAGCACGGCCATGCCGCGCGGGCTCTGCGTCGAGACGGTATTGGCCAGGATACCGCTAATCATGGTCCATACGGGCGTGGCGTTGTACCCCTTGTCGTTGAGCATGCGGTTCCAAAGCCCCGAACTCACCCGTTTCCGAAAGAAGGGCACATCGGTGCTGAATGCCTTCCAGCGTTCTTCCTTGAACAGGGCCTTGTACCGCGCCTTGTCGCGCAGCACCCTGTCGGCGGGCACGATGCGGTGGGTATCGAGGCTGCGGATGGTCCGGCCCTTGACCTTGCCGCCGGTCTCTTCATCGGCGATGATGGTGGCGTTGTAAAGATTGGTATACCCGATTTCGGGAGCGTACTTTGCGCCGAGGTAGTAGTGGAAGAACTCGTAGGCGTTGAAGTATCGATGCTGACGCCAGTGCGGCTCAGTGTAGTTCCAGATGCCGAGATAGACCGACACGACAAGCAGGGAGGTCAACAGCCCCTGCAGGAAGGGTTTCTGACGGCGCTGCAGCAGGGCATGCTCCACGATCACCAAGCAGGCCACCACCGGTAAGACATACTTGAAGTAGACAAGGTATTCTTTGAGAAAAGATATCGGCACCGTGTTGTCCCCGGGGCGGTCAAAACAACAAACCGCAGGGCCTTTCGAACTGGCAAAGCGGGTGCAGTAGCACCGCAACCCGCCGCAGACAAAGGGACTAACCCGCCCCCTGCGGCCTCTGCAAGAATAAAACCCGAGCGCCGCGTGTTGCCTATAGGTTAGGTGTGAATCACGGCGGCTTGATGCCTCATGGTAGTGCCCAACGGAATGAAAATCAAGGATTCTAGAACAAGACGGATAGTGCGAGAATCCCATGCGTCGGTTTTGATTTGTGGCATGGCCAATTAGTAGGGTGTGCGGGTCTTTGACCGAAGGAGGGCCGCATCCTGACAAGGGCGTTCGCGGTCTGCGTTTTGGGTGGAGCGGCTCGGGCACGGCAGTAGGGACGTTTTGAGCGAGGAGATGCTCTTTTGATTAAGTATGCCGCGAATGCCCGTGTCGCGCTCGCCTGGCTATCGGCTGTGGGTCTGTTGGCGGCGCTGGGCGGATGTGGTCAATGGACCGACCGGAAGGCCATCACGGACGTGCGGGATGAGGCACTGCCGGCACAACCTCCACCCAAACTCACTGCGGCCCAACGCTTTGGCCTCGCCACCGTGCAGAGGCCCAACGCCCCTCCCCCCATCGCCTCACCCGCCGGCGTCACCGCAACCGCTTCCTCCGAGCCTCTTGCGCTGGTGTGGGACGTGCCGGACGGCTGGCAGCAGGCGCCAGAGCGCATGATGCGCGTGGTGACCTTCACGGCAGGCAATTGTGAGTGCTATATGAGCGTACTGGGCAGCGCGGCGGGCAATCTTGAAGCGAATGTGAACCGCTGGCGCGGCCAAATGGCCCAGCCGCCTGCTAGTTCCGAGGCGATCGCGGCGCTGCCCAAGGTGCCTGTGCTGGGCCGGGAAGCCGCGATGGCCACTATCCAGGGAACGTATACGGGTATGGGCACTGCCCCGCGACCGGGCCAAATGATGCTTGGGGTCATTTGTTCCCTAGAAGAGAAAACCCTGTTTGTGAAAATGATAGGCCCGCAGGGCGAAGTGGCGACACAGACCGCGAATTTCATTGCATTCTGCAAGTCGCTGCGCCTGGGCCAGTAAGGGAACGGTGAGTCGTTGCGCGCCACCCACCCGGATGCTTGAGGCCAACATCGCTAGACATAGCCAAGGAGGAGCATGGCCAGTCTTGGACGAAGAACCTTTCGCTTTGCCGCTTCGTATGGGGTTACTGTTGTTCTGCTATTCCTGTTGTTGGTATTGGTCTTCTTCGGCACCCTCGAACAGGTGGACCAGGGGCTCTACGAAGTCCAGAAGAAGTACTTCGAATCCCTTTTCGTGGTTCACGATCTCTTCGGGGTAATTCCACTGCCTCTGCCGGGGGTCTATCTGCTCCTTGGGCTGCTGCTCGTCAATCTTGTGTGCGGCGGCATCCTCGCCGCTCCGAAGAGTTGGCGCCGACCGGGATTGCTCATCGCACACGGCGGCATCGTCCTTATGATTCTGGCCGGCTTCGTCACGCACCACTTCGCGCTGAACGGCCACATGACGCTGTATGAAGGTGAAAGCGCCGACGAGTTCCAGAGCTATCACGCATGGGAAATCGCCCTCAGCACACCGAATGGCAGGCAATATATCATTCCCGGCAGCCAATTCGTCGCACTGGGGACGGGGCGTTCACGCGTGTTCTACGCCGAAGGTTTACCCTTTGAGTTGAAACTCGAGGGCGTGATCCCAAACTGCGAGCCACGCCTCGTGGCGCCCGGTGAGGTCGGTGGCGCCGACGGAGTTTTGCTCGAAGCGTTGCCGCTGGAAAAGGAGTCCGAACGTAACGTGTTGGGAGCCTATGCGACCGCCCTCGGGCCCGGCGGCCAGTCCAGCAAGGGCGTGCTGTGGGGACTCGCACGCGTGCCGTGGGTGGTGACGGTGGGCGGGCAGGACTACGCGATCGATTTGCGCCGCCGCCGGTGGAAGGTCCCCTTTCGCATCACCCTCGATGCATTCACCCGGGAATTGCATCCGCGAACCGGTATCCCCAGCAGCTTCATGAGCGAAGTGACGAAGACCGAGGACGGCGTGGGCCGCAAGATCGAGATCAAGATGAACGAGCCGCTGCGCCATCAGGGGTATACGTTCTTCCAGGCCTCCTGGGGACCGCAAAACGCACAACCCGGCACCCCCTTCTACTCGACGTTCTCGGTGGTCAAGAACCCGGCGGACCAGTGGCCCCTGTACTCTTCGTGCCTGGTTTCCTTCGGGCTCCTGCTGCACTTCCTGCAGCGACTCTACCGCTACCTGCGGGCACAGCAAAGGGGGCGCGCATGAACCGGCGGATGAACATAGCCTCGTTATTGGTAGCCCTCGCCGTGATTCTGTGCTGCCGTGCGGCCCCGGCGGAGGACCTTTCGCGCCCTGCCTGGGACGAGGAGACGCTGCACCGCTTTGCCACGCTGCCCGTCCAGGACCAAGGGCGTATCAAGCCGCTGGACACCTTCGCACGCTTCACACTGCTCAAGCTGAACGGCAAGCGCTCCTTCACCAGCCCGGAGGGTGAACGCCTCTCGCCGGTGGAATGGCTTCTCGATTGCCTGTTCTACCCGGAGGCCGCCAAGGACTACGCCCATTTCGTGATGGACGTGCCCGACGCCGTGGTCGCGCTAGGCGTTTCCACGCACAACAAGAAGCGTAGCCGCTACTCCTACAGCGAATTGGCGCCCGGCCGGGATACCTTGATGCAGCTTGCGTCCCACTACGAGCGGATCCCGGCCCGCGAGCGTGCCCGCGTCGAAGATCAGATCCTGGGTCTGGCGCACAACGTCATCTCGTTCGAACAGATCATCCGTTTCTTCGACTTTGCCCGGCGGCGTTTCACGGTCGAAGGCGACACGGCGCTGACCAAGGCTTTGGGAGAGCCGGGCGGTGCTCCCTTGAGTGTCGTGCTGGAGCGTGCGCCGCAAGTGCTGGCCCAATTGCAGGGCAAAGTCGCCGACCGCAACGACCCGGAATATGCCGCCTTCGAGAAGCTCTATGACGAACTGCAACAGGCCCTCTTCGGCGCTGAAGGCATCGCCTTGCTACCGCCCGAGGACACCGCAGACAAGGAATGGATGACCCCGGCCGACGTGGCGATGCAGGTCCTCGAGACAGGACACGCCCATCAGGGGACTCTGGTCTTGTTGGCGGACCTGGAGCGCCTGGGTGCTGCGCGCGGCGACCGTGCGCTCTTCAGCAAAGAACTGACTCAATTCCACGCCGCCGTCACGGCGCTTGCGCAGAAACGAGGGGAGTATGCCAAGATCCCCGTGGAAGTGGCCTTCTACCGAGGCAAGTACTTTTTCTACAGTCAGTGGCTCTATGTCTTGAGTTTCATCCTGGTGGCCGTTTCCTGGCTGATGCCGAAGCGCAAATGGATCCATTGGCTGACGCCCATTGCGGTCCTCATTCCCACAGGATTGTTGATTACGGGCATCACCTACCGGTGCATCATCCGGGGACGGCCGCCGGTCACGACGTTGTACGAGACCCTGCTCTTCACGACGGCCGTGGCGGTCCTGGTCGCGCTCGTGGTCGAACTGGTCAACCGCCGCCGTGTGGGCGTGGCCGTGGGCGCGGTGCTCGGTATGGCCGGCATGTTCCTCGCCTACCGCTACGAAGCCAAGGAAGGCGTGGATACCATGCCGCAGGTGATCGCCGTGCTTGACACGAATTTCTGGCTGGCGACACACGTCACCACCATCGTGGCGGGCTACGGCGCGGCGCTGTTGGCCGCAGCCATGGCCCACGTGTACATCCTGGGCAGGCTCGCCGGCATTCGCAAGCACGTGCCCGATTTCTACCCGAATCTGGACCGGATGATTTACGGCGTCCTCTGCTTTGGCCTGCTTTTCTCGCTGATCGGCACGGTACTGGGCGGCATCTGGGCCAACGAGAGCTGGGGCCGTTTCTGGGGCTGGGATCCCAAAGAGAACGGCGCGTTGCTGATTGTCCTGTGGGGCCTCATCATCCTGCACGCGCGGCGCGGGGGTTACATTCGCGCCACGGGCACCAGTGTATCGTGCATCGTGCTCGGCATGATCACCGCTTTCTCCTGGTGGGGCGTCAACCTGCTCGGTGTGGGCCTGCACAGCTACGGCTTCACCAGCGGGATCATGAACGCCCTCGTCGTCTTCTGGCTCGTCGAGACCGCCGTCGCCTGTATCGGAATGGCCCTGGCCAACCGCGGGAAGAACGGGGCCAACGCCGCGCGGAAGGCTGAAGCGTAGGAAGTACGTTGCTGAGAAAGAGCAGGGCAATCGCATTAAAAGCAACCGGCGCCTAGCTTCGGGGCGACGGCTGTGACCCCGCATATTCCCTCCGAGCTCCCCAGAAGGGATCG
>Ga0272442_10008388_pt1 | contig 13103 bp, 10 predicted proteins | sample SSMForm2O_FD_200262 | JGI IMG/M metagenome (GOLD analysis project Ga0272442, IMG submission 200262) | Marine sediment archaeal communities from Little Sippewissett salt marsh, Falmouth, MA, United States - SSM-Form-2O | ecosystem: Environmental > Aquatic > Marine > Wetlands > Sediment ...
TGTTATATATCTTTTTGTGCATTCCCATCCCAAGTGTGTGTTATGTGTTTTGTTAGAACATATCAAAATCACATTCCACACACTTAAATCTTTAACTTGCGGAACTACTGGTTATTGCGTGGAAGGGGGATAAGAAAAGTTGATATATGCATCTATTATTCGACAGCGTAAGATATTTAGATAGAATAATGCTACGTATAATAATGATTTTGTTGATATGGTGAATATGGTGACAGAGAAAAAAAACAAAGATGAAAAATCTACAAAGGGCTCTGGTAAAGAGGAAATGCAATCTATTGAAAGTTGGATTAAATCTCAGAAATTTAGAACTACTAAGGAGATGGATGTTCCTGAACGTTTGTTGGATCAGGTTATAGGTCAGGATCAAGCTGTCAACATTGTTAGAAAGGCTGCAGAGCAGAAGCGTCATGTTATGCTTATCGGCGATCCAGGTACTGGAAAATCTATGGTGGCTCGGGCAATGACTGCATTCCTGCCCAAGGAAGAATTGGAAGATATAATAGCTTATCCTAATAATGAAGACTCTAATACACCTCACATAAGGGTTGTTCCTGGCGGTAAGGCAAAAGAGATTGTTAAAGTTCAGAGGACAGAAGCCAAAAAGAAAAAAGAACAACAAAGTAGTATGATTATAACTATTGTTTTTATGATTATTGCCCTATCTATATTTGCAGCAATTTTCCCAATTTTATCTGGGGGTGAGGGTGAAATACATATTGAATATGCGATTTTTGGTGTCATCGCTGCGGTTATGATTTTTTTAATATTTTCAAGAGGTGCGTTAACGCAACGGCAGGAGTTGCACCAGGTTCCAAAAGTCTTAGTAGCTCATGATAAAACCGATACGCCACCCTTTATTGATGCTACAGCCGCTCATTCTGGTGCTCTGCTTGGAGATGTAAGACATGATCCTTTCCAATCTGCTGGTCTGGAGACTCCTCCGCATCATCTAGTCGAGGCGGGGGCAATACATAGAGCACATAAGGGTGTATTGTATATTGATGAAATTAATACGTTAAATCTTCCATCTCAGCAGCATCTCCTTACTGCTATCCAGGAGAAAAAATTTCAAATTACTGGCCAATCAGACAGAAGCTTTGGAGCTATGGTTAAAACTGAACCAGTGCCATGTGATTTCATCTTGGTTTCCGCGGGGAATCTAGATGCGCTTAAAGGAATGCACCCAGCTTTACGATCAAGGATAAGAGGGTATGGTTATGAGATTTATCTGAACAACAGTATGAGTGATAATGGTGAAAATAGGGCGAAACTAATCCGTTTTGTTGCTCAGGAGGTGGCTAAAGATGGTAAGATTTCTCATTTTGATAAGGGGGCTGTTGCTGAGATTATACATGAGGCTCAGAGACGTGCAGGCAGAAAGGGTAAACTCTCTCTACGCCTTAGGGAACTCGGAGGTCTAATTCGGTCTGCTGGAGATATTGCTTTTGAAAACGGAGATAAAATTGTAACGTTAAAACATGTATTACAAGCAAAGAAAATAGCAAAATCTTTGGAGCAGCAAGTTGTGGATAGAGCTATTGAGCAACGTAAGGATTATCGTTCTTTTAGAATACATGGAGAAGAGATAGGTGTGGTCAACGGATTGGCTGTGCATTCTGCAGATCCTTCTATGAGTGAATTTTCTGGCATGATACTGCCCATTGTTGCAGAGGTTACACCTGCAGGATCTCGGTCAGAGGGGCGGATTATAGCTACTGGGAAACTCGGTGAAATTGCCAGGGAATCAGTTCTAAACATATCTGCAATAGCTAAAAAATACATGGGTAGAGATATTTCTAACCATGATATACATATTCAATTTATCGGTACTTATGAGGGACTAGAGGGGGATTCAGCAAGCCTATCTGTCATAACTGCGGTTATTTCTGCAATGGAGGGCGTACCCATAAGACAGGATGTAGCCATGACTGGTTCCCTTAGTATCAGGGGTACTGTTCTTCCCATTGGTGGTGTCACGGCAAAGGTTGAGGCAGCCGCAGAGGCGGGTATCAAAAAAGTTATAGTTCCAAAATCGAATCTTAACGATGTCCTTATTGAGGATAAATATGCTGATAAGATAGAGGTTATTCCAGTTGAAACGTTAAATGATGTTATAGAAAATGCTCTTATTGGTGTGGGAAAGGATGAGTTGCTTAGAAAGCTTAAAAACATAAGACCTCCAAAGGTAACTGGAAAAGTTGAGTTAGAATCAGAGGAAAAAATCTCAGCCTCTCAAGATTTTAGAAAAAAAGAACAGAAGAGCCATGATTTCTCTGAGTCCATATTGGAAAAAGAGTAATGTTTTATATCAATTATCTGCATTCTCTTTTTGTTTTGATATGAATTCCTTACTTATAGGGCGATTTCAACCATTCCATAAGGGGCATCTACAATTAATACAAGGTGTGTGTGCTGAATATGATGAAATTATCATAGGAATAGGGTCATCCCAATATGATAATACTTTAGAAAATCCTTTTAACTCAGACGAACGAAAGCTTATGATAGAAAAATCTCTAGAAAAAATAGGGGTAAAAAACTACAGGTTGGTGTTAATACCAGATATACACAACTATCCTAAATGGGTGGATCATGTCATATCAATCATTTCGGATTTTGATGTTGTTCTTTCAAATAATTCTCTTACAAAACGTCTATTTTCAAAGAAAGGATATGTTGTTAAAAAAACACCTTTTTATGACCGGGATAAATATTCTGGAAAGGAAATACGAAGAAGAATCATAAATGATGAATCATGGGTGGACCTTGTCCCTAAAACAGTGTACAATTTAATAAAAAATATAGGCGGTGTGGATAGATTGAAGAAACTATCAAAAAAGTAGTTCTAAATTATCTTTTTATAAAAGATATCATTAGCCATTCCTTTTTTCTCAAGAAATCTATGGTTCCAGCAGCCACAAGAATTAGAGTAGGAACAATGCAAAAATAAAAGCCAATTCCTAGGCCCCAATTGGCAGCCATATAGGCGGTTTCACCAGTTGGTAGTGTTATGTCTAATATTTCTTCACCTTGTAGGCTGCCAAGACTGATCTCGCATATTTTTGACATGCCAAGAGAAAATGCAGCGGATACTAAAATAAGAAATAAGATGCTAGCAGATATTAATCCTATGGAAAAATGTCTTCTCAACACAACATTTGGTATAAAACTGATTCCCATTAGAACAAGGCCAGAAACAACGATGATCAATAGTATTTCTAAAAAATTTGTGAATACTTCAGGTATTGTAGCAAGATCAAGATATAATTTGTTTTCGTATCTAATGCTATCTATCATTGTTGGTGGAATTATATACATTACACTGTTTTTTTTTATTAAATCTTTGTCACTCGCTGCGTCCAACACCCACCAGGGTTGAAACAAAGATGCAAGTATAATTGCCATGGCCATCAATTTTAAGAATGAGTTTAATGATATTTTTTTAAAAAGAAGGAGCAGCACAACAAGTTCCCCAATAAATATCAAAATCATTCCTGTAACTATAGTTGGCAGAATTGATTCAATTGTTGTAACAATTTTTATATTTCTGTTGTTTGCTAGATCTATGCTTTTTGATCCTATTAATTTGCCTTCTGAATAAACATTAATGGTATATTTTCCAGGGGGTAGTGTGATGATTTCACCTGATAATATAGGTTCATGTATTTTCCATCCACCTCTGGTTATCTCTATCTCGTGATTTATATCTTGAATGTATTCCCCACGGGAATTAAGTAACTCAGTGGTGAGATCAAAATTTGCAGAAAATCTAAAGTTTGCATAATCGCCATCTTTAGGTATATGTATGGTTTTTATATCTGAAAAAGTCCCATATGATATATGAAATTCGTATGTCGCGGCTGGTAATCTTTCGAATAAATATTTTCCATTTTCCATATCTTTAGGTATTATCTCAAGAGGTCTGTGCATCTCGGAGCTAGTTAAAAAAGGTCTTACATCCACTCCAGGATCTAACCCTAATCTATCCTCTATATTTACAGTCAGATTATAAAGATGTATATCTATATCAACCGATTTTTGCAACCTTGTTATTTCGTCATCATAAATGATAAAACCTTTGTAAAATGCTTTCAACACGTATGGATCAGATAAATTGAAAGGAAAACTCAGCATTTTTCCTTCAATCTGTTTACCTTTTAGTAGTGCATATGAATCAAAAAGATTGAACGGTACATTTAGTGTCGTTTCTTTAGCATTTCCTGTAATATTATTTAAGACAACGATGTTTTCTTTTAACAAAACCAAATCGATATCTTTTATATTGATATCATATTGATCATGAGCAGTTATTTTAATGCTTTTTTGCCATGTGCAATAGATATGTAAAACTAAGTCTTCTTCTATTTTGATTGATCCAAATCCAATATATTTCTTAGTATCGTTTCCGATTTTACGATATATTTTGATAGTGTATTCTCCTGCAATAAGTTTGGGAAACTTTATTGTTTGAAATCCAACAAATGGTTTATGGACTGCACCCGATGAGATTAGAGAATTATTTTGATACAATTCTACCCATGTGACTGGGAGAGCAAGTCCAGTAAGGGTTACTAAATAAGGGTATGATATTATTCTACCACTCATGTGGGGGATTATTGTAAGAGTGTGTATATTTTGATCTCCTTCGAACAAATCATCTTCATATTCATAACGATGTTTAGCAAGTGTGCGAAAAAGTTTGCTTTCTTCAGATACATTTTCATAGTTACCATCTTCCACCGTAAAAAACTCAGCCTCAAACTCCACTATGAGATCACCTGGAATGTTTACATCATGATCTCTATCTTCTTCATAGGAATTTCTACCAAATGCGATAGATGCATAATCAACTTCAGTTCCAACAATATCAAGATATTCTCTGACTGCTACTTTTACCTCGATGCCATCTCTTTCATTTTCTCCCTGTTTAACAATGTCTTTGTTAGATGAGAAAAGAATGGAGTGGCACTTACCTGAATCACCTTCGTCATAGGAAATCCATGCATCTTTTCCAATGTCGCAGTTATCCAAGTAGGATATTATCCATTCGCGTTCTTTACCTTCAGGATTTTTATTCATTTTAAACTCTTTAATTCTATCATTTTCTCCATAAACATGTACATATGGTAGTATTTCCCCAAAGCACATTTTCTTTATTGCAATGCTTTTAGATTTTAATGAAATTAACGTGCCATATCGCCCATCGACGTTTACTACTCCGCTTACCAATACATCCTCTAAAACCTCGTGTTTCACTTTAACACTTATGCGTTTGTCAATGGTTGGACAATAATAATATTTATAGATATTTGATGTACGAAGTTGCTTGTTTGAGGATTCACTAATAATACCAAGCTCTACCATCAAGTTACCATCTATGGATATTTCCTTAGACACAAGCAGTTGATCTGATGAGATTTCATGTTTGTCCTCAACACCATGATGGTATGAGAATGCAAATGATGCTAAAAGGTCAGAGTTCATGATTTCGAATTTTTCCGTATTTTTTTTCATTTTTATGACACATTGGGAAAGTCTACGGTCCACGACTTGTCCTTTTTGTCCCACTACGTAGATAATATGGTTATCTTCAGTAATTTTATAGTAATCTCCCTCTACAGAAATTCCAGATATTGGTTCATAATAATAATATTCATCCTCGACATTTACGTGATCAATATAGTTTGGTGATGGTTTTTCGTTCTCGTCATAGTATATAAAATATCTTTCTTTTCCGTCTGCTATATCAGGTATAATAAATACTAATCTGCAACTATGTATGTTATCAACATTTGTAAAATTCAGATGATATATCTGTGATTCTAATTCATGCCATGTATTTCCATCCCAACAACAAACCCGAATCGAATGCTCATTTTCATTCTTTGCCCAACAATTTTTTTCGAATTCAATTCTTATATCAATTGGTTGATATTTTGCATAAGAATTCTCAATGGATATGGGAATTTTGATTTCTTGTCTGTATGGCCAACTCTCATTCCAAAAAGGAGGTGGATTGTCTTCAGAGGAAACGGGCATTGTTACCACTGAAGATACTAAAAGTATTAGAATTAAATATAATGCTCCTAATTTATTACTTTGCATTTGTTCCTCGTGATATCTAGACTTGTATCTAATTTACATTTATATATATTGTAATTTTAATAATATAATAAGGTTTTTGTAGAGTTGATCAAGTAATAAAAAAACAAAACATTTATACGTTGTAAATTATTTTCAACCAAAAAGGGAGAATATTTATGAAGATAAAAGACATATTTAGAAATATTGACATTAAAAATGATAGAGGAATTTTGTTTGATGTCCTATTGCTAATTGTATTTGTAGTGGCAGGAACTGCCGGTCGAACATTGCTGGTTGGATGGAATCTTCAGCCGTTTCCCAATTTTGAGATAATTATGGTAATAACTTTTCTTGCGGCTATTTTTTTGAGGTCAACTATGGCCATCCTAGTACCACTTCTTAGCATGATAATCAGTGATTTGTTACTTGGAAATTCAATTTTTGTTGGAAATCAGATGAACAGAATTGTTTTGTTTACTTACTCTGGGTTTGCAATGATTGCCCTTGTAAGCATATTCAATAGAAACAAATTTGAAAAGAGTCTTGGAAAATTAAAAATTAGAAATATAGGTATAGCTGCAGGACTTGGGATTGGATTTGTGTTAATATATGATGTATGGACTAATATTGGCTGGTGGTATCTAATTTATCCACATACAGCAAATTCTTTGGCTGCAGTGTTTACTGCTGGTATTCCTTTTATGGTTTATCATTTGATATCCGGTGCGTTCACCTTAATTGCAATCGCTCTGCCAATTATAGCATATGTTTCAATGGATTATAAGATTGAGATGCCGCTTAAAAATATTCATAAAATACCAGTTTCAATATTGGTATTATGTCTGGTCACATTATCATTTACAGGAACAGCGATGCAGATGCCTGAAAAAAGCGAGATATGGTTAGAGAATTCAGATGAAACTAGTGTAAAAATAGTTATAATTGGTGATGAATGGAAGGTGCAAGATAATGTTATTACATATGAAGGAGATACTGTGTTTTCCATTTTAAAAGAAGTTACCAGGAGAAACAATATTTTACTTAAATATACGTATTACGAACAGTTTGATTCTATTTTAATAGATTCGATGAAAGATGATTTTAATGGCGAAATTGATATGTATTGGCAATATTACATAAATGGTGACATTCCAATGGTTGGATGTGACAAGTATTATGATATTTCCAATGGAGATTGCATCGAATGGAGATTTGAAGTTATATCTTATTGATTTTTGAAAAAGTTTATATCGCATGAATAGATAATGGTTAAAAACGAGGGATATATATGGCTATAGGTTTCGTACTGATAAGTGCTGCGCCTTCACGCGAACACGAGGTATATAACAAACTCTCTAAAGTACCGCAAATTGTTGAGCTTCACCCTCTCTTTGGGGAATATGACCTAATAGCTAAAATAGAAGCGGAAGATTTTGAAAGACTTGGAAACCTAGTCGTAAACAAGATTAGATCTATAGAGGGAGTGATAGATACTAAAACATTAACAGGAACGAAATTTTAAGAGGTGAAAAGAAATGTTAAGCTATTTTTTGAGCATGTTGATGCTGGTATTTGCTGTTGCAAGTATCATCGCAGGAATATTTACTGCATATTTTGGATCTGGTAAAAGTAGAGCAGTTGGAGCAATACTCATAATAATAGGATTAATCGTGTTTGTACTATTTTTGTGGGGTGCTGGGCTTCTAACCTCATTTATGGGCGCACCTCCAGCAATAATGAACTTTGTTGGGGTCATAACCAAAGGCATTGTAGCAGTCATTGGTGCTGTTGTAGGGGCATTAATTGCTCTTGGGATATTCTTAATGGCAATAATGAAAGCCTAAGCTTAAACCATATCTAAAAAATACTTGTGAATCCTGAGATCGCTAGTGAGTTCAGGATGAAACGACATGGCTAAGGCATTATCTTGCCTTGCCATTACTATTTTTTTATCAATTTTTGCAAGAACTTCGCATTTTCCCCAGATTTTATTAATTATTGGTGCCCTTATAAAAACGGCATTATATGGTGAAGAAAAACCCAGAATATCAATGGGCTTTTCAAAAGATTCTTTTTGCCTTCCAAATGCGTTACGTTCGACTTTCATATCCATTATATTTAAAAGTTTTATATCCTTTACATTATCCGTTATTTCTTTTGAAAGTATTACACAACCTGCACAAGTTCCCATTATCGGCAAGTTACTTTCTTTAATTCTTTCAGAAATGATATTATATAAATCTGATTTGTGTAAAACTTTGGAGATGGTTGTACTTTCGCCCCCTGGTATTATTAAAGCATCTACATCATCCATTTTTTCTTTGTGGTTAACGATAAAAACTTTTCCAGAGGTGTTAGTTTCCTTTAAAGCACCTTCCATGGAAGCGATATGCTCCGATATTGCTCCTTGTATACCAAGTACTCCGATGGATACTTTTCTTACCATCCTCTTTCCTGCAACATTTGTTCTGGAGGAATAGTTCCAATTTCTATACCGCGCATTGCTTCTCCAAGGTTTTTACTAATCTTAGCGATAATATCTGGCTCATCATAGTGTGATACTGCTTCTACAATTGCTTTTGCTCTTTCTTTTGGATTGTCTGATTTGAATATTCCCGATCCCACGAAAACTCCATCACTTCCTAGTTGCATCATTATGGCTGCATCTGCAGGTGTAGCAATGCCTCCGGCTGCAAAATTTACTACAGGTAAGCGCTGTAATTCTCTTGTCTCCTTTAAAATGTCAACGATCTCTTTTATTACATTTTCGTGTCTATATTCCTCAAAAACAATAGTGTTTTTCTCTATTTTCTGATTAGTTATGATTTTTTTTGAACTAACATAACTCTGTGTATATTCTTCGGCTAACTTATGCAAATCAGTTTTATCCATGTCTTTTAATGCTATTATCATGCCTGTAACCATTCTTTGATGCCTTATGGCTTCGATAATATTTCCTGTTCCTGCCTCTCCTTTCGTACGAATCATGGCAGCTCCTTCCCAAATTCTTCGGACTGCTTCATCAAGATTTCTGCAACCACAGACAAAAGGAATAGTGAACTTGTGTTTATTTACATGATAAAAGGGATCTGCAGGTGTAAGTACTTCAGACTCATCGATCATGTCTACGCCAAGGGATTCTAAGGCCTGCGCTTCTACGAAATGCCCTATTCTAACTTTAGCCATAACAGGAATGCTAACTTCATCCATTATCTCTTGTATAACTGCTGGATCTGCCATTCTTGCCACACCGCCATCTGCACGAATATCAGATGGAACTCTCTCAAGTGCCATTACTGCGACGGCGCCATTATCCTCAGCAATTTTTGCTTGATCTGCATTAGTGACATCCATGACTACACCCCCCTTTTGCATTTTAGCAAAACCTTTTTTTAACAGATTTGTACCAAATCTTAATTTTGATATGTCTAATTCTTTCATTAATTTTGACCCCCAAATATGTGTTAGATCCAAACCCAATATCCACAACTCATTATTAAGAACTATGGTTGCAAACAAAATATTAATTCAAAAACATGTTGTTTTCAATAAGGTTTTTTTATCTTCGGTTTTTTATCGATTCTAATATTTCCTTTCCAAAAGGAGTCAGGCCATACAGTTTTATCTCCCTTCCTCCACTCCCACTCTTAATTTCGACTATGTTTAGGCTAAGAAGAGACTCATCCTCTCTATATCTGGATTGCATTCCCCTTATGGCTCCAATTACGTTCGTAGGGGTAGTTTTAATATTATATGCTATCTCTGAGGTATAACTACAACTAGGACTTATATCAAAAAGATATTCGGCAATCTTCTTTCTAACGTTGCTTCTTCTCAATGCCCTTACAACCAAAGGTCTTAAATCTTGAGAAGGCTGCATCTCACTATCATCCTGCATCCCATCCACATGCCTTCACAAAACGAATACTATTACTCCATTAATAAAGTATCGCTCGACGGATAGTTACTTGCATATGTATCTGCATATTCGGTTGCACACTATAGACAAATCTAAAAAATTAAGAAGACAAAATAAAACCTTACTTTTATTTTGGAATTATCTACCCACTATATTAAAAAATAAGAAAAAGAGGGTATCGTTAATACCCACCAAGTTTTAAGCTTGGATCTCCGAAAAGTATGAATTCTTCGATTGTCTTTCTGTCTATTTGAGTATCCTGCACTTCATAACCTTCGGCCATAATTATATTTATGTAATCTGTTATTGCCTGAGAATGTGCTTCTCCCAATATATCTATGCTTTGATTTGCATATGCATCAATTACCCTTGGGTTTATCCATCCACCTAGACCTTCTGTACAATATTCGTTTACATATCCATATCCAAGGCCTGAACATCCAGTTGATCCAATGGCTCCTCCGCCCTTCTGCTTAACAAGCCACGAGCTAAAGCAGGTAGGTACCCATTCCTTGTAGAAGAATCTAAATGGTCTTCCGAAAAAGTATCCCTTTATTCCATATTCTAGGATGTCTCTAACAATATTTGACATTGTTGTGTTAAATTGACCGTTGTGACATCCGCCAACAATTATAAATGGAAGGCGATTGCCGTTATCTAACTTTGACATATCCATAAGTGTTAGGCCGTCAATCATTCCCTCCTCAGTCTCAGCGTCTGGAAGGAAGTTTCCCCAATATGCTGGATTTCCGTGTCCTGCCATATGAATAAATCCAGAACCTTCTTTAATTGCATTTACAACATCATTTATACCAGTAAAACCTCCGTTAGATGTCCAAAGTCTTTCTACATCAAATCCAATACCTTCCAATAAGCCTGCAGATACACCTGTTGACAGTTCTCCTTCATAAATACCTTGTTCTACATTACCTCGGGCCGGAGGGGATGTATCTCCAGAAATCACAATAGCCTTCTTGAACCATGAATCATCTGCTGTGTTTTCATAATTAATAATCTTATCTACAACAACATTCACTTCAAATGTATATCTTAATGGGATTCTTCCAATAGCAACATCTGGGTAATAGTCCGGGTTGTCTTTTTTGCCAACAAAGTTTGACCATTCAGCAAATATACCATTCCCATTGTTATCCCAATCCTCAAAAACAGTAACATTTTCTACAACTTTATACACATCCGCATAATAAAGATCACTTGCATAACCAGCCTCCCAGCCATCATCATTATGGGCAAATCGCTCGGGTATTAACCATTTAAATGTCTGGCCATCCCTTCCACCGGCAAGAAGAACATATGAGATGTCGTAAGTCTCCTTCATATCATAGATGCAAAGCTTAATCTTTTCTGGGTCATCTCTTCCCTCACTATACGTGGAGTAGATTTCCTCAGTTGTTTTAAGTATAGTTTTTACACCGTGACTGTTTTTATGATCGATCAACGGTTGAAGCCCTGCTGAAAACTTCTGAGGTGCAACAATAAGCAGATCATAGGTTTCCACACCTGTAAAATAAGGTGTTTCAGGTAATGTATACTCTACTTCTATGATTATATCTCCCTGAGGAACATAAAGAATGTCATCTGCAGGAGAATACTGAGGAGTAACCTTAACATTTACAAATAAAACATTTTCCCCATTGCTTATACCAGCGCCCTTTCTAACAGTATAAGGCTCTGCTGGATAAAGCGCTGAACTTGAATATATCTGCTCATCCATTACCAATTCCGCTGATATTTTCCCAACTGGTAAATCATCAGTTAAAGGAACCGGTCTTGGTGAAGGTTGAATCTTTTTTGACAATACTTGTTTCTGCGTGTCAAAATCAACCTTAACATCAACAATTTTTGTATCTAAAGGATATGTAAAAACCTTAGTTATAACAGGAAGCATAGGTTTATCTGCTTCCATAAGAAAAGATTCAGACTCTTCCAGGTTTATTGTTAAATATTCATTTGTATCTGTAATAGTTGGTTTTGAGATCACAATGGATTCAACACTAAATGATGTCTTATCTCCGTCGTTCTGTACAGCAACAGCTCCAAGTCCACTTACAACTAATATTCCTACTATTATTATTGGCAACAAATTCTTCATGTTTTTTTCTCCTACTTTTTATTATATTATATTTTTTTTAACGTATAAATGTTTTCTCTATTCGAATCCAAAAATAGCCCTGAGAATTGGAAATAATCGTGGAAATTTTTCTAAGAAATCAAAGAACGTCATATCTATCAATTGCTTATTTTTTGGCATACTGATTGGCAGTGGATCTGACCATTCCCCTTGAACGCCGTGATCATCCTTTGCTTTTACCCTTATTTCATACTCTCCACTTTCTGTCCATTTGTGGCTTGCCTGTGCAGTTTGACCTGAGCGATATGGGCCTACCCATTCAGAGAATTTGCCATCTCCCCAATCAAAGAGATAATAAACTTTGTCTCCATCAGGATCAGTTGTAACTGCAGTGTATGTATGTTCTACGTTAATACCGCCAGAATTGTGGCCTACGGGAGCATCTGGTTTTTCTGGCGGTTGTGAATCCTCAGCAATAGATAAAGTTGGATCTCCAAATGGCTGCCATTCTTCAACAGTTTTGTAATCTCCACAATCCATATTAGTAGATACATAATTATTGATAGCTCTGCTCCACATTTCTCCAAATGTTATTGCTCCCTCATCTTTGTAAGCTTCAAATAATTCTAACTGCATTCTTCCACCAAGACCAATTGCAGACCATGTACCATCGTATCCCCATGAAAGCGCAGCTGGACCAAATGCCCCTACGGCGCCACCATTGGGATTTGAAACGAATGACCAAGTAAGGCAATCATCCCTCGCAGTAAATTTGCCGGGACTGCATGCACCAGTTACTACAATTGGAAGTTTATCTCCATTAACAAGAGTGGAAGCGTCCGTATTTTTATAATCGCCAACTGGAAGCCATACATTAGGGTTTCCGTGGGGGTGAGTAGCCCATAATTTAGGGTTTCCATGTCCTGAAAAATCAACAAATCCTGCCCCATCATTTATTGCATTGTTAATATAAGATGAGCTTCCTAG
>Ga0272442_10008391_pt1 | contig 13101 bp, 9 predicted proteins | sample SSMForm2O_FD_200262 | JGI IMG/M metagenome (GOLD analysis project Ga0272442, IMG submission 200262) | Marine sediment archaeal communities from Little Sippewissett salt marsh, Falmouth, MA, United States - SSM-Form-2O | ecosystem: Environmental > Aquatic > Marine > Wetlands > Sediment ...
AAATAGTAGTTATAAAATTGAAGTATTGTTATTTGAAAATGATAAACTTTCCTTAAAAGGCGAGTTGACTATATCTGCTAGACCAAAATATACTTGGGAAGAAATTCAACATAGATCTGATTTAGATGGTCAAGAATGGGTTGTATACAATAGTGTAACTCCTAAATTTTATAATATAAGATAAAAAATATTTAAGGGATTTTTTATAAATCCTTTTTTTAATTTTTTACATCAAAATATATAAAATGAGTGATGCTATTACTTTTTTCAATGGATAAAGAAGAAATAATAAATTTATTAAAAGAAAGTGGGGCAATACAATTTGGTCGTTTTGTATTAACCTCAGGTGCTGTAAGTGATTATTATATCGATATAAAAAAAGCCAGCACTAAACCTGTTATTTTAAAAAAACTCGCACATGAAATGGTTGAATACACTGAAGGATATGATTTACTAGCTGGTATGGAACTTGGCGCTGTTCCCCTTATTGTTGCTTTATCATTGGAATCAAATATCCCTTATGTTATAATTAGAAAAAATAAAAAAAAACACGGAACTAGTAAACAAATCGAAGGTGGAGAAGTTAAAAACAAAAAAGTATTAATTATTGAAGATGTGACTACAAGTGGTGGATCTGTTATTAATTCAATTCAAATTATTCGTGAAAATAAGGGAATCGTTGATGAAGTATTAGCAATTGTGGATCGTGAGAGTGGTGCTGAACAAAAACTCCAGAATGTTGATGTTTCTTTTATTCCACTTATTTCTGTTAGTGACATTTTAAAAAAATAGTGTAGATTAAATATTTGAATTGTATTTGGAAAAAATCCGGGAGGTTATTTAATTTGAAAGTATTGGTAGTTGGCGGTGGAGCTAGAGAACATGCTATATGTGATGCTGTATGCCGCTCAGAAAATGTAGAACTTTATTCTGTTATGAGTAATTTAAATCCAGGTATTAAACTAATGTCAGTTGATTTTTTAAAGGAAAAAGAAACAAATGTTGAAAATGTTGTAAACTTTGCTAAAGAAAAAAATATTGATATAGCAATTGTTGGCCCTGAAGCTCCTCTTCAAGTAGGTCTTGTTAATGAGTTAAATAAAGCAGGTGTTGATGCTTGCTCTCCCACTAAAGAAGCAGCTAGAATTGAAACTGATAAAGAATGGATGAGAAATCTATTAAAAAAATATAGTATTCCTGGTCAGCTTCAATGTGAGACTTTTACTGATATAGATAAAGCACGAAAGTTTATTGAAAAACTTAATGGAGAGGTGGCCTTAAAACCAATTGGTTTGACAGGTGGTAAAGGTGTAAGGGTGTCTGGTGATCATTTTGATAGTGTAGATGATGCACTTGATTATGTTAAAGATGTTATTGATCAAAAAATAGGTGGGAAAGCAAAAATTCTTATAGAAGAAAAAGCAGTTGGTGAAGAATATACCCTGCAGGCTTTTTCTGATGGCACAACTATATTGCCTCTTCATGCAGTCCAAGATCATAAAAGATTATTACCCGGTGATAAAGGTCCTAATACAGGTGGAATGGGATCTTATTCTTGTGAAGATGGATTACTTCCATTTTTAACAAAAAGTGATTATGAGGAAGGAGCTGCGATACTTCAAAAAATTGTTGAGGCATTAAATAAAGAAGGTTGTCCTTATGTTGGTCCAATTTATGGACAGTTTATGCTTACAGTTAATGGTCCTAAAATAATCGAGGTCAATGCAAGATTTGGCGATCCAGAAGCAATGAATGTATTGCCGCTATTGGAAACTGATTTTATTGAAATTTGTAAATCTATGCTTGATGGAAATCTTAACAATATAAAAATGCAGATGAAAAAGAAATCCACTGTTTGTAAGTATGTTGTTCCTGAGGGTTATGGCGTTAAAAGTATGATAGGTGAAAAAGTAATAGTTGATGAAAATAGCATAAAAAATACAGGGTCTCAACTGTTTTATGCTTCTGTAAACAAGGCTAATGATTTTGTTTTAACCACATCTTCAAGATCTCTTGCTGTAGTCGGTGTAGCTGATAAGTTAGATAACGCAGAAAACATATGTGAAGAAGCATTAAAACATGTTAAGGGAGATCATATTTTTATTAGACATGACATTGGAACACCGGAGCTTATTGAAAAAAGAATCAACCATATGAAAAATCTTCGTGGAATTTAAAAATGAAAGAAGAAATCTATATTTATTTTATTGGTACAGCAGGTTCTGGCAAATCAACACTAACACATAATTTTAAAGAATGGATGCATCTTAGAAGCCTAGATCCAATAACTGTAAATCTTGATCCAGGTGCTGAAAACCTTCCATATGAACCTGATGTTGATATTCGTGACTGGATTTCCTTAAAGGATATTATGGAATCATATGGTTTAGGTCCTAATGGGGCACAAATTGCATGTGCCGATATGTTAGCATTAAATACTGCGGATATCAAAAAAAGTATTGACTCATTTAAAGCAGATTATGTATTGATGGATACACCTGGTCAGCTTGAACTTTTTGTATTTAGAGAAGCTGGAAAATATATTGTCCAATTTCTTAATCCAGAAAGATCAATTATTGCATATTTATTAGACCATGCTCTTGCAAAAAGCGCATCTGGTTTTGTATCACAATTATTACTTTCTTTGAATACTAATTTTAGACTTGCTCAATCACAGGTAAATATTCTTAGTAAAGCCGATATGCTTACCGATGAAGAATTAGAACAAGTATTAAGATGGTCACAAAACCCTGAAGAAATTGGAGATGCAATACTTAATGAGAAAGCCTCTATTTATAGGGAAATGAGCGAAGGTATTTTACGCTTAATAGAGGGTTTTGGAAGGGAAAATAAATTATATCCAACAGGTAAAGAAGATTATTTTGGAATTGAAGACCTCTACACTTTAATACAGTTACAATTTGAAGGCGGAGAGGATTTAATGAAAGACTGAAAATAATTTTTTTTAATTATTTCTGATAATTATTTTTGTATTAAATCTTTTAAGTGGTAATAATTTAATTACAAAAAGTCTACTTTCAAGTTTTTTTATCAAAGGATTTATTATATTAGGCGCTCTAAATTTTAAGCATTCACCGTATTTAATACGTGGGCAGCGAATCCAAGGTAAAAATAATCCAAAAAACTTAATAGGTTTATTGTTAGAATTTAATAATTCTACTTTAATAGTTGATTTTTCATTTACAATGTATGGTGCTTTAAGTATTATGTCTTGATCCATATTCAAAGAAGCTGTAATATTAATGCTTCCATTACCTTGAGTATTAGGATCTTTTCCTAAATTAATTGCATTATCTTTTAGAACAGTTTTAATTTTTTCAGGACTCCAATCTGGATGAATTTGTAATAATAACGCAGCAGCTCCAGCTACATGTGGTGTTGCCATGCTTGTTCCACTTTTGTATGTGTAGTAAATTTTTGATACTTTGCCGTTTTTATTAGCACTTTTTATTGATTCTCCAGGGGCTACAACATCTGGCTTTATGTATTCTACTCCTTTGTAAATCACAGGCCCTTTGGAACTTGTTGGTGATACATGTCCATTTTTAAAACTAGATCCTACAGTTATTGCTTCTAATGAAGTTCCTGGAGAGGAAATACTAGAAACACTTCCATTATTTCCTGCTGCAACAACTACAGTAACCCCTGCTTTTACAGCATTATCAACTGCTTTACTCATTGCATCATCAGGGCTGCCTGGATTAACTGTTCCTGCACTAATTGATATTATATCTGCTCCATCATCTACAGCACGTTCTAAACCATCAATAAGCCAATCGCTAGTACCTTCGCCCTTCTTATTTAGAACTTTATACATATACAATTCAGCTTCAGGTGCCACTCCAATATATTCATAATTTGAGGCGTCTCCAGATCCAACTGCAATTCCTGCGCAATGAGTACCATGGCCCTCATCGTCTTTGGGATCATCATCTTCGTTTTTAGGACTAATACAATTTCCCGAATCATCAAAACAATTACAAGTTACAAAATCATAGCCACCTTTGTAACTATCCTTTAAATCTGGATGAATATAGTCAACACCAGTATCCAATAATGCGATTTTTACTCCTTTTCCTGTTATTCTATCCCCTTTGCTATTATGTAATTCCCATACATCATCTGCATTAATTACTGGAATAGATTTGTCAAGACAAATTGATATTTTAACATTGGGATAAACATTTTTTACATATGGTAAATTTTTTATTTTTTGAATAATAGAATCTGATACATCTTTGATTAAAACTCCATTAAATATTTTTGAGAATGTCTTTGAAAAAAATCCTTCATTATCTTTTGCTTTTCCAATCAAATCTAAAATATCTTTTTTTGCATTTGTTTGAACAGATTTTATTTTTTCTTTATGATTAGCAATTGATTCATTAAAAATTTCATTTTTAACAGTTTCAGCCAAATTTGAAATTGAATTTCTTATTTGTTCTTTTAATTGATTAATAAACACCATAAGGGGTTCATCGACAAATTCGATAATAAAACCGTTATAATTTTTATTTTTTATTGAAGAATTAGAAATATTTGATTTTGCAGAAGAAACAGGTATAAAAATTGATGAAAATAAAATGAATATGATTAATAATGAAATTAATTGATTTTTTTTCCTATCTAATAACATTAATTATATCTTTTAGGTTGTTTATTTATTAAGTTTATTTGTCAAATCTTACCGGTTTTTGTTCTTTTGACAGTAAAACAACTCTAGAATCAGGTTTTTCCATCTTTATTTCATAACCAATTTCTTTTGATAGTTTTTTACTAAAGTCCTTAATTTTTTCATGTTTTGGCATATTTGAAAGATTCATTCTTTTTCTAGAATAACCAACAAAAACATATCCCTTAGGTTCGATAAAGAGAGGAGAGGCTTTTTTATCAAGTTTTGCATATTCTGAAATATATTTGTCATCCATATTCCAACCCTGTACTAAAGTATGTCTGATGACCGTTCTTGTATCAAGTGATGGTAGTAATTCCAATGTTTGATTTATTCTTTCCCAGCCATCTGAAATCAATGGAGAACAAATTTTTTTGTATAATTCTTTATTTGATGCAACAATAGACACATATAACTGCTTTGGGAGAACATCCATATTTTCCAGAGCCTTAGGATTAGTTCCATTTGTAACTAAGAAAGTAGTAATGTTTCTTTTATGACATAATTCAAAAAATTCACTTAGTTTTGGATATAATGTTGGTTCGCCAGATAGTGAACATGCAAGCATATTAGGATTATTTGCTTCTTTCCATTTTACTTGATTGCATCTAGGATCTCCTTTAAAACCAGTGATTAGTTTTCGTTGAGCTTCAATAGACTCATCTAGTATAAATTCAGGTTCATCAATATCTTTAAATTCTTTTTCTGTAAAACCTTGATGCCTCCAACAAAAAAGACACATATGATTACATTGATTAATTGAAGGTGTCATCTGTAAACAACGGTGTGAGTCAATACCATAAAAAGTTTGTTTATAACATTCTCTATTAAATAATAAGCTTTGCCGCATCCAATGACAAAGTTTAACACCTGAATGATTGCCAACAATACTGTAATGTTGTTTTTTAAGAATTTTATGAAATTCAGTATCCATATCTTCACAACACCCGATATTAAAACATTTTATATTATTTCCGTTAGAAAAAACAAAATAAAAATAACAAATAAAATTAATAATGTTATAATAATAACATATTTTTTTGTAATTATTGCTAATAAATGCCTGTTTTGTTATAATAGTAACATAAGTTACTTATACAAAAAGATAACATATTATATTTATTAAAAGAAAATTAATTTACGTAACCATAGAAGAAACAAATAATTTTACTAAGAAAGAGGTAAAAAATATATGACGAATGGAAAAAGGAAAAATAAGATAAACTATATAATATGAAAAAATTTTATAAAATATAATAAAATATATAAAATATATATGGGATATGGTTTAATGTAATATACAAAAAATTGTAGATTTAAGGGGGAAAAATATAATATGAAAATTAAAAAAGGAAATTATAAAATAACATTAGTAGTAGCTTGTATATTGTTAATGGGAATGTTTTTACCATTTACTCAAGCAGTAGACGTTAATAGAATTGAAGGTTGTGATAAAGGACCATCATATACAAATGTTGTACCAATGAAAAAAATTACATTTGTTAACTATGATGAAGAAACATACTTAGATGACTATGCATATTTAGCAGCAGTTCCAACAGCTATTTTTAAGGATCAAACAAGTGGCAGACTCTTTTCAAATCCTTTATTATATTACCAAGACGAATACGAAAGTGAAAAAGATATCGAGAAATCATTAAACGCACGTCAAGGTCTTAATTATTTTATGGAAGACTGGATGCAATATTCAAATGATAGATTAGATCAAATGACTTTAATCAATGTAGAAAAAGAAAAAGTATCACAATGGGGATCAAATAATATAAATGAAATTGAATCAGACAGCCCATATAAAATTGCCAAGGAATTAGCATACAATGAATGGTCATATTCAGATAATGCAGTATTGGCAGTTATTGATGATGAATTTGAAGAACCAGAATTTGAACTTTCCTCAGAATTAGTAGGATCAATTTCAAATGATAAAGAAGTAATCGAAAAAAGCTTTTATACTGATCAATTAGATAAATTAAATCCTAGACCGCACGAATATGATGTTCCTGAAGGATATAAATATTTTAAAGCTAGAACTTGGTGGTCTTCTTTTTGGTTAGGAATGCCAGAAAAATCTGCTTTACCTCTCCATATCAATGTAACTATTCCTGCAGCTGATCCTGATACACAATTTTATTGTCAATATGAGGATAACTGGATGCAGGTTGCAGCAACACAAGGATGGAATATAGGGGGAATGGATAAAGAAAAAACACAAGCCTATATATATAGCAGTGGAAAATGGTATTACACACTTACTGATGTTCCAACATTTGGCCCATTAGGTTTAACTGGAAGAAATGGTGGAATAATTGATATTTTAAGAAATATGATCAAGGGAACTACCTATCAAACAGATTTAACTTTTTATCCAGGTGTTGAACAAGTTATTCCTGAGGCTCCACCTTTTGGATGCAGAGATGCCACTTTTAATTTAACATGGAATAATCCAAATGCCAAACTTGGTCTTTCAATATTAGGACCATATGGTGAGGAAGTCTTATCTAGTGCTGAAATGACAGATTCTCATGAAATCCATCTTGATCAACTTGGTGAATTACCAGGGGATGAAAAATACAAGATATGTGTATTTGCACTTGATGATTTATCAGCATCAGTTGAATATAAACTTAAATATAGTTGGCATCAAAATTTTTCAGAAGAAGAGGGAGATTCTCTTTCTTCTGCAACAGAAGGTGCTGTTCTTGCTAGTTCATTAAATGCTCCATTAATATATACATCAAAATCTTCTTTACATAAATATGCTGAAGATGTTCTTTATAAGTTAGGAGTAAATAATGTATATCTAGTTAATTTGGGAAAAAGACTTAGCAAAGATGCAAAAGATGAAATTAAAGTAATTGCAGATATCAAAGAAGAATATGTTGAACTTGAAGAAATTTATACAAAAATAATGGATTTAACAGGCCAAAATGATATTATATTTTCAACAATTGATCCTTGGACTTCTTGGATGGTTGAAGCCCAAGCACCAGATAATGAAACAAAAGCAGGATTATTTATTGGCCCTGCAGCATATTGTGCTGCTCATCATGGCAGTCCAGTTTTACTTGTTGATATGCATCCAGAGCTTTCAGCAGCTGTTGTATGGCATACTGAATTTTGGAAAAGATATGCAAATGGTTTCACTCATCCAACAATTGCTCCAATGTATCTGACAGTTAGAAAGGTATTAGAATTTCTAAAAGAGATAGGCATAGATCAACAAGGAATAGAGTCAATGGTAACAGTTGCTGGACAATATGAAATAGGTGCAACATGGGATAGGACTTTTGTTGGCAATACCCATCCAGGTCGTATTTTCGGCTCACCAGTAGATACTGCTTATTGGATATCTAGAAATATGTTTTATCCAGGTTTAATATTCAATAACCCTGGAATGAGTCCAAATGGTGTAGATCTTGAACAAGGTTCATATAGTGAAAGAAGAAAGATTTTCCCATGGGGAAATATTGGTTTAAAAATAACTAAAGATAACAAAGTTGAAAACTTTAAATATCCAGTTTTACAGCTATATGTAACATATAATCATTATTTGAACGATCGATTTGAAAAATATTATGGATTCCAATATAAAACAGCTGATAATATAGTATTTGGAGAAACACCATCAGACAATCCAATTGATGAAGGAGTTGTCCCAGGAAAAGAAGGCCAACAAATATGGCCAGATTATACTGATAGCGAGGTAACACCTTTTTATCTATCAAAAGGAGAATTTTCCAACGTCTTTACAACCAATTTTGACGTATTAATGGATAATATGAACAAAGGGGTATTGATGTTCATATCTCACACACATGGAACTGGTGCCAATAGTGGTTTACTAATTACTTGGGATCCAAAAACAAGTGCATTTGGTTATCTTCCAGGGTTAATTTCAAATAGGATTGGGTATACCAAACAAGATAACCCCTGGCGTGGTTATGACTGGTATTTAGGATCAACTGCAAATCCTGATACAATGACAATGGAGGTACATGGAATAATACCTGCAATTCTTGGGAATCCAAAAATTGATGGATTATTTCCAATAGGTGAAGACTATTTCCCATCAGAAAAGCCAATAATGCATTTCTTTACAAATTTACCAATTATTAGAAGAATTATGCCAGAATGGGCAAAGGATAGTACCTATTATAAAGATGGTCTTGTAGGTGCACATACAATTTCTGGTCTTGCTACATCACCCACTCAATGGACTGGATACTCGATGGATGAAAAACTAGAAAACATATACTCTATGGGATGGATCAATAGTGCCTGTCTACCAGCATACAAATACATGCACCTAGCAATGGTTAGACATGGTTCATCATATCAAGTAATCGATCCCTGGAAAACATCTTGGTATGCATACTGGTCACTTGTAATGCCAAGAGACATGATTCTCGGTGACACAGTTGGAGAAGCATATTCAAAAGGAATTGAACACGTTGGTATACTATATGCAACTGATCCTCCACAATGGTGGTGGGATATTGAGCAAAACGTTTGTTTCTTTGGAGATCCTGATCTAAGACAATTTGTTCCAAGTACTGAATACAGCAGTGCAAATACTTGGGAACAAAAAGATGTAAAACCACTTAGTTATGATGAAGAAACTATTATTGACGGTCACATGCCATATGGTGCGACAAGTTATCCAAATGAGAGAAAACCTAAGACTTTCTTCGAAAAATACTTGTTTGTCATAATAATTCTGATCATAATACTGATATTGCTCATTGCTTTGGCAGCAGTTGGGAAGAAAAAATAAAAACAAAATAAACGTTTAAAACCTACTCTTTTTCTTTCTTTTTTAATTTAAATTATTTTTAATTTTAACAATATTAGATTAACATTTGTTAAGGAGAGATTTATAAATAAATAGTGGATTAACAATATATTGACGAGAGGAAAAAATGATAAAAGTAAGTTTAGATTTATCAGAGCTTGAAATACATATGCTTATCAATTGTATTGAATCTGCTCTTGATACAAAACACATTAGTGAAGAAGGTATAAAAAGAGTTATTGACATTAGAAAACAACTAGAAAAACATCTACCGTCTTAAAATAAAATTATCAAATATCAATTTTGTTTTGTATTTTGAATTCAACACATAAATCTTGAATTGTTTTTTTCAATTCAAATATATATTTTTCATTTGGCATGTAACTGTTTTTATATAATTCTTCATATTTAATGACTAAATTTGGATATTTGTCTTTTAAAATATTAATAAAACAAATTTTTTGATCTCCTTTTAATTCTAAAAATTTATGAATTATATATTTTGCATTATGTTTTTTTGCATTAGAAAAAATTATTTTGATATTTTCTTCTGTAATAAAGGGTAAAACCGGCATTATTGCAATTCCAGATTTTATGTTATTTTTATTTAATTTTTCTAATAATTTCATTCTTTTTTTCGGTTTTATAACTTTTTTTTCAAAAATATTTGATACATCTTCATCCATTGATATAACACTTATTGTAACAATACAATTTTTAATTTCAGATAGAATATCAATATCTCTGAGTATTAAATCTGATTTTGTTAAAATATGACAAGAAAAATCTGAGTCTCTAATTAATTTAAGAATTTTTCTAGTAATTTCATAATTTTTTTCTGCTTTTTGATAAGGATCATGAACAGAGCCGATAATTATTCTGCCCTTTTGATTTTTTTTTAGTTCCTCTTTTAAAATTATATTTGCATTATTTTTAATAAAAATTGTTTTTTCAAAAGAAGAATCACAATATAAACAACCAAATTCACAGTTTTGATAAGGATCTATTGTATAATCTCCATAAAATAGTATATCAGTGCTGGTAATTTTATTTAAAATAGAGTTAACTGTAATTTGTTTATACTGCATTTTTACATTTCCTCTGGAGCAGTAATACCTAATAAATCTAAACCGTTATTTAGGACAGTTCTTGTTGCATCTACAAGACCAAGTCGTGCTATTCTGAGTTTTTTGTTTTCTTCAGGTAAAACTGGGCAGTCTCTATAAAATTGGTTGAAATTTGATGCAACTTCAAATAAGTAATTTGTAATATTATGTGGTTTATAATTTTCACATGCATCATTTATTACTAAAGGAAATTCAGCTATTTTTTTGACAAGATTTATTTCTGATTGATGTCCTAGTAATTTTGCATCTATATCTTTTATAATATCAGTTTTTTTATCAAGTATACTGCAGGCCCGCGCATGGCTATATTGAATAAAGGGTGAGGCGTTTCCTTCAAAATTTAATGCTTCTTCCCATTTGAATACTATATCTTTTTCTGGTTGGACTTTAATAATATTGTATCTTAGTGCTCCTATTCCTATTATTTCAGCGATTTCTTTCATCTTTTTTTCGTTTATTTCTTTGCCTCTTCTTTTTTTGACTTCTTCATATGCTCTTGTTATACATTCATCTATTAGTTCATCAATGTATACTACTCTTGCTTTTCGAGTAGACATTTTTCCACCGGGCAGGGAAACAAATGAATAAAAAATTACGTTGGGTATTTTTTTTGCACCAACTAAATTTAATGTAATTTCTACTTGTTTTGATTCAAGTTTATGGTCTTCACCTAGTACGTTTACAAGCAAATCTGCGTTTTTTGCTTTCCATATATGATAGGCTATATCTCTTGTGGCATAAAGCGTTGTTTCATCTTTACGGACAAAGAAAAATTTTGTATTTCTACCTTGAATTCCAAATGGTTCCATGTCTAAATAATAGGCTCCATCTTCAAAATCACAATATTTTGATTTTTTTAGTTTTTCTACAACAAAATCAACGCTTTTATCTTTTACAAATTTTGATTCAGGGACATATTCATCTATAAAAATATTGATTCTTGCAAGGCTTTGGTTTATCCCTTTTAAAACAGGCAAATAAGCTTTATGAACAAGATCAATAGTTTTTTGATCTCCAGTTTCGCTTTTTTTTACTATTATTCCTATTTCATCTGCAAGTTTTTGGTCTTCTTTCATTAGGTTACTTGCTTTTTGATAGAAACCTACTGTTTTATGATCTGCTTTATCATATTTTGATTTTGGAATGCTTTTTTGGTCTAAGTTATTTACACCCCATGCAAGTATTGCTACTTGTTTTCCCATATCATCAAGGTAAAATTGGGATTGAACATTATATCCTGCTGCTTTGTAAATTCTTACTATTGTATCCCCAATTATTGGGTTTCTAGCTCTTCCTACATGTAACGGTCCATTAGGATTTGCTGAGGTGTGTTCTACAATTACTTTTTTTTTCTTTTTATCTAAATATCCATATTTGTTTTTTTTATCTGTTATTGATTTCATTGTGGATGTTATTATTTTTTTATTATCTAAGTAAAAATTAATATATGCTCCTTTTGTCTCTATTTTTTCAACCCATTTATTTTTTTCAATTTTTTTAGAAATTTCAATTGCTATATCATTTGGTGATTTTTTTGCAATTTTTGCTAGAGAAAAACATGGAAAAGCAAAATCCCCTAGATTGCCAGGTGGTTTTTCAAGTTTAACTTCGGATTTATATTTTAATTTAGTAAGTGTTTTTTCAAGTAAAGATTTTATTTCTTTTTCTGCTGTTATTAATGGATAACTCATACAAACTTGAAATTAGTATTTTGTTTATAGGGTTTTGCACAAAAAAAATAAAAAAAAAGAAAGAATTATACTATTAAACTGACAATTGCAATTATCATAATTATTGCAGATGCAGCAATAGTTATTCTTTTTTCAATTGGTTTTATTTGGAAATCTGGAATTGTTATTTTATGTTCTTTGAGATAAATTATTGGGATAATTATTAGAAACATTGCAATTGTTGTCGAAAGTAGGTGCCAGAACATAAATGGTAAAGCTTTTGTATAGCAAAGAGCCAGTCCTTCCCATGTATAGGTATATCCCCAAGTTGGTCCACCTAACCATGTTCCAAAGTTTGTCCATATGTCATACAATAATATGCCTCCGATTCCCGCACCCATTATTGTAGGTATACGTTTTATTGTCAGACTTTTTTTTGTTTTTATTAAATATCCAATTAGTCCTAATATCATGAAGCCTGACCATGTAAATAATAAGATCCAATTGTTTCCAATTATTAAATCAGATATTATCATTGTAGATATTGGTACGATAAATGTATAATAGCCGCCTAATATTAGTCCGCTTAGAATTGAAATTATTGCGACTACGAAAAACAAATCTAACATAAACATTGGTTGAGTTATTCCATTTACTGTTATGTATATCGATGGTGAACCGGGCATATTATTATGTAAAAGAATTCTTAATATCGATCCAATTGCAATTAGCATTCCAGCTAGCATTAATCTATTTTTATTTTCAAATATCTCTCTCATATTTTTAACCTCTTTTTCT
>Ga0272442_10008392_pt1 | contig 13099 bp, 11 predicted proteins | sample SSMForm2O_FD_200262 | JGI IMG/M metagenome (GOLD analysis project Ga0272442, IMG submission 200262) | Marine sediment archaeal communities from Little Sippewissett salt marsh, Falmouth, MA, United States - SSM-Form-2O | ecosystem: Environmental > Aquatic > Marine > Wetlands > Sediment ...
GTGTTCGGGAACGACCTCAGCGCGGACACGTGGTATTACGTCAGCCCGATCTCGCGCCTGGAACAAATCGCCAATCCGGTGCTCATCGTGTGCGCCACGGGCGACATGCTCGTGCCTATGGCGCAGATGACGCGCGAGGGCCTTCACCCATACGACCAAACCGTCTTTCCCGAAGGCTATCACCGCGATTTCGAGGACGTGACGCTCTGTGAGCGCGCCCGCGAGACCTTCAAGGAGTTGCTGCCGCCGGACGACGTCCACATCGAGTCCATGCCGCTACAGGAGAACAGCTTCGAGTTGGCGATCGAGTATTTCACGGGCGACAAAGACAAGCCCAAGAAACGTCCCAAGAACCAGGATCGCCCCTGGTCCAAGGACCACCAGTGGAACCTGTGCTATCTCGACGAAGGCCCCCCCACTCCCTACGCCTCTCACACCAGCTACGAGTGGGCTACCTCGCCCGACAGCTTCGTGGACCACTACCAGGCCGCGGCCCCGTCGCCCGAGATCCTCAACGCGGCGAAGCTCGAGCGACTGATGCAGCGCTACACCGGACAGATCGAAGGGCTCCCGACCCTCGCGGACGGCCGACCCGCCAACCGGCTCAACTTCCGGAGCGTCGAGAGGCTCGACGTCGTGACAGGGCTGCTCGACTACGCCGGCCTCGGAGAGGCCCACGCCGCCCGGCTCAGGGCCTTGTATGCCAGCGCGAAACTCCGCCCCTTTGGCGACGAGTTGGATCGGATGGAACTCGAAGAGCAACGGGGCCGGCCGTGACGGGACTCGCCGCGTGAGGAAGCACACGACGGCATCGGTGCGACGCGCCCTCTTGGCCTGGTTCCGCCGCGAGGCGCGGGACCTGCCGTGGCGGCGCACGCGCGAGCCGTACCGGATCTGGCTGTCCGAGGTCATGCTCCAGCAGACCCGCATCGACCAGGGCCTGCCCTACTACGAGCGGTTCATCGCCGCGTTTCCGACGGTCCGGGCGCTCGCGGTGGCCACGGAAGAGCAGGTCTTGAAGCAGTGGGAGGGCCTCGGCTACTACAGCCGGGCGCGCAACCTCCATCGCGCTGCCCAGGTGGTCTGCCAGGAACGGAACGGCGCGTTCCCCGAGACCGCCGCGCAGTGGCAGCGTCTGCCGGGCGTCGGCCCGTACACGGCGGGGGCCGTGGCCAGCATCGCGTTTGGTGAACGCACGCCGGTGGTCGACGGCAACGTCAAGCGAGTCCTGTCACGCCTGTACAATATCGACGCCTGCATCGACCAAGCCGCGACCGAGCACCGGCTGTGGGCCTTGGCCGAAGACCTTGTACCGGCCGGGCGCCCCGGCGACTTCAACCAGGCGCTGATGGAGCTGGGTGCACGGATCTGCGTCCCGCGGGCGCCGCGGTGCGCGGCGTGTCCGCTGCGCATGCTCTGCGCGGCGCATGCGGCGGGGACGCAATGCGAGCGCCCGGTTCGCCGGCCGCGGAAGCCGGCCCGCCGCGAAGAGATCGTGGTCGCCGCCATCCGCAAGAACGGCCGCTATCTGCTTGGCAAACGACCTGCCGGCGGCCTGCTCGGGGGCCTGTGGGAGTTTCCCGGCGGCAAAGTGGAGCCCGGCGAGGCCCATGAGGCGGCGCTGGTCCGGGAAGCGCGCGAGGAACTCGGTGTCCGCGTCCGCGTGAAAGGGCTCCTCGCGACCGTACGCCACGCGTACACCCATTTGCACGTGACGCTCCACGTCTACCAGTGCGAGCACGCCGGCGGCCGTGTTCGCGCCCATGCCCACGACGAACTCAAGTGGATCCGCCGCAGCCAACTCTCCCGCTACCCCCTGCCCAAGGCGAACCACAAGTTCCTCGACCTCCTCCCCTGAGTCCCCGCCTCTCGTTGCGCGGGGAACGCGCGAGTGCGGCAAACAAGGCGCGGCTACACGAGCCCTGCCAACGCCTCCACCGGCAGGGCCTCCTGCTCCGGGAACAGCCCACGCGAGACCGCGGCCACATACTTGCGAAGCCACGCCCGCGCTTCGTCGGGCCCGAGCGCACCGGCCAAGCCGTCGAACAACGTCTCAGCCGCCGCCGGCGCCAAGCGGAACTCGCGTCCGCCCCAGTCCCACGAGGTGTCGACCAAGCGGCGGATCAACTTGGCAGGCGTCACGTTGCGCACCAGACGCCGGCAGGCGATCAGCTTGATCCTGGGAGTGCCGCGCCCGGAGGGCCGGGTGACGACGAAGTCGCCGGAGGCGACCTCGGGGATCGCGATGCACCGGCGTTTGGCAGGGTCGTAGGTGCGTGCGAGGATCTCGACGACGCGGCCCTTGATCTGCTCGGTCTCGGCGATGGTGAAGGTATGGCGGGGCGATTCGTTGATGATGAACTGGAGATTGCGGCCGACGCCGAGCTCGTGGTAGCCGCTGAGCCATTGGGTGAGATAGGCGTAGACCTCGCGTCCGTGCGTCGAGCGCCCGTGGCGGTCCGGCAGGTAGATCAGCCCGCCGCGAAAGGGGCGCACCACGTGGTCCGGGGCACGCTGATGGAGCGCGCGCAGGTTGGCGTGTTCCGTCTCGGCCACCTTGCTCTCCCGGCGAGAGCGCTTGCCCACGACAAACGCGAACTGCGCCCGTTTGCGCTTCGCATTGGCCGCGCCTAGCCGGAAGATGATCTGGTGGCGGCCTTCCTGAAACAACTCGAAGGCAAGCGACACCACAGGCGCCGGCCCCAGCACCTGCTGCACGCTCGGGACAACGAACTGGTCCTTGCGTTCCAGCAGGCGCTCCGTGGCATTGGCGAGCGTCTCGAGCTTGTAATAGCGCTCGAGCTCGTTGCCCCAGAAGTCGAACATCGGGCGGAAAGCGCCCCAACGCACGCGCCGCGCCGCGCCCCGGCCGCGCGAGGCGCGGACAGGCCCTCTGGCGTGCTTTGGCCGACGCGGCCCTCGGCCCGCTTGCCCTCGTTTTGGTTTCGCCATGGATAGTGCCCAGTCCTCTTGAGGCCCACAAGACCGCAGCATGCGCATCGCGAGCATACCGCATGACGCGCGAGATTGCACATGCGCGCATGGACGTCGCTGGCTATAATGGCGCGGTCTTGATGGGCGTCTTGCCTGTTGCGGCGGGATGACGGGCCGCATTGACCACAGTAACGGATGGAGCAAGGAGAGGGTGTGATGGGCGTATCCCGGCGGCGGTTCTTGACGACAACGGCGGCGGCATTGGCGGGGGCGGCGGCGCGGGCCGAGAGCGGGCCAGCCAAGCGGCGGCTCAACCTGCTCTGGATCATGACCGATCAGCAGCCGGTCAGCACCCTCGGCGCCTACGGCAACGAGCGGACCAAGACGCCCCATATGGACCGCTTGGCCGCGGAGGGGGCCCGCTTCGACCGACTTCACATTGCGGCCTTTCCCTGTTCGCCGTCGCGGGCGTGTTTCCTGACGGGCCGGTACGGGCACCGGCACGGCGTGACCCAGAATGACGTGCCACTCGCGGACGACGTGCCTTGCCTGGGCGACGTGCTGAAGAGCGCCGGCTACCGAACGGGCTACATCGGGAAATGGCACCTCAGCGGCAACATGTACCGCGGGCACGAGCGACACAAGCCCTTCGACGGACGCTGGTACTGGAAACGGGTCGAGGACGCCGGCACGTATCGCTACGAGCACGCCGAGGGCGGCACGGGCGAGGACGCGCCCCAACATGGTTTCGACCGCTGGGCCGGCGGCTGGAAGCACTACCGGCAGTACCTGCGCGAGGTCGGCCTCGGGGAACTGGTGGATACCACGAACGTGGGCAACCACAATGACCTCCCGAGCGGCCCCGACGCTACCCACGCCTACTCGAAACTCCCGGAAGAACACCACATGGCGGCGTTCTCCGCCCAGGAAGCCGCGGCCTTCCTCTCGGAACAGGAGGATTCCGACCGGCCTTTCGGCCTGGTGGTATCGTTCTACGGCCCCCACCTCCCGGTGGCGCCGCCGAAGCCTTGGGACACGCTCCACGATCTCGACGAGGTCCCGCTTCCGCCCAACCACCGCGACGACCTCGAGGGCAAGCCCGTCGGCCAACGCACCAACCGGCGGTGTTACAGGCTGCCGCAGTGGTCCGAAGAGCAGTTCCGGGACTACGTCCGCCGTTACTGGGGTTATTGCAGCTACCTGGACCAGCAGGTCGGCCGCATCCTCGATGCGCTCGAGGCCGCGGGCAAGGCGGACGACACGATCGTGTTGTTTACGAGCGACCACGGCGACATGGCGGCGGCGCACGGCTTTGTCTACAAGCTGTGCTGGTGCGGCTACGATGAGTTGCTGCGGGTGCCGTTCCTGTTGCGCTGCCCGGGCCGCATCCACGCCGGCACGACGTGCGACGCACTCGTGTCGTCGGTGGACGTGCTGCCGTCGCTGCTCGACATGATGGACGTGCCGGCCCCGGCCGGGCTCGACGGGCGGAGTTTCACGCCGCTGCTCGACACTCAGGCCCAAGCCCACCGCGACGTCGTGTTCTGCAATTCGATGGAGCGCAATCTGACGGCCGTGACCGATCGATGGAAGTACGTGTTGAACTGGCAGCAGCGGGACCTGGACGAACTTTACGACCTCGAGGAGGACCCACTCGAACTGACCAATCTCGCCTGCAAGGACGCGCACAAGCCCACGGTCGAGGCCATGCGCGGCCGGATCGCGGCCTGGCTCGAGGGTACCGCCCATCCGTATCGGAAGACCATCCTCGAGGCCATGGCGAAAGAGCCCGAGCGGCGGGTCGTGGACCTCTGGCCCGAGGTCACGGACTTCAAGTACCTTGGCGGCCATGAGTTTGAGTACCGCTACGTCTGGCACGCGATCGAGGCCCCGCCCGACGACATGCCGTACTGGAGTTTCACCCACTTCGCGAACCGCGCCTACGGCAAGGACGGCGACATCGTTTTCCGCGACACGCGTTGGCCCGACCCGCCGACGACCGAGTGGGCGGCGGGGCAGGACCACGCGCTGGGTCCCGTGCGCATCCACATACCGGACCACGCAGGGCCGGGCGCGTACCAGGTCCGAATCGGCCTGTGGAATCCTGAGAAGCGCGCACAACCGGGCCACCTGCTCCGCGGCCAGGGCAACAGCGTCATCGTCGGCGAATTGACGATCGCCAGGGACGGGGGCGAAGTGACGGAGGTGGCGTTCCGGCGTGGTACGCCCAAGTAGGCGAGGCCCCGGCGAGCGGCGTTTACCTCCGCCGGCCCAGCCGGCGACCCCGGTAGCCCGGAAACTCCTCCGCCTCGGGCTCCATTGACGGTGGGTCCTCGTATTCGATGGCGGCCGGGCGGTATGGCAGATTGGGCGCGGGCCAGTCGGGCCATCGCATGAAATCGACGGAGCCGTCGAGCCACAGCACGTTGCCGCCGCCGGGGATGTGGTTGAAACAACTCGCGTCGGTGCCGGTGATGTCCCACATGACGGGGATTTTGGGGATGCCACACGGGGGCGGGGGGAGCCGAATCGGCTCGGCGGTGTAGACGCCGAAGTAGTCGTAGCTCATGCGGCAACTGTCCGTGCCCTCGAGCTCTGCGTTCGTGATCCGGGCACGCTCGTCCTCGTCGTCCGCGCCGTAGCGGTACCGTCTGCCTTCGCCGGAGAACGTAGAGTTGGGGTCGGAAGGGCAGACAAACAGGTGGACCTCGCGGACGTATTCGGGAATCAGCCGGACCAGGCAGTCGGCGTTGTCCTTGCCGCCGCTCCACGGCAATTCACCGTCATGGTCCTGGGCGTACATGTGGAAGACGAGGCCGAGTTGCGACAGGTTGCTCATGCACGACGTGCGGCGGGCGCCTTCGCGCGCGCGGGCCAGCGCCGGCAGCAAAATGGCGGCCAGGACGCCGATAATGGCGATGACGATCAGCAGCTCGAGTAGCGTGAAGCCGCGTCTCCCGCCGGTCACCACGATGGCGTCTCCTTCCATTCGAGCACGGCGACCGCACCCTCCGGCGTGACTGCGATCATGGCCGCCACCCGCGCCCGCGCCAGCACCACGGGCCCGTCGCGCAGGATGCCGGTGGATGCGACGCGATACATGCCGGAGGTTTGGGACGGCTCGAGCTGGACGGTGAAGAGTCCCCGGCCGAGGGGCGTTTCCTCCTCGCCGTCATACGACCCCGGGCGCGCCCGTAACTCGGCCAGGGCCTTGTCCAGGCCGCCCTCGGCGATGTGGAGGCAGACCTGATGGCGGTCGGCGGCGTGGGCGTGGTCGATGGTTCGGTGCAGCAGCGTGAAGAACGCGCCTGAGGCAATCATGAGCGCCGCCAGAAAGCCGATCACCAGGTACAGGGCCATGCCTTCGTCGTTCGCGCCGCGATTCGTCATGGGGCCTCCCCTCTTGCCGCGACAGAGCTCGAGGCCCGCAACGACGCCTGGAAGCGATACGTTGCCGGCGCCTTGGTCTTGGCGGCGTTCTGCGCGTCAAGCTGCAAGGTCACCAGGCGCACGCGCTCGAGATGTTCCGAATCGTACTCGAAACGGACGCCCGCAATGGGCAGCGCGTACGTAGAATACGAGTCGGCTTCGCAGACGCCGCCGCGCTCGAGGACCTCGATGCGGCCGAGGCACAGCGCCGACGTGATGTGGCCGAGCACGGCGTAGCGGCGCGTGTCCCCGTCCGATGCCTCCCGCGGCAGCTCGAGCACCAGTTGGCCGGGCCCCGTCTTGTACACCCCGACACCGGGCACGACCCGCCGGGCCTCGCGCACCGTCTCGGTGAACCCCTCGCGCACGTCTTCGACCGTGCGCAGGCGGTCCAGCGCCGTCGTTCCCAGAACCGACAGGCGCGACGCGCCGATGAAGAGCGTCAGCGTGAGGTTCACCAGCACGGCTAGAACGGCCATGTATCCCATCATCTCGAGCAACGACATACCAGCGTCGTTCGAGCGGCCGCGACACCTTCCTGCACGCGTCGACTGTGGCCGCGTGTTCATTGGCTTGGCGCCTCCCGAGGACCTGCGGGCCGTGGCCCAAGGCGGTCTTCGCGCGCCTTGTCCGCGATTAGCGTGGTGACCGCGCGTTCCATCGTGCGCCCATTGTCGCCGGTCCATCGTATCGAGGCCGTAACTTGTTTGAGCCGCAACGCGCCGTCCGCGTGCGGGCGCACCGTGAGCGACGGGGTCAGGTTGACGAGCGGCCCACAGCGATCCGGGCCGCTAACAAACGGCGCGTCGACCCGGTCGGTCAGTTCCGCGAAAGGCAAGGCGCGCAGCACCTCGACCTCATTCTGGACCGCCTGGGTCGCCAGGGCCGCTTCGCGCATCGTGCGTATCTTGTCCAAACCGAAGTGGTAAACCTGCACGGTTCCCATCATGCCCACCGTGAATACGAACAAGGCCACCATCAACTCGATCAAGCTGAAACCAGACGGGGGACTTTGGATTTTGGATCTTGGATCTTGCGTCTCGCGGTCGGTAGCGGTGAGGTCGGGCGGCGGCGCGTTGGGCACGGGCACGACGCGCTTGACCTCCTCGATGGTCGTGGCGCCTTCGCGGACGCGCTGCGCGGCGTCGGCGGCCAGCGGGACCATGCCGTCGCGCACAGCGGCCTCGTGGATCGCCTGCGTGCGCGCCCGGGACAACACCAAGTCCCCAATCGTGTCGTCCACGGTGAGGATCTCGCCGATGGCCGTCCGGCCGAGATAGCCGATGCCCTGGCAGGCCTCACAGCCCGCGCCGCGCCGGAACGCCGCGTCGGCCTCGGCCAGGCCGAATCGGGTGCGCAGTTCGGGATCCGGCGCGTAAGGGGCGCCGCAATGCGGGCAGTTGCGCCGGACGAGGCGCTGGGCGAGCACGCCCGTAACGGATGAGGCGATGAGGAACGGTTCGACGCCCATGTCGAGCAGGCGCGTGAACACGCCCGCGGCCGCGCCGCTGTGGATCGTGCTGATGACCAGGTGGCCGGTCAGGCCCGCCTGGATCGCCACCCGCGCGGTTTCCGGGTCGCGGATCTCGCCCAACACAATCACCTCGGGGTCCTGGCGCAACACGGCCCGCAGGGCGGCCTCGAACGTGAATCCGGAGTGAGGCTTGACCTCGCTCTGAGAGACCCGGCCCAGGCGATACTCGACCGGATCTTCGATGGTGACGACGTGAGCCGAGGGGGCGCGCGCCTCGAGAATCTCCTTGAGCAGGGCGTAGATCGTCGTGGTCTTGCCGCTCGAGGCGGGGCCGGTCAGCAGCAGCGTGCCCTGGGGCCGGCCGATGAGGTCGCGCAACGCCTCGAGCACCTCCGGCCGGAAGCCCAGGGCGTCCACGGCGAACAGGGAGGGGTCGGCGTCGAGGACGCGTATGACGGTCTTCTCGCCGTAGACCGTCGGGAAGGAGGACACGCGCATGGCCTTGCGGCACGGGGTGCGCTCCGGGTCGATGCGTCCGTCCTGGGGCACGTCTTTCTCATAGGTGAGCATGCGGGCGAGGACCTTGATGCGGCCGGTGATCTGCCGGAGATGTTCGTGGGGCAGGTGGGCCACCTCGTGCAGGATGCCGTCGATGCGGTAGCGTAACGCCACGCAGTCGTCCCACGGCTCGAGGTGGACATCGCTGGCGCGATGAAGGACGGCCTGGGCCAGCGCCGCGTCCACCATGTCGATGGCCCCCTCGTCGCCGCTGCCGAGCAGCCCGGCCAGTCGGGCCTCGAGGTCCGCGAACGGCACGGCGCCGTCGTGCCCCATCGGTTCGCTTCTCTCGGCCGCTTCGGTACGCGCCATGCGCCTGAGGTCCTCCTACATGCTGGCCAGCATGCCGTCAATGAGTGCTATCATGACCAGGAATACGGACGAGTACACCACCATCACGCCGCACCCGACCGCGACAATGCACACCGGAAAGGCCGTGCTCGCGGCGACGTGGACCATCTTGTGGGTCTGGCGATCGTAGAAGTGGGCCGCCCGGTCCAGCCACTGCGCCAAACGTCCCGACGATTCCCCCACGGACACGATGCCTCGGAATGAGGCCGGAAACAGCCGCCCCTCCGACTCGAGGGCCTGCTGCAGGGTCTTGCCGTGGCGGACGTGGTCGCTCATGCGGGCCAAGGCGTCGGTGTAGATGGCATTGATATCGGCCTCGGCCGTGCTCTCGAGGGCCTCATCGAGGGGATATCCCGCGGCGACGAGCCGTTCGAGGATGCGTGACGCGCGGGCCAGATTGGTCTGGATTAGCACTCTCCGGAAGAACGGCAGGGCGAGCGCCACGCGGGTGCGGAAATGAACCACGGCCGAATGGCGACGCCCCCGCCAAAGGAAGACGGCGGCAACCAAGGCGAAAAACCAGACGCCCACCCAGACCATCTGGCTTTGCCAGAGAAACAGGTCGACGAAGGACACGAGCTTCTTCACCGTCCACGGCAGCTCAAATCCGAAGTCCGCGGCGATCTCCGCGAACACAGGGAGTATCTTGATGGCGATGAAGGTCGTGATGAGGCCGCATATGAAGAGCACCATCACCAAATAGAGCAGCATGCCCCGCACGCGGCCGGCCGCGTGCGCCGCCTCGGTCAGCCCGAGGGCCAGGTCGGTGAGCACAGCGTGCAGCGAGCCGGTGTTCTCACCCGCCTGTACCAGGTCGCAGTAGTAGCGAGGAAAGAACCTCGGCTGGGCGCGCATCGCCTCAGACAGGGTCAGGCCCTGCTCGAGCCCGTCGCGCAGGTTCAGCAGGGTCACCAGAACGCGGCTGTTGGGCGCGTCGTAGGACAGGGCGTCGAGCGCGGGGACCAGCGGGGCGTTGCAGGCCACAATCCGCGCGAGTTGATCGGTCAGATGGGCCAGCGCGAGGTCCCGCCCTGTTCGGCGGACGCGCCGGAACAGCAGGGCCGGGCCTAGCAGGACGTGGGTCGTTCCGTCGAGAATCTCTGCGAGCAGGCTGCCTTTGGGTTCAGCCTCTGCCTCGGGCTTCTTCTCCCTTGGCGTGACAACGACCCTGCCCGCCAGCAGTGCGCCGAGGTCAAGACGCAGCAGGTCACGCCACTGCATAACGCCGTTCTCTGTCTTCGCGCGCCATGCTCATACCCCCGAGACGACGTCGCCCAGGCTGAAGATGGGCAGGTACAGCGAGACCACAATATACCCAATGATCAGGCCGACCACGATGGCCGCGATGGGTCCGGTCAGCATCAGGATCCATTTCTGGACGCGCTCAACGGTGCGCTCATAATTCTCTGCCAACACCATCAACGTCTGGTCCATTTCGCCGCGCTTCTCGGCGTGGCCCAGCAACCAGCAGAACAGGTTCTCGAAGTAGCCCGAGTCGGCCAGCGCGTCGGCCAGAGGGCTACCCGCAGAGACCTGCTGCGCCGCGGCCGTGACGGCGCGCCGCAACACCGCGTTGCCCGTGGTGGCCACGGCCAGATCGAGGCTCTCGAGCAGCGGCACCCGGGCCTCGAGCAGCATGCCCAGGGAACGGCAGAAGCGCTCGAGCGAGGTGGCGGCGTACATCCGGCCGAGCGCGGGCGTCAACAGCTTGGCGCGATCCATCGCGTAGCCGCTCGAGGTTGTGCGCAGCAGCGCGCGAACAAGAACGAAACCCACCGCCAAAACGATGCCCAAACCCGACGCCCAGTAGATCAGGTTGTCCTTGACCAGGTGGCTAACGGACAACAGCAATCGAGTCGGCACCGGCAACTCGCCTCCGAAGTTCGTGAAGATCTCGCCGAACGTGGGCACGACCCACACGAGCAGCCCCACCAACAGGGCGAAGGCGACCGTCGCCACGATCAGGGGGTAGGCCAACGCCTCCTGAACCTGGTTCTTCAGTTCCGCCATGCGCCTCGAGTATCCGCTCAGGCACGCGAACACGCCGGCCAGGTCGCCCGACCGCTCGCCCGCGCGGATGAGGGTGGTGTAGACGGGCGAGAAGCTCTCGGGATGCAGGGCGAAGGCCTCCTCGAGGGAGTTCCCGGCTTCCACGTGACGGCGGATATCCTCGAGCACGCGCTTGACGCGGCGATTGCGCAGGTCGTGGGTCAATTCGCCAATTGCGTAGGTGATGGGCAGCTTCTCGCGCGTGATGGTGAGCAACTGCTCGTTGAGCTCCTCGAGGTCCGCCCACGTCAGCCGGTCCTTGCTCGGGAGCAGCCGCCGCTCAGGCCCGGTCTCCTCGACCGTGTAGACCTGTAGACCGCGTTCCTCGAGGATGAGAACGACCCGGCGGGCCGACTCCTCCTCGATGGTCCCTTCGACCGGATTCCCGTCCCCATCCACGCCCTTGTAGCTGAACAACGCCATCGTCCGTGCTTCCTGCCTCAAGCGTCTCAGGGAGAATATGGCCCAGGCGCGCGGCTCCGATCAAAGGCCCACGCGCCCTCTGGCCCCGCAGGCCGCGTTGGCCAAACGCGGCCTGCTACGCCACACCGGTGCGGATCGTGCGGGGCGGGCGCTCGTCAGGTTGGATCCAGGAGACCGGCTCGGGGGCGCCTCCACTCGGGGCCTCTTCCTCTGGCGGCGCCACGGTCAGGCGTTGGCCTTCGGACAGGGAATTGGCCCACAAGATCCGCTGGCGCCACGCCACAAGATTGGCCTCGCCATCGACTTCAGGTTCGGCCGCGGGCGGCTCGAGTTCCGCCGCGGCGTGATCGGCCAAGGCCGCAAAACCGTTGACCGCGGCCACGACCGGCTCGGCCAACGCAGCGATCAGCAGCAGCGACGCCGCCAGCGCGACAGCGACGTTCGCCGCGGCCATCAGCCGCCTGCGTCGCTGCCGGTAGCGCCGCGCCAGGTTGCGCGCACGCATCGCCGACGCCGGATGCATGTGGGGGCCGAGCCGCTCGAAGCGGCTGCGCGGGTCAGGGTGGCGGAGCACCCGGCGGCAGGTTTCGACCACGGCCTCGAGCTCCCGGAGCTCTTCGACGCAGTAATAGCAGTGGCCCAGGTGGTCTTCGACCGCGCGCCGCCTCTCAGGCGTCAGCCCCTGTTCCAGATACCCTATCAGTTCGCCTCGGACTTCCTCGCATTCCATGATATCCACCTCCGCGCCGGGCGGCGTCCCGCCCCTAGCGCACACGTAGCCCCCTTAGAGCCTCACGCAGGCGTTTGATGGCCAGCAACCGCCGCGACCGTACCGTGTTCACCGGACACTGCATCACCGCGGCGATATCGCTCAGCGACATGCCCTCGACCGTGCGCAGCACAAAGGCCATCCGTTGCTCTTCCGGCAACTCCTGCACCGCGGCCGCGATCCGCTCCGCCAGTTCCGACCCATACGCCCGGTCGCCCGGCCCGGGATCGGTTGACGCCAAGACGGCCGTGCCCGGCGCGTCCAGGCGCTGCGCCACACCGAGCCGCCACTGCTTGCGCTCCTGGCGGCCCCGCTCGAGCCAGATGCGCCGTGCGACGGAGAACAGGTACGCGGTGAACGAGCCCGATACGGTGTAGCGAACGCGCAACTGCCACAGCCGCAGGAAGGTCTCGTGGCACAGGTCCTCGGCCACGTGGGGGTCCCGGCCCATGCCGTAGAAGAAGTCCAGCAGCCTCCGGTAGTAGCGCTGGTACAACTCCGCAAAGGCCCGGTCGCTGCCCCACTGGACCCGCAACATCAGGTCCGTGTCGGGCATGCTTCTCAAAGCGGTCTGGTCGGGCATCGTGCAGCTACACCTTACCGGGCCTATTATATGACGTTTTGTCCGAAAAGCGATCAATTAATTCCTCGCGGGCGCGGGGGCTTCGCCGTTGCGGGCCGCGGCCGCCCCTGCTAGAATGGGGCGCCTCGGGAGGAAAAGACGATGTCGAAAGAGATCAAGAACGCCATTGCCGTGTTGACCAACACGGAGGAGACGTGGGTCCGTCGGCGCGACGCGGTGGACTTCCTGGGGGAAGTGGCGGGCCGCGCGCTGGCGGCACTCAAAGGGCACCTCAAAGACTCCGACGTGGACGTCCAGTTGGCGGTGGAGAAGGCCCTCGATCGGGTTGACGCCAAAGGGGAGGCGCCGCCTGAGACCTACTCGCTCGCAGTGCTGGTCCGGGCGTGCGAGAAGAAGGGGTCGCGGACGGTGACGAAGCACGAGGACGGCTTCGTGGTCGAGGTACGGTTGCGCGAGGAGCGTCACCAGCGCGTGTACGTGACGCCACTCGAGCGCAAGGATGGGGTCCGTCTCGTGCGCGTGTTCACGT
>Ga0272442_10008393_pt1 | contig 13099 bp, 8 predicted proteins | sample SSMForm2O_FD_200262 | JGI IMG/M metagenome (GOLD analysis project Ga0272442, IMG submission 200262) | Marine sediment archaeal communities from Little Sippewissett salt marsh, Falmouth, MA, United States - SSM-Form-2O | ecosystem: Environmental > Aquatic > Marine > Wetlands > Sediment ...
CCCCGCACGGAAGGGGGACGAGTTTTATTATTTCCCTGCCCAGGGCCGGCAGGGACGGTCTGATCGATGATACCCGGAAAGAACAGGAAAAGACCGGCCGTGATGAGAGCAAGGTGTCTAAAACCGGAGCTGAAAATAAATGATGAACAAGATCCTGATTATCGACGATGAGGAATCCCTGCTCACTACGCTGGAAATGCTCTTTGACTCCGAAGGCTATTCGGTGCAGACTGCAGGCGGAGGCAAGGCGGGGCTGGAAAAACTTACCCGGGATAAAATGCCGGATTTGCTGATCAGCGATATCAAGATGCCGGACCTTGACGGGATCGAGGTGCTGCGCGAAGTGAGGAAGATCGATCCTTACCTGCCGGTGGTGCTGATCACTGCACATGCGGACAAAAAAGAGGCGATTGCCGCTTGCAACGAGGGAGCGGACTGTTTCCTCGAAAAACCCTTCGAAAACAAGAAATTGCTCAAGATCTGCTGTGAGCTGATGGAAGAGGGCAGGGTCCGCCGGCGCTATTCGGAGCGGCGGCGGGAGATTATTTCGGCTCAGCCGCCTGAAATGCCTGTCGGCGAGGCGGCCGAATTCAAGAAAGCCCTGGAAATAGCCAAAAATGCAGCCCAGACTGACAGCACGATCCTCATTCAAGGTGAAAGCGGAACAGGCAAGGAACTGGTCGCCAGGTACATCTACCGGGAAAGCGCCAGACGCGACCGCCCGTTTGTCCCTGTCAATTGCGGGGCCCTGACGGAAACGCTGCTGGAAAGCGAGCTTTTCGGTCATGCCAAGGGCTCGTTCACCGGGGCGATTTCCAATAAAGACGGCCTTTTCAAGGTTGCCAGCGGCGGCACCATTTTCCTCGACGAGATAGGGGAGACATCGCTTTCTTTTCAGGTGAAACTCCTGCGGGTGCTTCAGGAAAAAACTATTACGCCTGTCGGCTCTACCGAGCCGGTGGCAGTCGATGTGCGGGTGATCGCCGCAACAAACCGCGATCTCGAGGCCGAGGTCGAGGCCGAGCGATTCCGCCGCGACCTTTTCTACCGGCTGAACGTGATTCCGATCACGCTTCCGCCGCTGTGCGAAAGAACTGAGGACATTGCGCTGCTGATCGATAATATTTTCGAGAGAAAGGGCGAGAAAAACACTCACCAGACACGTTTCACCAAGGCGGCGCTGGACAAGCTCAGGTCTTACAGCTGGCCAGGCAACATCCGTGAACTGGAGAATATCATCGAGCATCTGGCTGTGATCGGTACCAGGGATATAATCAACGAAGAGGATTTACCCGAGAAAATCCGCACCCCACAGCCAGAAAGTTTTGTCAACGACAAGCCGAAAGCCACTCCTACCCTGGAAGCTGTGGAAATAGCTTATATCAACTGGGTGATGGAGCAGGTTAACGGCAGTAAAAAAGAGGCCTCGAAAATCCTGGGAATCGACCCTTCCACGCTGTACCGTAAGCTCTCCCGCTAGTGTTGTCAGCTTTTACTTCCGTCAGACTCCCGGCTGTATTATATTCAAAAACTCACGGTTGAGTGCACTATATTAAATTAAAATTTTTGTGATTGTTATTTTGGAGGATTGATATGGAAGTAGTGATTAAAGAGACTTACGAGGAAATGAGCCTGCTTGCCGCCCAGTTAATCGCCGATGTTATACGCAGAAATCCGCGCGCCGCAATCGGCCTGGCCACGGGCAGCACTCCTCTGGGGACCTACCGCGAACTGATCGGAATGCACAGGGATGAGGAGCTGGATTTCTCGCAGGTGATCTCGTTCAACCTAGATGAATATGTCGGCCTGCCGATTGACAACGAGCAGAGCTATCATTATTTCATGTGGGAAAACCTGTTTAAACATATCAACGTCACGCCGGCAAATGTCCATATTCCGGATGGCCTGGCGGATGATCTGAAAGAGGCCTGCGACAGCTACGAGATTGAGATCGATGACCACGGCGGGATCGATGTTCAACTGCTCGGTATCGGCAGCAACGGCCATATCGCGTTCAACGAGCCCGGTAGCTCTCTCGGCTCGCGGACGAGGATCAAGACCCTGACTGAGAAGACCCGGCAGGACAACGCGCGTTTTTTCAACAGCATCGACGAGGTTCCTAAGTACTGCGTGACAATGGGTATCGGTACTATACTGGAATCCCGCAAACTGGTTCTTCTGGCCAACGGTGAAAACAAGGCCGAGGCGATCCAGGCCACCCTGGAAGGCCCGATCACGGTAAGCGTCCCGGCCAGCGCGATCCAGTTTCATCCTGATGTGACTGTGATCGTCGACAGAGCAGCCGCATCAAAGCTGACTCGCGAGTACCATACCGAGCCATCCCGCTTTAACTTCCAGTAAGATCTGAAAACCGTGAGCCGGCACTCACCGGCCCTTTTTTATGCCGGATAAAAGATCAAAACACAGCAGGGGGCGGTTAACAGGCTGCCCCCCAATATTTTCCAGGAGGACAGCCGTGAAATTAAGGGTTTTCAGTGTCTTACTGCTCCTGCTTTCTTCGGTTTTCTGTTCTTGTTCCTGTAATGAATCCGAATTGAGAAAGAGGATTGCAGAGGGTGTGCGGGCCATCCGGATTATCGACTCGCACGAGCACCTTGCGCCCGAGGCGGTGCGAAACGAACGGGAGCTGTCGCTTTTTACGAACCTGCACTATGCGATTTCTGACATGTGGGCCGATGGCCTGGACCGGAAGCTTGCAGACTCGCTGTTCTCCGAGCCGGAGGCCAGCCTCGAGGAAAAATGGGAGCTGATGGCCCCTTATTGGGAAAACACACGCCATACAACTTACAGTCAAACCCTGATCAGGGCGTTTGGCGATCTTTACGGCGTGCAGGACGTGAATGAATCCACGTATAAGGAGCTGTCGCGGAAAATACAGCAGGCCAACCGGCCGGGCTTCTACCGGGAGGTTTTACACGAGCGGGCGGGGATAGATCTGGTGATCTGCGACAGCGGCCTGCGGGCCAGGGACATGGACCCGTCGCTTTTCCGGGGAGTGGTTCGCCTGGATGATTTCCTCCTTCACTGGAACGGGTTCGATTTTGTCGAGAATACCTGGGGCGTGAAGATCAATACTCTTGCCGACTGGGAGAAAGCACTCGATGTGGCTTTTCAGCAGGTGAAAGAATGGGGGTTCGTGGGTATCAAATCCGCTTTGGCTTACCAGCGCACGCTCAACTACGAAAGGTGCGAACGGACCGAGGCCGAGATGATTTTCAACCGCCTGGTCGTGGATAGAACCCTGGTGGACAAGCTCTCCTGGCAGGAGAAAAAGCCGTTTCAGGATTACATGTTCTCGCGCATAGCAGAAAATTGCGCAAAGTACGAACTGCCCCTGCAGATTCACACGGGCTTTTTCTACGATACCTGGCGCGATGTGACCCAAGCCAACCCGACCAACCTGACACCGTTTATCATGCGGCACAGAGACACCAGATTCGTGCTGATGCACTGCGGTTACCCCTACGGCAGGGATCTGTTGGCCATGGCGAAAAACCTCCCCAACGTGGTGATAGATATGTGCTGGATCTATATCATTTCACCTTCGTTTGCCGCGGAGTTTCTGGATGAGGCTATCGAGACCGTGCCGGCAGACAAAGTCCTCGGTTTCGGCGGAGACTACGTGTTACCTGAGGGTTCATACGGCCACGCCATGCTTTGCCGCGAGGTGGTGTCCGGGGTTCTGGCGGACAAGGTGCAGCAGGGCTACTGGAGCGAGGAAGAGGCCCTGGGCTATGCGCGGAAAATACTGCGGGAGAACGCGATCGAGGTTTTCAGGCTGGAATTATAGTTTGATTTACACACCCCGTCCGCTTGCGCGGACACCCCTCTTGATAGAGGGGAGCTGCGGGCCGGCATCCTTTTTGCTTTGTCACCCGCTGCGGATAACCGGATATTGTGGGGAATGCAAAAAGGATGCCGGCCCGCAACTCACGCCAGTATCTTGTCCACGTAGCGCTCAGGGTCGAATTGCTCCAGATCTTCCAGCTTCTCTCCCACCCCCACGAACTTGATCGGCAGGCCAAGCTGCTCGGTGATCGCCACAGCACAGCCTGCCTTGCTCGTGCCGTCGAACTTGGCCAGCAGAAGGCCGGTGACGCCGAGTTTTTCGTGGAAGATCCTGGCCTGGTTTATCGAATTCTGGCCCAGGGTGCTGTCCAGCACAAGAAGAACTTCATGCGGTGCGCCCTCGTGCCTTTTACCCAGCACTCGCTGCATTTTTACCAGCTCTTCCATCAGCCCGCTGTGTGTATGCAGCCTGCCCGCCGTATCGAGGATCAGCACGTCAGTTGCCCTGCTGGTTGCCGCACTTACAGCGTCGTATGCCACGGCTGCCGGATCGGCCCCGGCCTGCTGTTTGATCAGATCGCAGCCAAGTCTGTCCGCCCAGCGCTCGAGCTGCTCGATCGCTCCGGCCCGGTAGGTATCCCCGGCAGCCAGAAGCACCCGCTTGCCTTCTGCCTGAAAACGGTGGGCCAGCTTGGCGATACTGGTTGTCTTGCCCACGCCGTTTACCCCCACCACGAGGATTACTGTCGGTCCGGAGGGCGCAAGCTCGAGAGCTGTCTTGCCGGTGGTAGGCTCGAAAACCCGCTGGATCTCCCGCCTGAAAATATCTCGCAGGTCCTCCTCGTTGCGCAGTTTTCCTTTCTTTCCCTCTGCTGTCAGGGAGTCAACCATGCTCAAGCTGGGCCCGACTCCGAAATCGCTCTCCAGCAGAAGTTTCTCTAGGGTTTCGATATTTGCCGTGTCCAGCCCTTTCACCATCACCTCTACATCCATCAAGGCCACGTCTTTGATTCTGTTCCAGAGAGATATTTTCTTCCTCTGCTCTTTTAGATCCTTTTTACTGAAAAACTTTGCCATACTGAAATTCCCCTCGATTATCAAATGCAATTTCTGCTGCTGCGGAAGTTTAAGTAATCTACACTGGAGGCTGATTCTTGTCAATCGAGGCCGCTGTTTGCTCCCGGCCGGCTGGCGTGCTGGACAGAAGCGAAGTTTTTGGATAAATTGGATTGGTTACATTCTTGTGGATCGATCTTTTTTTGGGGATAACGTGCCTGGAAGAAACCATTGGGGATCCTTTGATGAGCCTGCCTGCCTTTAAAGATGAGCTTCGCGATTCGGTCCTTGTCTGTGACGGTGCAATGGGAACGCTGATTTATTCCCGGGGTGTGCACCTGAGCCGCTGTTTCGACGAGGTGAACCTCTCGAACCCGTTTCTGGTAAGTAAAATCCACCACGACTATATCGACGCCGGGGCACGGGTGGTCGAGACCAACACGTTCGGGGCCAACCGCCTGAAACTTGCCCGCCACGCTCTGGCCGATCAGCTCTCTGGGATAATTGCCTCTGGAGTGAAAATCGCGCGCGAGGCCGCAGGTCAGGCCGGGGTTTACGTGGCCGGTTCTGTAGGCCCGCTGGGAGTCAGGCTCGATCATCCGGAGGGGATCCGCAGGCCCCAGGCGCGGGAGGTGTTTGCCGAGCATATCGGCGCGCTTTTGGACAGCGGAGTCGACCTGCTGATCCTGGAGACTTTTGTCGATCCGGTGGAGCTGGCGCTGGCCTGCGAGGTTGCCCGGGAACTGGACGGCGAATTTCCGCTTGTGGCCTCGGCTGTTTTCGACGAAAAGGAACTTTGCGGGGGCAGGACGCCTGAGGAACTGGTGGGTCTGCTGGCGCCTCTGGAGCCGGATGCAATCGGTATCAACTGCCGGTTGAGCGCGGACAAGATGCTGCCTGTTCTGGAGCGCATGCACGCGGTGAGCGATATTCCGCTTTCAGCCATGTCCGATGTCGGTGAGGCCCGGCTGGTGGATGACCGGGACATCTATGTCTCCACGCCGGAGTTTATGGCCGAATACGCAAGGCGGGCGATCCAGAGCGCCGGGGTCAGGCTGGTGGGCGGCTGCTGCGGCACCAATCCGGGCCATATCCGGGCAATCGCGGCCACAGTGCGCATGCTCCGGCCTTCGAGCCGCACTGTCAGTGTCAGGCCCAGGGGAAAGGGCCCTGAAAAGGCCGGAGTGCAGGCCGTTCCCTGGCAGGAAAAGACTCCCTTCGCAGCCAGGCTGGCTGCGGGCAAGTTTGTCAGCAGTGTGGAGATCAGGCCGCCGAAAGGACTCGATACCACGCAGATCAGGGCCGCACTGGAAGGGCTCGGGCGGGCCGGAGTGGATGCGATGAACATCCCGGACGGCCCGCGGGCCACTGCGCGGATGAATCCGATTCATATCGCCAGCCAGCTTAACCGGTATCCGGAACAAATCGAGCTGATAGTGCATTTCACCTGCCGCGACCGCAATCTTCTGGGGCTCCAGGCCGACCTTCTCGGAGCGCACAGCCTGGGCCTGCGCAATGTGCTGGCTGTCACGGGAGACCCTCCCAAGCTCGGAGATTATCCGGATGCCACTGCTGTTTACGATGTGGACGGGATCGGCCTGGTGGCTATTATCGACCGGCTCAATCATGGAGAGGATGTCGGAGGACGGCCCCTCGGAGAGCCGACCGGGTTCCTGATCGGGGTGGGAGTGAACCCCGGGGCGGTCAACCTGGATGAAGAGGTAAAACGCCTCTGGGCCAAGATCGAAAACGGCGCGGAGTATGTTTTTACCCAGCCCGTTTTCGAACTGGATTATCTCGACCGGTTCCTTCTGCGCGCAGGCAAGCTGCCGATCCCGCTGCTTGCCGGCTACTATCCGCTTTACAGTTACAGAAACGCCGAGTTTCTGCACAGCGAGGTGCCGGGAATGACTGTGCCGGAGCAGGTGAGACGAAGGATGAAAGAGGCTGGCAGCGGACCCGGCGCCCAGGATACCGGAGTGCAGATCGCCCGCGAGGCGCTGGAGGCGATTTGCGACCGGGTGCAGGGAGCCTATATCATGCCGCCTTTCGATAAATGGGAGCTTGCAGTGCGTGTGCTCGACGGATTTATCGAGCCGCCGCAGGCAAAGAACTCGAACTGATCCACACCCGGGAGGATTAAAAAAAATGGACCGGATCAAAACCAGGAAAATGGAGCTGGAACAGGCCAGGAAGCTTGGTATCGATTCCTGGAGCAGGTGGGAATGCGAGCCGTCGGCCTTTGACTGGTACTACACGAACAGTGAAACCGCCTATATTTTCGAGGGGGAGGTGGTGGTTACGACCGATCAGGAAAAGGTCGATCTCACCGGCGGGATGCTGGTCACTTTCCCTGCAGGAATGAGCTGTACCTGGGAGGTGAAAAAGAAAATCAGCAAGGTGTACACCTTCGATTTCAAGTAAAAGTAAGCGAGTCCGGAAAAGAGCAGATCTTGTCTGGAATAAGGTTTTTTCCCCGTTTGAGCAGTTTGGATTTCAGAGTGGATCGTATTGTTTGGGACCAGGTGAACCAGGGTGTTTTTGACAGCCTGTAAAAAATGGCCGGATGAGACCGAAATTCGCAAGAGCAACTCACCGGTTTTACTTCACTTACCGCCGCTTGTCCCGGCAAGAATCCAGAATTCCCAACAAATTCTTGACTAATGGCATAAACGTGATTAGTATATATAGAAATCATGCAAGATATGTATGGCAATTGCATTTTTTATTTTTTGTCATTTCCTCACCGCTTCCATCTCAGTCTGCATGAAATTAAAATCGATTGAAATCTCAGGCTTCAAATCATTCGCCAACCGGGTGAAACTCGATTTCCCCAGGGGCATAACCTCTATTGTCGGGCCCAACGGCTGCGGCAAGACTAACGTGATAGAAGCCATGCGCTGGGTTCTGGGGGAACAGAATATTCGCACCCTGCGCGGCGAGCGGATGCAAGAGGTGATTTTCAACGGCACGGCACAGCGCAAGCCCCTGGGAATGGCCGAGGTGCGCCTGCATTTCGAGGACCCCGAGGGGCAAATGGGCTTCGATACCACGGAGTTCGTTGTCGGCCGCCAGATTTTCCGCAGCGGGGAGAGCAGCTATCATATCAATTCCAAACCATCACGGCTCAAGGATGTCCAGGACCTGTTCATGGATACCGGTATGGGCAGCAATGCATACTCGATGATCGAGCAGCGGATGGTGGATGAAGTGCTCAGCGACAAGGCGGAAGAGCGGCGCTTCCTTTTCGAGGAGGCCGCCGGGATCCAGAAATACAAGCTTCGGCGCAAGTACGCCATGCGCAAGCTGGAGACCACCGACGGAGACCTTCAACGCATAAACGACATCGTGGGCGAGGTCCAGCGCACCGTAAATTCACTCCAGCGCCAGGTCAGGAAAGCTCGCAGCTACAAACACCTCAGCGAAAAGCTTTGCAGGGTTGCAGTAACACTTGCCCGGGATGAGATGGAGAAACTCGCGGCAGAGGAAAAGCCGCTGACCGAGCGGCTGAATGCGCTCAAGGACGAGCTGGCGCAGGCCGCTGCAGCAGAGAGCACGCAGGCAGCGAGAAGCGAGGAGTTGCGCACCCGGATCAACGACCGCCAGCGGGCCGCTGAGGAGCTTTTCAACAGCCTGTCCGAAATAAACCGGCAGATCAGGCAGGCGGAGGAGGAGCTTACCGTAATCAGGGAGAAACGGGCCGCGGGCCGCGAGTGGGTCGCTTCGAGCCGGAAAAGGCTTCAAAGCCTTGGAGAAAACATTGAGAGCAGGAAAGAGGAGCTGGACGGCTATCGCGGCCAGGTCGACGAGCTTCGAACAGCAGCACAGGCCTGTGAGAAAGAATACGAGAAAGCGCGCGGGGAGGCTGACCAGAAAAGCCTGGTTGTGAACCAGGCGCGGGAGGTGCTGGTCTCTGCACAGTCCCAGCGCGAGGAGGCTCTGCAGCGCACTGCGCTCTGCAACAGCAAGGTCGAGGCCATGGAAGATGCCGCGGTCTATGAGAAAAAGCGCTCGGCTCAACTTCAGCAGAAAGCTGCCGAGCTTGCCGGGGAGCACAAACGGCTGGAGGAGAGGCTTTCCGGGCTGGGAGAGAATCTCAACAGCCTGGCCGGGGAGCGAAAAATCCGCGCCGGCGAGGCGGAGGAGACCGCCGCCCTGTTGGAGAAAGAACGCTCAGGGGTCGAAGGCTTGAAAGAAAAGTTGTCCCGCGTTTCAATCGAACAGGAAAGCCTCAGGGGAGAAGAAGAACTTCTCCAGCGGCTCCAGAAAGAAATGGAGGGTTACGGAGAGGGGGTCCGCAGTCTGTTTACGGAGAACGCCGGCAGGGAGGGGCTCGAGGGCGTGGCTGCGGAAATATTCACCGCTGAAAACCGCTACGAGCGCGCTGTGGAGGCCGCCCTGGGCATGCGTGTGCAAAGCATAGTGGCCCGGGACACCGCAGCGATGCTCAAGGCTATCAGACGCTTGAAAGAAAGCGATACAGGCAGCGCCACCTTTTTTTCCCGTGACCTGGTCAATGGAAACTCCGGCAACAGCCGGAAAATCGACGGGCCGGTGCTGGCTTACTGCGACGAAGTTGTAAAATGCGGCAAGGAATACGATTTCCTGCGCAAGCTCCTGCTCGGCGGTGTGGCTATCGTGGAAGACCTTCAGACAGCGATCGATCTGCAGAAAAAGAGCAAAGAGCCGCTTCACATGGTAACCCTGGCAGGTGAAACTCTTTGCCAGTACGCTGTTTCCGGCGGCTCGACAGAAAAATCCGGTTTGGCATTGCTCAAACGACGGCGCAGGATGGAGGAGATCACGGGCGGAATCGGCCGGACATCCTCCAGGATAGCCAGGCTGGAAAGCGAGATCGAGGCTGCCGCTGCCAGGATAATGGAAATTGAAAAGGAAAGCTGCAAGCGCCTGGATTTGCTCAAAAAGGTCGATGAATCCCTGAGCGAGCTTCGCTCCGGCTATACCGAAGCTTCGCTCGAGTGCAAGAGCCTGCTCAGCCACAAGGAAGCTGCCGAAACCCAGGCGCGGGAAGCGGATTCCAAAGCGCAGCAGCTTGCCGCCGAACGGGAAGAGATGACCGGCAAAGCCGGTTCCGCCCGCCGTGACTTGGCTCAGTTTGAACAGCGGATCGAGTCGCTTCGTGGTGAGCTGGAAACTCGCGAAAACGCTTTCAGGCAGGAAGGCGGCACAGTTCAGGGACTATCCATGAAACTCGCCGAGAGCAGAGCGCGTCTTGGAGAAGTCGAGAAAAGCCTCTTGCTGCTCGAGCGTGAACGTACTGCCGTATCTGAGGAGGCCCGCGAGCTGGAAAGGGAGATTGAACAGAGGAATGGCATGCTTGCCGGTCTGGACGAGCGGGAAAGCGGTGTTCGCGGCCAACTGGATGAGTCGTTTTCAGCGCGGGAAAAACTGAACGAAGAAAAAGAGAGCTACGACCAGGCGCTTGCAGAATTAAGGGCTGAGTCTGCGGAAATCGAGAAAGAATTGCGCGGACTGAGAGAGGAAAAGGAAACCGCCCTCGAGGCGCGGCACCAGGTGGAAATCGAACTGGAGAGAATCTCGGCGCGCAGAGGGCTGATCGTTCAGCAGATTGAAGATAACCACAGTGTGAATGTCTCGGACCTGAGCGAGGACTTTCTTTATTTTCCGAACCAGCAGGAGCGCGAAAAAGGGGAACAGGCCAGCCAGGAACTTCTCGGTCAGCTCCGGGAGCGCATCCGCAGGCTCGGCCCGGTAAATGTTCTCGCCATCGAGGAATACGACACCGAGAAAGAGCGTCTCGACTTTCTCCAGCAGCAGCGTGATGACCTGATAGGCGCGCGGGAAAGCCTTCTCCAGTTGGTCGAGGAGATCAACAAGACTGCCCGCGAGCGTTTCCTGGTCACTTTTACCAAGGTCCAGGAAAATTTCCAGGATATTTTCGCCTCCCTGTTCGAGGGCGGCCAGGCGTATGTGTGCCTGACTGACGAAACCGATCCCCTGGAGAGCCCGATCGAGGTGATCGTCCGGCCGCGAGGCAAAAAGATGCTCGGACTGAGGTTGCTCTCCGGAGGCGAAAAAGCGCTCACCGCCCTGGCGCTTCTGTTTGCCATCTATTCGGTCAAACCCTCCCCCTTCTGCATCCTCGATGAAGCCGACGCCCCGCTGGATGACGCCAATATCGACCGCTTCCTCTCGATCATCCGCAAGTATTCGAAAAAGACCCAGTTTATCATCGTCACCCACAACAAACGCACCATGGAGTCCGCCGATTGCCTCTACGGGGTGACCATGCAGGAGGCGGGAGTTTCCAAGGTTGTTTCCGTGCGCCTGGACCAGGTGGGCGATGACGGGCAGATATCCTACGAGGAAGCCGAAGAGCAGAAAGCCAGCGCATAGAAAGACCGCCGCACACAGGCCGGGACAAACCTTCATCGTACTGCTTCACCGGGCTCGGACCCGCTTTGTTCATACCCTTCGTTTCTTTTCTTATCGCGTCTTAATCGGTTCTCCTCCAATTGCGCCTGCCGACCGGAAAGCTCCCCCCCGGTGTCGATGACGCACCGGCATTTCCCGCAGAAGTGTTCCCGGGGTGCACTGCACAGTGTTTTTATATGACCGCCTGAGGTAATGTATTCAAAATCCCGGCGTCGTCCTAAACTATAGAAAAATAAGAAGATACTATAAAAAGATTGCGCTTCGAAAGATTTTAGGTTATTATTCGTGACCGCTATTCAAACGCCTGTTACCGGGGAAACTTCCTTGGCCAATATGCCCAAAGTCATTAAGGGATTTACTGCGGAAACCACCACGATCAGTTATCCCGAGGCGATAGAAGAAGCAGGGCGCTGCTATCTGTGCCATGATTCTCCCTGCCGCGAGGCTTCACCCACAAAAACCGATATCGCCGGGATTATCGCCAGGATGAGATCGCGTAACTTCCGCGGAGCCCTGCGCCTGGTCAAAGAGACGAATTTCTTTCCCGGAATCACCTCGCGGGTCTGCCCGTATGACCAGCAGTGCGAAGAGGCCTGCCTGCGCAAAAAGTACGGCGGTCCGGTCAGGATCGCGGAGCTGGAACGGGTTCTCGCCGAATACGACCGCAATTCCAAAAGTCCATACCTGCCCGAGGTACCGGAGAGTATCAATAAAACTGTAGCGATAGTGGGTAGTGGGCCTGCGGGGCTGTCCGCAGCCGTGGAATTGGTGCTCAACGGCTGCAAAGTGATCATGTACGAGTCGGCGCGGATTGCCGGCGGCGTGCTGACCAAGGGTATTCCGAGCTACTTGATCGGCGACGACGTGATCGAACACGAGGTGGGCGGAGTGCTCGAGCTGGGAGTGGACCTGGTGACCGGGATAAATGCCGGGGAGAGTATCAACCTGGTCAGCATGAAACGCAGTTTCGATGCTCTTCTCCTGACAATCGGTATGGGAGTGCCTCGCAGGCTGTCGGTTCCAGGCAGCGGTAATGGAGATATCTTCACCGGACTGGAAATTCTCGAATCCCTTAAACTCAAGGAGAAAAGGCTCCGTCTTGGAGAGAAAGTTGTGGTCGTGGGTGGCGGCAATGTCTCTCTGGATGTGGTCGCGGCGCTTCTCAAGCTCGAAATAGATGATGTCACTCTGCTTTACCGCCGGGACAGGGAACACATGAAAGTTTTCCAGTCGCGGTACCGACTGGCAAAAGAAATGGGAATGAAGATCATGTTCCGCACGGCGCTTAAAGAAATTATCAGCATTGACCAGAAAACGATTACAGAGGTTGTCTGTCAGAAAACCGAGCTGAAGGAAAAAGATGAATTGCAGGTTGTTGCCGAGCCGATCCCGGGCAGCGATTTCACCCTGCCCGCAGATACGGTGATTTTCTCTATCGGCCAGGACCTGGACAGGGCCCTGGTGGAACTGTTCGAACTCGAAACCACTGAAAAGGGAAGGATCAAGGTCAATCCGGAAACGGGTCAGACCAGTGATCCTTTTATTTTCGCTGCGGGAAGCTGTGTCGAGCGGATTGACACGGTAGTCGGGGCGATTGCCAGAGGGCAGGAGACGGCCCGTAAAATCGTAAGAAAATTGCTGGAGGCATGAGCGGAAACTCTCTCCGGCAAACTATTCTCCTTTCGTTGTCAACAATTCGGTTCGTTTTTCCTCCAGAGGAAAGAATGGAAATAAATCTGGGTCTGAATTTTTGCGGAGTTGAATTTCCCAATCCATTTGTAGTCTCCAAGGTGCCGCCGATCGGGGATGTCGAAAT
>Ga0272442_10008395_pt1 | contig 13096 bp, 9 predicted proteins | sample SSMForm2O_FD_200262 | JGI IMG/M metagenome (GOLD analysis project Ga0272442, IMG submission 200262) | Marine sediment archaeal communities from Little Sippewissett salt marsh, Falmouth, MA, United States - SSM-Form-2O | ecosystem: Environmental > Aquatic > Marine > Wetlands > Sediment ...
TTGGGTTCTGCTTTCAATATATCAAAGGAAATTGAAAATATTAAAGGTGAAAAACCAATCAAATGATGCCATTAATATTCGATTTTGGAATGTTGTCTTTAGTTTAGGGTTTACTGCAGCAATTATTCTTGTCTATGATTTCTTGTTTCATAGTTCTCATTTTTACGATGGTGTCATTGCATCTGTTACACAGTTCCATTGGGTTACTCTGGTTATGATTTTTACTTTCTTTGAATTCGTATTATATATTCGTGCATTGGGTATTGGTAAAGCTAGTGTCACCCAAGCAGTTCGTGCCTCCATTATCATTTTTGCTATCCCTGTTTCCTTAGCTCTTGCAGTTCTTGGTATTATCGCTCCGTTAACTGCTGATCCAGCACTGATTCTAATAAAAGTAATTGGGATTACGTTGATTATCCTTGGATTGGTCTCCTATGCTTTAACTCTTGTGAAAGCGTATCTCTTTATAACTCTGAAACCTGGCTATGACATTGAAGAAGTCATGGACCAGCTTTGGCAAATTAGAGGCGTTACACGAGTGACTGCTGTTGCTGGTCCCTATGATTTTATTGTTAAAATTCGGACACGGACATTAGTACAAGGGTATGAGAAAATAATACGAAAAATCAAGGATATCACCGCTATTCAAGAGTATACATGGCAATCAGTTTTAAAGGAATGGGAAGACATTTAAAATACGGTAACAAACCATTAAATAACACTGGTGTATTCCCCCCACTACCATGTGTGGGATCGTTGGTATTATTGGTGACAAAACCGTGTCGCGTCTTATTTACCATAGTCTTTTTGCTATTCAACACCGCGGTCAATCTTCAGCAGGAAAATTAACCTATGACGGCAATATTCATGTGACAAAGGATGTTGGACTTGTTCGAGAGATTTTTAATGAGCCTCATCGTATTGATACACCTGGAAACGTTGGTATTGGTCATACTCGCTATTCTACAGCAGGAATGGATGATATTGACTCGTTAAAAATGAATGCTCAACCTGAGTATTTAGTAAATCCAATGCTTGGTGCTGTGCATAATGGAAATATCTATAATGGTCAAGAAGTTGAGCAAACAACTCCTCGGAAACCTCGTACATGTTGTGATATCCAATGGTTACTACTTCCTTTTGCTGATGAGCTGTATAAAAAAACGCTTTCTCCAGAGACGATTATTGCTGCTTGTGAGAAAGTTATGAAGCTTATTAAAGGAAGTTATTCAGCGTTATTTATTGCTGATGATGGAGAAAAACCATACCTTTTTGCGATGACTGATCCCCGTAAATTACGTCCTTTAGTCCTGGGTAAAAAAAATGGTATGTATTGTTTGACGTCTGAAACACGAGTCTTTAAAAAAATTAATTTTGAATATGTCAAAGATATCCCAGGTGGTTCTGTTGTCGTTATTGATACTGATGGCAACATTATTGAAAAACAGCTGATAAAAAACAAAGAATTGCCTTGTATGTTTGAATTTGTCTATTTTGCTAAACCAGATTCTCGTATTAATGGTCGCTCGGTGCATAATGTACGTGAGCAAATAGGGCGGCTCCTTGCTCAGGAGCATCCAGTTGATGCTGATATTATTATCCCTGTTCCAGAATCAGGGAGAAGATATGCTCTTGGGTATACAAAGGAATCAGGTATACCTATTGATGAAGGTATCATGAAGGACAAAGATGAACGATCATTTATTCAACAAAAACAAGAGTCAAGGGATAAAATTGTTGAACAAGGGTTATCGTATTTACGTGCTGTTCTTGGCGGGAAACGGGTGATTTTACTGGATGATTCCATTGTTAGGGGAACCAATATTTCTAGGATCGTAAAAGGAATGAAAGATGCTGGTGCTAAAGAAGTCCATGTTCGGATTGGATGTCCACCATTAGTAGCTCCATGTTATTTAGGGATTGACATGCGAAGTAAGAAAGAATTTATCGCTCGAGATAGCAACGGAGAAATTAAGAGGTGGGAGACCATCTGCAAGGAAATCGGAGCTGATTCTCTTGCCTATATTAGTTTAGAAGGATTACGAGATGCTATCGGGTTTGATACTTGCCGAGGATGTATTGATTTTCCAGATGGATATCCAGAGGAAATGCATCAACATGTCCAACGTATGTTTGAGCAGGATAAACATGGCCAACGAGCCTATGAATGCAATGCAGATGAATAGCTCTGATTAGGATAGTATGATTGAGATAATTACGGGGAGTCTTGAAGAGCATATCTTAAAGATTTTACAGCAAACCTATCCTGTCACTCTTGAAGATTTAGAGGGACAACTCCAAGTCAAACATGAGGTATTAATCCGAACGATAAAGAAACTTCAACTGCAGGGTATCGTCTCTGTTGATCCTCTTCCAGGTGCGAGTTTTATACGATTACTACGATCAGATATTGTTTTTGTTGGTAAGAAACGTCAAAAAAAGTTCGTGAAACATAGAAGATTTAAGGGGACGTCTACAACCACGTATTCAGATGATGATTCTAGCATGTACCAATAACATGGTAGGGTTACGTTTTGTATTAATCAAATGGATAATGTTAAAAAAGAGCGTGTGATAAGTTGTTGCAAAACCCATTAGAGATGGGTTAGATTGGTGTTGGAGAGATATGGCTGAAACAATGACAAAAGTAGAGCAACAATCGAAGCAAACACCTCCTCATTTAACAGGGAAACCAAAAATTGCATATTTTTCAATGGAAATTGGATTAGACAACAGAGTTCCTACCTATAGTGGTGGATTAGGGATCCTTGCAGGAGATACGTTAAAATCTTGTGCTGATCTTAATGTTCCAATTGTTGGTGTGACACTTCTCTCTGAAAATGGATATTTTTATCAAGATATTGACCCAAATGGGAACCAAATTGAACTTCCTTATAATTTTAATATTAATGATTTTCTCACCTTACTACCAAGTAAAACCGAGATAAAAATTGAAGGGAGACCTGTTAAACTCCAAGTTTGGTATTACATAATAAAAGGCGTGAACGATTATAACGTTCCTGTCTTCTTTTTAGATTCTAATCTAGAGGAAAACTCGGAGGTTGATCGTGAGATTACAAAGAATCTGTATGGTGGAGATAATAAATATCGTCTGAGTCAAGAAATTGTGCTTGGTATTGGTGGTGTACGAGCTTTACAATCATTAGGATATAAAACCATTGATAAGTATCACATGAATGAAGGTCATGCTGCGTTTGGTACCCTTGAATTATATCGTCAGTTAAAGGATATTGATAAGGTACGGGAGCAATGTGTTTTTACCACTCATACGCCAGTCGCTGCTGGTCATGATCAATTTGATTTAGGCCTAGCTAAATCGATGCTAGGTGAAATGATTCCGGAATCACTTCTTCCAGAGATTACTTTTGAAAATAAGGTGAATATGACGCGGCTTGCTTTGTTTTTCAGTCATTATGTTAATGGAGTTGCTAAGAAACATGGTGAGGTCTCTAGGATAATGTTTCCAGGATATTCCATTGATTCTATCACCAATGGTGTGCATTCTCTTACTTGGGTTTCTGAGCCTTTTCAGCAGTTATTTGATCGTCACATGCCAGGTTGGCGTAGTGATCCTTATATTTTCCGTTCCGCGTTTAGCATTGATAAACAAGAAGTCTGGCAAGCTCATCTTGAGGCGAAAAAGAAACTGATTGATTTCATCAATAATCGCTATAACGTAGGGATGACGTATGATCATTTTACTATTGGCTTTGCTCGACGGCAAACAGCATATAAACGTCCTGATCTCATCATTTCAGATGCAAATCGTCTGATGCAAATCGCTGAAAAAACAGGACCCATTCAAATTGTGTACGCTGGCAAAGCACATCCAAAAGATGGATCCGGTAAAGAAACCATTAAAAATATTTTCAATGCGATGAAGACTATCAAAGGGAAGGTAAAAATCGCGTATATTCATAATTATGATATGACTATTGCAAAGATGATGACCTCGGGTTCTGATCTCTGGTTAAATACTCCCCGTAGGCCTAAAGAAGCCTCTGGAACTTCTGGGATGAAGGCAGCACATAACGGTGTCCCTCAATTCAGTACCCTTGATGGATGGTGGCTTGAAGGGTGTGTTGAAAATATCACAGGGTGGTCGATTGGGCCTGAAAAAACCGATGAAGCTGTGTCAGATGATGAATCTGACCGTAATGATTTATATCATAAACTCGAAAGCTGGATTATCCCTAAATTCTATAATGATAGGGATAATTGGATTCGGACGATGAGAAGTTGCATTGCTATTAATGCTTCTTTTTTCAATACTAATCGTATGATTCAACAGTATGTGTTAAACGCATATTTCATGTAATAGTTCTTGTTCAAACTCTGGTCGTTGGTAGGTTATATCTTCTACCCAAGCACGTAAGAGTTCAGCACTGCTCCATGCTTGGGCTATGCATCCACGTGGTGTGAAGGGTGGTGCTGCATCAAAGATTTCAGGTATAGAACCATCCCATTGGTCCCCAAAGACATGGAACATTGGTTCAATAAAAGTAGAAAACGCATGTTGTCGTGCTTGTTGATCATAATTATGTACTTTGAGATATCCTGTAATAAAAGGTCCATATAACCAGGGCCAGACGATACCATTGTGATAGGTAAGATCCCTTGGATAATCACCAAGATATCTGGCTTTATATTGGGGATTATTTGGTGAAAGAGTACGTAGTCCAAATGGTGTAAGTAAATGCTGCTGAATGGTTTCAATAATTTGTTGTTGTTTTTCCTTTGGAACCAATGAATAATCAAGGGAGACCAAGAACACCATGTTACAACGTAATGACGTGTCATGCGCATCGAGGACATCATAGAGTTCTGTGTATTGTTTTACAAAGCTTTGCCGTACTTGTTCTGCTAGATCAGTATACCAATTCTGTTTCCCATATTTTGATGCAAGAATCCCCATCTGATTTAGGGCATTATACCAGAGTGCTTGGATTTCCACAGTTTTTCCAGCTCGAGGGGTAGGGTAATACTCACCCATTTTTACATCCATCCAGGTAAGACCTGGTCCATGCGTAATCAGATAATCATTATCCATATGAATATCAAAGTCTGTTCCCTCTCGGTAGCTTTGACATATTGATTCAAGTGTCTCCCAAATTGATGAAATAAAGGTGGCATCATTGGTGTATTTGAGATATTGAAACACACGATCAATAAACCATAGTGATGCATCAACTGTGTTGTAAGCTGCTTGACTGTCTCGTTCACCAAAGACGTTAGGTATTAATCCATGACGACAATACGAGCTAAATTGCTTCAGAATAATTCGAGCGTCATCATATCGTTTTGTTACAAGGGTGAGACCGGGTAAAGCAATTAAGGTATCTCTTCCCCAGTCACTAAACCAGTGATATCCTGCAATAACTGATTTCCCAGGGGGTTTTACGACAAGAAAACGATCTGTTGACAAGGCTAATGTTGTCATTTCCTTTGGAAGTTGTGTATTCGAAATCATCTTTTGCAGTCGTTCTTCTTCTGATGTAAACCATTGCTCTGGTTCCCATTTGATATCTTCATCGATTGAGTACCCAAGGTAGAATGTTTTTTCCTTGATCTGTGGGATGGTCCATGTCCCGGGTGAATATGCATGATCTATCCATGAATCTTGTCGTTCCCTATCTTTTTCATAGAAGAGTGTTACCCAGTGTTCACATGGTTCAAAATCGGCATCGGGGGCGTACAATGTAATCTTTTTTTCGATGTTATTGGGTTGTATTGAATAGAGTGGTGGAGCTTTTTTGTTTTGGAATGTTCTGCTGTTTTGATCGATAACGTCATATACATGTCGTGCTGGAATTCGAGGTGAAAAACGGAAATCTACAGGTGTCTTACTTTTGAGATGATACCGTATCAATGTTGTCTGTTTTTCATATGGCATTACTATTGTTTTTTCTAACTTCCATGTAGGTGTTTGATAGATGAAGGTGGGAAAAATATGGAAAGAAAAATCAGGGTGAATATCAATTAAAGAATGTATTTTTGAGTCAGTTCGAATAAGCTCTTGCATATGGGAGACAAACACCCATCGTTGTGTTGGTGGTTGTAGACTTGCGACAAGCAGCCCATGATATTTTCTTGTTGGTTGTTGCTGTTGGGTTAAGGATGCATAGCTTCCTAATCCATTTGTGACAATCCACTCTGGCATACTAGGTATCATAGGATCTTCTCAACAGAGTATTTGATAGCTCTTCCTCACCAAAGGTTGAGATTATTCTACTCGTTGTTTCAGGTCCTGTAAAATGTTCATGTAGTTTATAAACCCTTCATAGGGCATGTCATAGGGGCTAAAATATGCATGGACATTCCCATCTTCAAATCCCTTGGTTGACACATAATAGAGATGATCAGACGTCTGCAATAACCGCCAGATATATTGCAAGTCATTATCTTTTTTAATATGGAGTTTTCGACCGATGTCTTTGAGTTCATTAAAACAAGCGATTTGCATGTCGTTTCCAAGCCAGGTGGAGACATCTCTATCTTCATCTGCCCATGAGATTGCCCATGGTACATCAACATCATCAACTGCTTCGTAGCGTTGAATTGCTTCACTGACTGTCGCAAAATCCATATGGGGAAATTTCAGTACTTCACCAGGGAGATGTTTCATGAAATCAAAAATACCTGTTTCTACCCATTGATGTTCGCCAAAGGTTTCATAATCAATGAATAAGTTGATGACATCCCCATAAGAATTTGACATCCATGCAGCATATTTATCAGCTGTTAAGGGGAATCCTGGCCATTCCTTTGCTGAAAAACGGAATCCAATATCATCACTGAGTTTGAAATTTCTCATTAAGACTTTTATGGGGGCATAGGCTGATTTATACATAAAATTTGGGGACCGCCAACCGAGAATACGTTCTGATCCCTCTGTAATAATTCCTTTATATCCAAGATCAGCAACGGTCTGAGCGATGCGGTTGTCGTAAATAGCTTCAGTATTACGAAATACAGTGGGTTGATAATTAAACAATCGTTTCATGAGTTGATTATGGGCTTTAACCTGGTGAATAAATTCACTCATATCATCATACAGACTGGATAATGAATGAAAGTAGGTTTCCTCAATGAAATCAACTGCCCCTGTTTTATAGAGCTCCCGAAAACTCTCAATAACCTCTGGTTTGTACTGTTCACAATATTCGACAAAGGTCCCAGTGATGCTAAAAGAAACACGGAATTTACCATCATACTTACGTATCAATTCCAAGAGGAGATTATTTGCGGGTAAATAACATTTATTTGCCACCTTTTCAAAAATCTCCTGGTTCAGTTTTTCATTAAAATAAGTAGCTAATGGTTGATGATCATTGCCAATATTAAACACAGAAAAACGATTCAATCGAAAAGGTTGATGTACCTCAAAATAAAAGCAGATCGAAGCCACTCTAGGACACTCCTCGATACACATCCAAGGTTTTATCTGCTACCCTATCCCAGGTAAACAATTCTATTTCTTTAGAGGATTGCCTACTCATTGTTTTATGAAGAGGATGATATCGTAAAAGGGCAATGATTTTATTGGCCATTTCATCGGTATCCCAGAAATCTACTTGCAAGCAATTCTGAAAGACTTCAGAGACACCTGTTGTTTTTGAAACAATTGTTGGCGTCCCCGCTGAAATCGCCTCTAACGCTGTAATGCCAAAGGGTTCACTGACAGATGGCATCACATAGACATTTGAGATCTTATAGATATGTTTTACTTCGTCATCGGTGAGTTTTCCAGTGAAGATCACCTTGTTTGAAATACCCATATCAACAGCTTGATGAATTAGCTGAGGGAGCATATCCCCAGAGCCAGCAACCACAAATGTGGTATCCTCATAATTCAGCACTTTTTGTGCTGCTTTTAAGAAAAATTCTGGGCCTTTCTGAATGGTTAATCTCCCTAAAAACAAGACAAGGTTTTTCTTCTTCCCAGGCGAGAGTGGATAGACTGCATTATGAACGACTTCAATTTTATCAGGATGAATCCCATATTTTTCGACAATGACTTGTTTGGTGAAATTACTGACAGCAATGATCTTATCTGCTTTTTCCATTCCTTCTCTTTCAATGTTTATAAACCATTCATTAGGATAGAGCCATCCTGATCGATCATATTCAGTAGAATGAACACTTAACACGAGTGGTATGCCCATTTTTTCCTTGATTTCCACACCAGCTTTCATCGTTAACCAATCATGACAATGAACAAGATCGTACTTCCCTTTGATTTTTTGAACTAGGAGTTCATTATATCGATGCACTGCTTCAAAAAATTGACCAGCGAGTTCCTTATCATCAGGTCTATCATAAGGGAATATTGTGGTTTCTCCAACCTCAATTATATTTAAATTTTCTTTATCGCTTTTTGTTGATGTCTTTGTTTTTGGCATGTAAAAATCTATTTTGACATCTTTATCAGCAAGGCTACGAGTAAGACCATAGCAATGGGTGCCTAGGCCCCCTACCTTAAATGGAGGGTATTCCCATCCAATCATGGCGATTTTCATTTCTCGTTTCCTCACCTTATTAGACATACCACTAAGGATGGTATGTTGTTTGTACACCCTTTTTCCTTTCGATATTTACTTTTTTATGGGAGAAAGTCCGTGATGGATCAGGGGCAAACCATCAGGTCCTCAACCAGTGAAGTTGGGTGGCAATGGATTTTGTGTTATAAGCTTTTTGGATCCCTCCCCACCAATCATGATTAAGGTATGATAGATTGATTTGAGGTCTGTTGGTTCATACTCTGATTGTTCTCCCAACAGTAAATATGAGCTCACTGTTGTAAACATGTTTACCATTATAACTTTATCTATATTTTAAAACATTATCATTATGATTCTAGTTATTAAGTATCAAGTGTGAAAATCGTTTATTTAATCATAAAAAAAATGTACATTTATCATGCTGGCTTATCAAACTCATCTTTTTTTTAAAGAAATTATCCTCTTCTTAAGATTGTCGCTGTCACCCTTCCTAAATGGTCGGGTGACGTTGTATGATGATTCATTAAGCAGCAGTGAAATCATCATCCATACGATGTCGCGACAGCTGTGTGATGTCGAGGTTATCCTCGTTGTCACGTCTTGACCATACGTCTGATAGATCGACGAGGGACCCTAATCGACAGCACGTGTAGCCTTATGCTTGCCCCTTCAATCATCTTCTATCATGAAGGTCTTCGACATAAGGCTAATAAAAAAAGACGTTTTCCTTTTAATATCTATCGGAAGGTGTTTATCTGATCTCGAAGGTTTATCGCTACTGTACGTGCTTGTGTAGCAAACCCTTCATCGGTTCCAGCGTATAGAACACCTCTTGAGGATGTTAAGAGTGCTTGTTTACCTTCTTTGTTCGTACCATATTGAACCGCTTGTTGTAGATCTCCACCTTGAGCTCCAATTCCTGGGATTAAAATAGGAATGGATTCTCCTAAGGTTGAACGAATCTTTTTCAATTCTTGAGGATAGGTAGCACCAACAACTGCACCACAGCATCCTTGTGTATTCCATTTCTTAATATATGCTGCAACATGTTCATAGAGCGGTTTATTTCCTGCTTGAAGGTTTTGGAATTCATTAGAAGAAGGATTAGAAGTACGACAGAGTATAAAACTACACGTGTTTTTATAGTGTAAAAACGGTAAAATACTATCACTTCCTAAATAAGGGTTGAGTGTGACCGCATCAGCATGTAATTGGTCATACAACGCCTTTGCATATTGTTGTGCTGTGTTACCGATGTCATTGCGTTTCCCATCGAGTATAATAATAATGTGTTTTGGGATGTGTTGTAAGAGGGAGATTAGCAACTTGGTTCCTTGTTCTCCAAGGGCTTCATAAAAGGCAAGATTGAGTTTATAGGCGCATACAAGATCATGTGTAGCATCAATAATTGAGGTCCCAAATTCAAGGAGTGGATCATCAAAAGATTTTAGTAAGAATGAGGGTAGTTTTGCAGTATCAATATCAAGACCTACACAGAGGAGACTGTTGTTTTTTTCTACTACCTTCTGAAGCTTCTTATCAAAGGTCATAGCAGTTGAAGGTATGAAAAAATATCATATAAAACCATGGATGGGAAACGGGTTAGGTTTAAAACACGGAAGGATGTTACCTTGAAGGTATGGATGTTATTTACGCAGTGTGCTCCTGGGGTCTTGGTCATGCCACCAGATCCTTGCCGGTTCTTCGGGCTCTGATACATGAAGGTCATACGATTCGTATTATTTCCCATGGACGGTCTTTACAATTACTGCAACATGAACTTGGTGATCAAGCATCCTATATTGACATCCCTGATTATCCCTTGCTCTTATCTGAAAACACGAGACAGTTTCTTGCTAAAACCCTGGTGTATTGGCCAGTGTTCATCAAACAAATGGAAGCAGGTTTACAACGGCTAACAAAAATCATTGAAAAAGCTCCATGTGATATCGTTGTCTCTGATGGACGCTATGAAATGTATAATAAAAAAATACCATCCTTTTTCATGTCTCATCAAATTCGCATCATGAATCCTCTACGGTTTCGCATGTTTGAATCAGGTAGTGAAATCTTCAATCAGTTCTTTTTCAAACGATACAAAAAAGTGATTGTTCCTGACTATAAAACTGATGATCTCTCCGGTGATCTCTCTCATAATTTAAAACGGATTAACGAAGACCAGCTTGAGTATGTTGGTGCATTGTCTGATTTTTCGAAAAAAAACACAAAAAAAGACATTGATTATCTTATTTCAATCTCTGGTCCTGAACCTCAACGAACCTTGCTTGAGAAAACCCTGATGGAACAAGTGAAAAGATTACAAGGGACTATTGTAGTAACACTTGGTAAAACTGAACAGCAAGAAAAAAAAGTCGATGATCACGTGACCTCTTATTCATTTGTTGATAAAGCACAACGTGAGAATCTTTTAAATCGAGCACATATGATGATTGCTCGATCAGGGTATTCAACACTTATGGACCTGGCAGTCATTGGTTCGAAAGCAGTCTTTATCCCAACACCAGGGCAAATCGAACAAGAATATCTAGCATCCTATCATCATCAGAAGCACACCTTTTATGCAACCACACAGGATAAGATCCAGCTCCACCAAGATGTACAAGAAGCAGAAAAGACGACAGGTATCACACAGTCCTGCTCCGTGAAGAAAACAGTTGAACAGATTCTATCCATCCTTAGTTCATAACTTACCAAACAAACAAGACATCTTTATTAAAGAGAAGAGAAATACACAAAGAAACGTTGAGGAGCTAGATTGTGCGCAGGTATACAGAGATTGTTCAGGTTCTTATGAGCCATTGGATCATAGTATTATTAGCTATTACAGCTCTTGCCATTATGCTTCGGTCTCTTCCTGCATGGTTGAATACTGCTTGGGGAAATGATTTTGGTATTTACTACGGATTGACAACCCAACTGATAGAGGGAAAATCATTATTATTAAATTATGATGGATGGGGAAGCTCCTATCAGTATTTCCCAGTCTTATATATTGTGACCGCTGCAGCGCATTGGATAAGCGGCATTGATATCTTAGTGTTAATGCCAAAGGTTGCACCTATTTTTGGTGGCTTATCAATACTTGTGTTTTATTTTCTTGTCTATGAACTTACACAGAAGAGAAAACTCGCGTTACTATCAAGTGCGTTTCTTGCAGTGACACCGTTTCATGTGTATCAAACAAGTCATGCAGCACCATTAACCATGGGTCATTTCTTTATGATGTTATGCCTCTTGTTTTTTGTGAAATTTACAAATGACAAACGGTATTTTCTTGTCTTATTACCCTGTACATTTTTGTTGGTTCTTTCTCATCATCTTACTAGTTATTTCTTTCTAATTACCTTGTGTGCCATTCTCGTCTTTAAGAGCCTTCGAACACCACTTTCCATGATGAAATATGAGATAGGGTATTTACTTGTGAGCGCAACATGTACATTTGGATATTGGTTGATTGTTGCAGTTCCTATTGCTCGTTTTATTTTTAACGGAAGTTTTCTTCCCGCCCCAGTGGTTATTCTATTGTTCTATGCCTTGCTCCTTGGTCTTTTTTTTGGTATTTGGCTTTTACAGCAACGATATTCATATGTGCTAGATACATTAGTCCATTGGAGGTTTTGGCATGATCCCTCAAAAAGAAAATCACGGGCAATGATGTATTTTTTCTCTGCTATTAGTGTGATATTGATCTTTGAAATCATCTTTCTTTTTGTACCATTCCCGGTAAGTGGTGTAAAAATGACACCGCTTGCGATATTGTATTCCTTACCCCTCGTATTTTTTATGGGGGTTGGTACTATGAGTCTTGAATATGTGAAAGGAGAGAAAAATCATTGGTTTTTCCAGGGGTGGTTGTATGCCACAGTTGGTTCTTTTCTTTATTCATTGATGACAATGAATCATTCATTATTTCCTGATCGTCATATTGAATACATCATGGTCCCTGTCAGTTTTGTTGTCGCTGTAGGTCTATTGGGGCTTATTAATAAAGAAAAACGGAAGATTACGCTTCCATTGTCTCGTTGGAATCGTTTGAAGGTTTCCTCGTTGAAACCTCTTCCCCTTATTTTTATTTCTTTCTTGGTTTTTTCAAATGCTGTAGCCGTGTATCCTGTGTATACTTCACTGGATTGGATAGATGAAAGCATCCCTGATGCTACGTTGAATACTATTGAATGGATTGATGAACATTTAAATAAAAATACGACAGTTATTGCTACTGATTTACGCCTGTCTCGTCTTCTCTGGGCATCTGATATTAATGGCACCTATGAGTACACCAATGAGACATGGATTAGTGATCAGTGGCATAAATGTTTTATTGATTTAGATGCCGAGGAAAATCATAGTCGAGTTACTCATATACTAATTGACAATGTGATGAATGATTCCTCTATCAACGTTGGTTTTTATCAATGCAAAATTATGAATGCATCATCCTATGAAAAATTTCAGCGACCCCCTTTTGCATTGGTCTATCGAAATGCTACTTTGAATCCTCAAGGTGAAGAAATTCGATGGGCAGAGGTATATGAAATTGATTGGCTTAAGGG
>Ga0272442_10008398_pt1 | contig 13092 bp, 13 predicted proteins | sample SSMForm2O_FD_200262 | JGI IMG/M metagenome (GOLD analysis project Ga0272442, IMG submission 200262) | Marine sediment archaeal communities from Little Sippewissett salt marsh, Falmouth, MA, United States - SSM-Form-2O | ecosystem: Environmental > Aquatic > Marine > Wetlands > Sediment ...
ACCGCCCCTTCGAGGTGAACCGCAGGGTTGGTGAGGAGAATATCCGCATCCCGTTCGAGCAGATGATCTACGTGGGCGACGGCTACACGGACGTCCCCTGCTTTTCGCTGATCCGCAAGCAGCAGGGAATCGCAATCGGTGTGTTCGACCCGGCGCGCAAGGAAAAGTGGCGCCAGGCATGGGGTTTTATCGAGGAGGACCGGGTGAGCAACCTGGTTCCGGCAGACTACAGCAAGGGCTCGGCGCTGGAGCAGTCCCTGCTGATGGCCGTAGACAGCATGGCCCGGAAGGTGGCGCTCAGAGGCAGGACCTACCAGGTATAGTATTTTTTGACCGTAAAAAAAAGAGCGTAGGGGCGGTTCGCGAACCGCCCCTGCACGGGCGATTACAAAGAGTAACCTCAATAGAAAAATAATTTTAAAGCTACTATATGATATAAAAAATGTCTTTTCCCCTTGACCACGCTCATAACAGGGGTACCGAAAAGCACTCTCTCTTTTAAACAAAGTTTTGCTTGACTCCTAACACAGTCGCTTTGTCAAAGGGGGACGACAGGGGGATTTCCCGGTCTGTCACCACTCAGCGGGCAAAAAGAGCGATCATGGAGATCGTTGCAATACTTCGTGGCTTTCTGCAGGGAAAGCTCATTGTCCGCACTTCTCTCCCGGCAGATTTTAAAGCCGGCCGCACCCGGCCCGTGTCGGGTTTTTTATTTCTGCCATAGGCCTGATTCAGCTTGAGTTGACAAAACAGTATTACCAAGTAATAATAATATATATCGTAAAATTCAGCGCGAGGCCGTACTGCCGATGAAAAAGGCAAAGCAGGAGATTGTAACATTCAAGGTGGACCACTCTCTTCTCGAGGTGCTCAAGGACCTGCCCAACCGCTCGGAGTTCATCCGCCAGGCGATACTGGGCGCATTGGAGAATATCTGCCCCCTGTGCCAGGGGACCGGCTCTCTTTCGCCGAACCAGAGAAAACACTGGGAGCGTTTTAGCAGGAGCCATTCCCTGGAGGAGTGCGAAAACTGCCACGAGGTTCGTCTTATCTGCAACAAGGGCGAGCATGGTGCAGATGGTGATTGAAGCCGGTCGGAAGTATCCCGGGATCAGGGGAGAACCATAAGAATCATGGGGGCTTGATGGGAAGGTTGAATCAAGCGGCTGTCTTTTGCCTGGTTTTTTCGCTCGTTGCGGGGAGAGGGGCTCCGGCTCAGGTGTATGCAGCTCAGCCGGGCGGCAGGATAAAAGCGTTTGTGAGTATCGCACCGCAGGCTTTTTTTGTCGAGCGGGTGGGGGGCGATCACGTGGATGTGGAGGTTCTGCTGCCTGCCGGGCAGTCGCCGCGTTCATTCGAGCCCCTGCCCCGTCAACTGGCAGAGCTTGCCAGGGCCAGGGTGTTTTTCACTATCGGCGTGCCCTATGAGGAGCGCCTGCTGCTGAAAATTTCCTCGATGTTTGCCGCCCTCGAGGTGGTCGATACCCGCAAAGGGATAGAATTAAGGCCTCTGGAGCAGGGGGCTGGCCATGATCATAGCGGCGGGCAGACGCACGGAGCAACAGGCCTTGATCCGCATATCTGGCTCGACCCGATGCTGGTGAAAGTCCAGGCGGAAAATATCTGCCGGGGCCTGGAAAAGCTCGACCCGGCTCGCGCGGCAACCTACCGGGCCAACCTGCTCACTTTCCAGCAGGAGCTCGATGAGCTGGACAGCCGGATTACCCGGGCCCTTGCCCCGTTGGGGGGCAGGGCGGTCTATGTTTTTCACCCGGCCTACGGTTATTTCACTGGAAGGTACGGGCTGAGGCAGGTTGCAGTGGAGACCGGCGGCAGGGAACCCTCGGCCAGGGAGCTTGCAGAGCTTATCGACAGGATGCGGGACGACCCGGTGAAAGTTATTTTCATTCAGCCTGAGTTTTCCGGCGCTGTGGTCAATACTCTTCGAAACGCGCTGAATTGCACTGTGGTCAGGATGGATCCGCTGGCGCGCGATTACATCCGCAACCTGGAGCGGATGGCCGGGAGTATCAGCCGGGCGCTCGCAGGTAATTGAGATCACCCGGACTGTTAAAAGGAAGGCGGCTGGAGGCGTGGACTCGCCACTGATAAAGATTGAAAACCTGTGGTTTTCCTATGAAAGGCCTTATCCGGAAAGCGGCAGAGGGGTTCTCGAAAACGTGACCCTGACAGTCGAGCGGGGGGATTTCGCCTGCATAGTAGGGCCGAACGGCGGCGGGAAAACTACCCTGCTCAAGCTTCTGCTGGGCCTGCTTCAGCCGCAGAAAGGCTCAGTAACTGTTTTCGGGCAGCCGCCCGCACGGGTCAGCCACCGCCTCGGATACCTTCAGCAAAACCCCCGGTTCGACCCCGCTTTCCCGGTCACCGTGATGGACGTGGTGCTGATGGGAAGACTGAAAAAAGGAGTCAGGCCGGGATTTTACAGCCAGTCCGACCGAAGCGTAGCGGCCCGTTGCCTCGAGGAAGTCGGCCTGTCCAACTTGTGCAGCGAAAGCTTCTCCAGCCTTTCCGGCGGACAGAGGCAGCGGGTGCTGGTCGCCAGGGTGCTGGCCACCGAACCGGATGCCCTTCTTCTGGATGAGCCGACAACCTATCTCGACCTTCAGGCTGAACAGGAGCTCTACGAGCTGCTGAACCAGCTCAACAGGCGGCTTACCGTAGTGATGGTCTCCCACGACCTTTTTATCGTCTCCGGTTTCGTGAACAAGGTGATCTGTGTCAAGGGTACGGTGATGGTTCATCCCACGGAGGAGGTCAGCGAGGAGCTGGTCGGGGAGCTTTACGGCGGCGAGGTGCGGATGGTCAAACATACGGAACACCAGTTGAAAAAGGGCCCTGAATGATCCAGTTCTTCATTGACTTGAGCGCATACGCCTTTCTTCAGAACGCCCTGCTTGCCGGGTTGCTTGCAGCAGTGGCCTGCGGGGTAGTGGGCAGTTACGTGGTTACCCGGAGGATTTCCTATATCGCCGGGGGAATCGCCCACTGCGTTCTCGGCGGGATCGGAGCGGCCAGGTATTTCCAGAAAGTTCACGGCTGGGAAAGTTTCGAGCCGGTTTACGGCGCAATGCTGGCCGCTCTGCTGGCAGCCGGGATAATCGGGTTTGTCTCCCTCCGCGCCGCCGAGAGGGAGGATACCGCGATCAGCGCACTCTGGGCCATGGGCATGGCTGCCGGGCTGATTTTTATCACCCGCACCCCGGGGTACAACGAGGACCTGATGAGCTACCTGTTCGGCAATATCCTCCTGGTCGGACCCCAGGATTTGGTTCTGCTCGCCGTGCTGGATCTCGTAGTGGTGGGTCTGGCGGTTCTTTTCTACAACCGGTTTCTCGCTGTCTGTTTCGACGAGGAATTCTCCAGATTGCGCGGCGTGCCTGTGGAGTTTTTCTATCTGCTGCTGCTCGTGCTGATTGCCCTGACAGTGGTGCTGCTGATCTCTGTGGTTGGGATCGTGCTGGTAATCGCGCTGCTCACCCTGCCCGCAGCAGTGGCAGGCCGGTTCACCAGGTCGCTGGCAGGCATGATGGCGCTGGCTGCAGTGCTGAGCGTGCTGTTCACTACCGGGGGTCTGGCAGCCAGCTACGGGGCCAACCTGCCGGCCGGGGCGGTGACAATCACCATTGCCGGGGTAGTCTATCTGGCGGTCAGTCTGGGCGGCAGGTTCTTTAAACTCAGAAAAGCAGCTTGAAGAGAAGCCGAATAGGAATTCTATCATCCGGCCCCCGTCCTTTGTATCCCCCTGCCGTGCCTCTCGCTCCACTGGAGCCGGATAATGAAATACCGCCCTCTTGGCTTGACTGAACCCCGGGGGCAGGGATATATTCCTGATACATTGGAAAGATTTCAGAAAGCCTGCTGTCTCTTGTGATTGAAAAAGAAAAAACCGGATACTAAAATTACCCGGGAGGTAATCATGGTGCGCGTCGTGGACTTGCTCAGCCTGACACCGAAATATATCCTGAACTCCGAGGTCGAGATTCCTGAAGAGAAGCTTGTAAGTTACCTGGCCACTCTCCTGGAAGTCGCCAGGATGGGTGGAGTATCCGTGGAAGAGCACAAACTGGGCGAATATATCGTCTCCTCGCTGGAAATATCACCGGATGTCGTTCAGCGGGCTGCACGGCTTATTGAAGAGGAGGCTTTATCGATAGGGGAGCTGGTTGCGAGAATCGAGGAGCCGGTGCTGCGTGTCTGCATTCTGCGGGATGCCTATGTGATGGCGATGATGGACGAGAAAGTCGATCATTTGGAGTGGATGGCCCTCGAAAGGCTGGCCGGCGCTCTGGGGCTTTCGCACAAGCTTGCAAAAAAAATTACGCAGTTTGTGGACAGTATGGTCGAAGTTCAAAATGAACTGGATGAACTGACTGAGAGATCAAGCTGAATTTCAAGCTCGACAGTCCGGCTGCTTTCCGTGCTTTCCGAATAGATAAAACACCTGCCCGGGCCATTCTGCAGGCCGGGAGATTTCTGTTTTTACCGGCTCGTTTAGAATAAGACTTCCGGCAGCCTCTCCACGAACCTTCTTATCTCATCCCTCACCCGCCTGTAATGCACCAGCGCCTCAGTCTCTGTCACTGCATAGGCGGCCAGGCTCGGCGGGTCGTCGAAGGGGAAATGCACTACCTCGGTTCTTCCCGGAAAGGGCGGAAGCAGCCGGTGGGCGTGGGAGCAGAGGGTCACAACATAGTCTAATTCGGTGTCTTTCAGCTCGTCAACCGCCTTGGACCACTGGCCGGAAATGTCCACTCCCGCCTCGGCCATCACTTTCACAGTCTTGCCGCTCAAGCCCGCAGCGAACACTCCGGCAGAGTAAGGCTCGATCACATCTGCTCTGAGGTGCCGCGCCCAGCCCTCGGCCATCTGGCTGCGGCAGGCATTGGCAGTGCAGACAAAAAGGATTTTCAGTTTTTTGCTGCTCTCCGGCAAGTTTTTTTCCTTTGCGCTGAGTCTTATCTTAATAATACCACTTTCCTCTGTTTATTCCTAAGACAGAGGAAGATGAAAAAGGCGCCGTGCAGGGGTAAATGAAATTTTCCTGCTGCTGATGCGGAACGATTGTTCCGGTGGGATCGCAATGCTGCTGTCCGTTTCATTTCAGGAACTCCCCCGGTTCAAGCGCCTTGCTTACTGCCCGCAGATTGTCGATCAGGATGTAGGGCCTGCCGAGACGGGTGAGCCAGTCGTGGTCGGCATTCTGGGCCATGTTGAGCTGGATGCCTTTCAGGATCTTGTCCCCGTACTTTTTCATTTCCACGCTGAACACCTCCCGGCCGTTGACAAAAATCGCGTGCCTGCTCCCGTTCCGCACCCAGGCCAGGTGGGTCCATTCACCCAGGCTGAAAATATCCGGGACATCCCCCATCACGTCACCGAACTCGTGGAAATGGAGTCCGATCGACGAGTCAGGAAAAATCTCAGCAATCGGCCCGCCCCTCTCGCGTGCGCTCCAGGCAGGGTCGATCCGCTTGCCGTCGAAAACGAGTTGCAAAATCGGCACGCCGCCTTTGACACTGACATCCAGCAGCTTGAACCAGGTCTCCAGCGTGGCCTGCGGCCCCATTGTGTAGTTGCCCACAGTGAGCTGCCCGCCGGATGCCGCCCAGCTTTTGTGGTCCCGGCAAGTTCCGTCTGGATCCCAGCGCCCGAAAAGGCCTTTTCCTGTCTCGACCGTTCCCCGGTACTTTCCGGATTCATCCGAAATAAGGTGGCCTTTACCCTCATTGAGATTAAAAGTAAAATCGGTCTTTTCCTCCGGGCCATGCCAGAGGGGAGCAGCCGGTGCTGTGGGGTTGAGGGATAGTTCATCGATTGCCAGGCCCACCGGGCCGGGCCCGCAGACCACAGCCCGCCCGTTGATCTGCGCACCGGAAGTTGTATCTGCTGCCTGGTAGATTATCCGGCTGTCTGCATATACTGTGATCGTGCGGCCCCTGCGGCTCATCACCAGCTCGCGCAGGTCGTGGATCTCCAGGCCCACTCCCTGGCCGCTGTAGGGCCGGCAGAGCCAGGTTTCCTTGCCCCCGGCGATCCTGACAATCCCGTTGCCCCGGCCGTTGGTGCGCTGGAACGTGGCCAGCAGGCCGTTTCGCCTGTCTTTCATGATCCCGAATGCGAGGCTGCGGTAGTAGATTTTCCAATCGAGAAGCTTCTGGCCTTTCATCGGGTAGGCTGCCGGGTTGAAACCGGCTTTCACTGCCAGGGTGAAATCACCCTCAATCCGGGCAGTGTTCATGCTGGCAAAATAATGAAACCAGTCACCAGTGGAATCTCCGGCAGCTTTCTGGCTGAGAATTCCGTCTGAAACCTCCCAGGCCGCGCTGTCCTGTGTAGTCCAGCCGTCGAAATTGCCGTCGGTGAAATCCGCCTCCGGATTATACGCGCTCACCCTTGCGGCGACCGAAACGACGAAAATCAGAACGCAGAAGCACACAATGATTTTTGGATTCAAACGGCCCTCCCGCACATTCCAAAGAGTGGTTTTGCCTGTCAGTGGGTGTTGGCCGACAGCTATCGGACCCGGTTTCTCGCGCTCTGCCCACATGGCATATTTGATCGATATTCAGCTTTTTTAGCATATTACCTGTAAAATTGCACGCGATATTCCGGCAGGGGAAAAATGCCGGACGCCGGTTCTGTTTGCAAGAGGTTTATCATAACTATTATTTTTTATTTGACATAAGTTTTTTTTAGGACTAAAATTGACTCTAGACTTCCTTTCGGTATGGCGTAGCTATGTGTTGGTTGGTATGGGAAGGATTCCGCATGGTACAAAAGTCCTGGACAATCTTTATTGCTCCCCACAATAAAAAAAATATCCGGAAAGTTCATGTCAAGCCGGGTCTGGTCGCTTTACTTTCGGTTCTCTGCATGGCATTTGTTCTCGCAGGCGTTTATATCCTTCTAGGTTCCTGGACCAATACTTACCACATGTTCGAGCTGGCCGGACTCGAGAAAGAAAACAGGGCTCTTCTGCAGAAAGTGCGAGTAGTTGATAAACAGATCACTCAATTAAGCGGAGACATTGAAGAACTTCTCGGGGAAAACCAGCAATACCGCTGTGTGGCAGGGCTGAAATTTTTGAATGAAGATGTTATCGAGGCTGGTATCGGCGGTGTTCTCCCAGTCGGCGATCCCTATCTGTTCGAGATCGACAGCTACCTGGCGAAGAAGCTGCAAGACCAGGAAAGCCAGCTCGATGCCCTGCTCCGGAAAGCCGACCTTGCCGGCCAGAGCATCAAGGATGCGATTGGAAGTATCAAGGCCACCTCGGACAAATGGGCCCACTATCCTTCGATCATGCCCACCAAGGGCTACATTTCCAGTGGCTACGGCAGACGCCTGCATCCGGTTTTCAAGAAGATGCAGTTTCACAGCGGGATTGACCTGAGGACGTCCGAGGGGCTTCCAATTCTGGCCTCTGCGGACGGAACGGTTATCCAGTCGGCAAGAAGAGGGGGATTCGGCAATACGGTTACAATCGACCACGGTTACGGCATCCACACGTTCTACGCACATTGCTCGGAAAGCTATGTCGATGAGGGCCAGCCGGTAAAGCGTGGCGAGATTATCGGTCGTGTCGGCCATACCGGTACGACCACCGGGGCACACCTTCATTACGAGGTCCATGTGAACGGTGTGCCGAAAAATCCTCTGAATTTCATGCTCGACAGCCATGTTCCCTGAACGGTTTACAGCTCAGGACAAATCTGAAAGATCAGCTTCGGTAACAAAACCCGGCGGAAACCCTGCCGGGCTTTTTTATCCCGTGAAGGTGGCCTGAGAAAGGGCGACTGTCCGCCTCAATACACAGCGTGCGCAGGTTTAATACAGGCGTCGGAACACTGAGAGAGCGCGTTGACGCAGGTTTTTACATGCCGGTACAAAGCTTTCATGAAATCTGCTCACGCCACTGGAGATGCGGTTCTGCGGTATGGATGACTTACTTTATCGCTTGACACAAACAGCATAACCTGGTATGTTTTATAGGATTTAAGTCTTCCTGCGGACGGGCGAAAGTGGCGGAACTGGTAGACGCGCAGGATTTAGGATCCTGTGGGGTAACCCGTGGGGGTTCGAGTCCCCCCTTTCGCACCATTTTCAGCCTGTAATAACACTTTATAATTGTTGAAGATAGTTGGCAGACGAGAGGTGAGATGACTGATTTGCTGTTACAAGTTGAAATAACCGAAAGCGGCCCTTGTGAACGGACAATGGACGTCACCGTCCAGCCGGAATCAGTGAAACTGGAGAGGGAAAAAGTAATTGCCGATATAAGGAAAGAGGCCAAGATCAAGGGCTTTCGTCCCGGCAAGGCACCCCGGAACCTGATAGAAACCACTTACGCCGGTTCGATTCGGGACGAGTTGCTGCAGAAAGTGGTCTCCAGCAATTTCCAGAAAGCGCTGGAGCAGGAAAAGATCGCTCCGATGAACCAGCCCCAGGTCGAAAAAGTCGATCTGGACGATAATTACAAGCTGACTTTTCAGGCCCGTTTCGAAGTCTCTCCGCAGATAAAGCTGAGCCGCTACAAGAAATTCAAGATTGAGAAAAAGGTCCACAATGTTATCGACAAGGACGTGGACTCAGCGATCGAAAACCTGCGTGAGCAGCATGCGAATTTTGTTCCCAAGGATGGTGCCGCCCAGAAGGGCGATTACCTCCTGCTGGATTTCAGCGTGCTGGACGAGCAGGACAACGCGAGTCCTGAAGCACGCCGCACGAATCAGATGGTCATGGCGGGCCACGAGGACCCCTACGCCCTGTTCAGCCATGCGCTGGTGGGCAAGAGTGAGGGAGAAAACCAGAGAATAGAGATCGATTTTCCCGAAGACTACCCGGACGAGTCGCTCAGAGCACAGAAAGTGGTCTACCTGGTGGATGTCAAGGGCCTGCGCCGGAAGACACTGCCGGAAGTGGACGATAATTTCGCAAAACAGATCAACCAGACCGAGGATTTGGCCTCTCTGAAGGCGATGATCCGGGAAAACCTCGAGCGCGAAATACACCAGCGCGCCGACCGGCAGGTGGAGGAGGACCTCTTCCGGGAGATCATCGAGGCAAATCCCTTCGATATTCCTCCTTCGCTGGTCGAGGCAACGATCCAGCGGCAGATCGAGAATATCAAAAATCAGGGCCGGGACGTGGATGAGAATCAAATGGCCGAGCTGATTCGACCCTCGGCCGAGTTCGCTGTCAAAAGAGAATATGTGATGGGAGAAATCGCACGCAGAGAGGAGATTTCTGTCGCGGATGAGGATATCAACGCCAAGATAGAAGAATTCGCCACCCAGCTCGGGAAGGATGCAGCGGAGGTGCGTAAGGATTTCCGCAGCCGTGACGCAATGAGCCATCTCCGCTCGATGATCTCCGTAGAAAAAGTGGTACGGTTCCTGCTGGAACATAACGACATAAAACAGGTTAAGGAGTAAGCCTGAAGGAGCGATAAATGACATTGATCCCTATGGTGATCGAAAAAAGTGGCGCAGTTGAAAGAGCCTATGATATATATTCACGCCTGCTCAAAGACCGGATAATCTTTATCGGGACCCAGATCGAAGATCAGGTTGCGAACCTGGTGATCGCACAGTTGCTTTTCCTGGAAGCCCAAGACCCGGACAAGGATATTTTCGTCTATATCAACAGTCCCGGAGGCGTGGTTTCCAGCGGGCTCGCGATTTACGATACCATGCAGTTTATCAAGCCGGATGTAAGCACCATGTGTGTCGGTCAGGCGGCAAGCATGGGAGCCTTTCTCCTCTCCGGAGGAGCCAGGGGAAAGCGTTACTGCCTGCCTCACGCCAGGATCATGATCCACCAGCCGGCGGGCGGAACACAGGGCCAGGCTTCAGACCTGGAAATCTACACCCAGGAAATCCTTAAAACCAAGCAACTGTTGAACAAAATCATGGCCGAAAACACAGGCCAGAATTTGAAAAGGATAGAAAAGGACACTGACCGCAACTTTTTCATGTCTGCGGAGGATGCCAAAAAATACGGGCTGATCGATGATATTATCCTTCATCATTAAGCCGGTAAAATTCTCAGACCCCATTCAGAGAGACAAAAATGAAAAATCGTAACGGCCCGGTTAAAGGTGGTTTGTTCTGTTCTTTCTGCGGCAAAAGTCAGAAACAGGTCCGCAAACTGATCTCCGGCCCCAACGTTTTTATCTGCGACGAATGTATCCGCCTATGCAACGAGATCCTGGTTGAAGACGAATCCCGCAGGGCTCAGGAAGGCCCGCGCAAGCTGCTCGCTCCCCGCGAAATCAAGGATTTCCTGGACCAGTATGTTATCGGCCAGGAAATGTCGAAAAAGACCCTTTCGGTGGCGGTCTACAACCATTACAAGCGCACGGAAAACGAAGTGGGCAAAGATGACGTGGAAATCGAGAAGAGCAATATTCTGCTCATCGGACCCACCGGCGTGGGGAAAACTCTGCTGGCCCAGACACTTGCCAAGCTGCTCAACGTGCCCTTTGCCATTGCGGACGCCACCACACTGACCGAGGCAGGCTATGTGGGCGAGGATGTGGAAAATATCCTCGTGCGCCTGCTCCAGGCCTCCGATTACAATGTGAGAGAAGCCGAGCAGGGAATAGTCTACATTGACGAGCTGGACAAGATCAGCCGCAAAAGCGACAATCCCTCGATCACTCGCGACGTGAGCGGCGAGGGCGTGCAGCAGGCGCTGCTGAAAATCCTCGAGGGCACTGTGGCCTCCGTTCCGCCTCAGGGCGGCAGGAAACACCCTCAACAGGAATACGTGCAGATCAATACCCGCCACATCCTCTTTATCTGCGGCGGCGCTTTCGAGGGCCTGGAAAAAATTATCAAACGCAGAACCGGCCAGCAGGCGATCGGTTTCGCCAGCAACTTGAAAGAGGTCAAGGACAAGCAGACAGATAAGTACGACACATTCAAGGAGGTCGAGCCGGAGGATTTGATAAACTACGGCCTTATTCCGGAACTCGTGGGCCGGCTGCCGGTAACGACCTCGCTTTGCGACCTCGACCGGGACGCACTGATCAGAATCCTGATCGAGCCGAAAAATGCGCTTATCAAGCAGTTCAGCCGTATATTCGAACTGGAGGGAGTGAAACTCAAGATCGAGGATGAAGCTCTCGGTGCAATCGCCGATTCCGCGATCAGGAGAGGAAGCGGCGCCCGCGGCTTAAGGGCGGTGATCGAGGAAGTGATGCTCGATCTGATGTTCGAGATTCCCTCTCGCAAAGATGTCGAGGAAGTGGTAATTACCCCCAAGGCGGTCCAGCAGAAAGACAAACCGCTGTTGATACTCAAGGGCAAGGCCCAGAAAAAAGAGGCCTGATCCTTTTCCGTCCGGTTTGAATGCCGGCAGAAAGCCCGGTTCCCCTGGATGGAGGTTCCCACACCATGCGTAATAGAATCGGTTCGGCAATTCTTATGCTCAGCGCTTTGGCCTCAATCCTGGTCCTGGCTTGCAGTTCGGTGCCGGAGACCCATTACTACACTATTGGCAGGATCGTTCCCGAGGCCGGAACCTACGGCCAGCGGCTGGATTACTCAGTGGGTGTGCCCCAGTTCGAGGCCGAGGGGATTTATGCCCGCGACAACCTTCTTTACCGCAGCGGCAACTACGAGATATCAGCCGATTATTACCGCCGCTGGGGAGTCCCTCCGCAGAAAATGCTTGCAGAGGCGACTGTGGCCTACCTTCGCAAAAGCGAGCTGTTCGCCGAGGTCCGGCGTATGCCCACCATGAGCCGCACAGATCTCGTGCTCTCCGGCCGTATCCTTCAGTTCGAGGAGCTTGCCGGGCCCACCGGGCCTGCTGTCAGAATGGATCTCGAATTCAGCCTCCAGTTTGCCAGAGGTAGCGAGCGTATCTGGTTCGATGAGGTTTCGGCCACCTCTCCTATAACCGTGCCCCAGTCTGCCGAGGCTGTGGTTGCAGCTGTGGAGAACTGTGTCCGCACATGCCTCGATCAGGCCTTACGCTCCCTGGCCCGGGCCTCTTCCAAGCTCGGTTCCCCGGCCAAATGATCGGGGTTTTCGACTCCGGTGTGGGCGGGCTCGCAATTTTACGCGAGGTGATAGATCTGTTGCCCCGGGCCGATATCCTCTACCTGGCCGACACTGACGCATTCCCCTACGGTCCCCGGTCTGCACGATTCCTTAATTCCAGAACCGCCGCAATAACCCGGTTTCTTCTCTCTCGAAGCGCCCGGCTTGTGGCGGTGGCCTGCAACACAGCCACTGTTGTCGCTATTCATCATCTGCGCCGGGTGTTCGATATCCCGTTCGTCGGTGTGGAGCCGTCGGTGAAAGTGGCCGCAGAGCTGCCGGGCAAAGAGGAGCCGGTTTACGTGCTTCTGACCCAGAACACGGCTTCCGGAAAGAAATATGCCGACCTGGTGAAAAAATTCTCTCAGGGAAGGCGGGTCGAGGCGGTCTGCCTGCCGCTTCTGGCCCGGGTGGTCGAGGACGGCAGTTTCAGGAATGCGAAGATTGCCGCCCAGGTTGCAGAGACTGTCAAAAATACTCTGGGAGAAATAGACGCCGGGGCAAAGGTGGTGCTCGGCTGCACACATTATATTTTCCTCAAAGATCTTCTGCAGCAGACTTTCGGTCCATCGGTAAAGATTCTCGAACCGGGCCGGGCAGTGGCAGAGCAGGTGGGCCGGCTTATGATAGAGCACGGTATCCCTGCACAAGAGAACGGCAGGATAAAATTTTACTGTACCGGTGATCCGGATGAGTTCGCCGGGAGAGTGGAGAATTTGTTGGGATGGGCAAAGCCGGAGGTGGAAAAGGTGGAGGTGGATTATCGATAATGCGCCAAAGGATTGTTAACTTATATGCTAAAAAAGTTTAGATAAGATTAATAGCTATATAAGGGAATAAGTGCATTAAAAGATGCAATTAAATGCAAAGATAAAAAAGGCTTTTATAACTTCCCTGAGTCAAGTCCTAAAAGTTCTGTAAAATTGGTTTAAGAGTTAGAGATACAGGAGTAACAGGGTTCTGATCTTGAGAGCTATCTTCCTGAGTTAAGGGTTCCATGTTGAGGTAACGTTTACCCGAG
>Ga0272442_10008400_pt1 | contig 13090 bp, 7 predicted proteins | sample SSMForm2O_FD_200262 | JGI IMG/M metagenome (GOLD analysis project Ga0272442, IMG submission 200262) | Marine sediment archaeal communities from Little Sippewissett salt marsh, Falmouth, MA, United States - SSM-Form-2O | ecosystem: Environmental > Aquatic > Marine > Wetlands > Sediment ...
TTTTCCGGGAGAGATTAGTGTTAATAGTGAAATAATGGAATATAGTAGGGAGGCAAACAATGAGATATGCAAAATTGTTGATTATTCTTATTTGTATCGCGACTTTGGCAGGCTGTGTGAAGAAGAAGGCGGAAAAGGCTAAAAAGACATTTGGTGACGACCTGGCGTTCCTTAAACAACATACGGATGTTATTATTATAGAAGACAAGTCCGGAAGAAGCCAGGTGGCGGTTTTACCTACTTTGCAGGGAAGAGCGATGACCAGTACCGCCGAGGGGCTGGAAGGATTAAGTTTCGGCTGGATTAACCGTGACTTAGTTGCCTCCGGTGAAACAGTCGAGCACATCAACGTTTATGGTGGTGAAGACCGTTTCTGGATTGGACCTGAGGGTGGACAATATTCAATATTTTTCAAAAAAGATGTACCGTTCGACCTTGAACACTGGTTTACTCCTGCTTCCATTGACACCGAACCATTCGAGCTTGTATCCAAATCCCAGAGCCGCGCGATTCTGAAAAAGGACATGCAGTTGGAGAATTTTTCCGGTACTATTTTCAACGTTCGAGTGGACCGTGAAATTCGAGTTCTTGAGCGCAGTGAAGCGCTCGAAGCCCTGGAAATAAAGCCGGCCAAGACAGTAAAAATGGTTGCTTTCGAATCAAACAACAAGATGACCAACACGGGGACAAAGGCCTGGGAGAAAGAAACCGGGCTTCTTTCAATATGGATACTTGGTATGTTTAATCCATCGCCTACAACGACGATTGTTGTTCCATTTAGCGGAGGACCGGAAAAAGAATTCGGCCCGATTGTAAATGACGCCTATTTTGGCAAGGTCCCTTCAGATCGGCTGGTTGTCAAGGATGGGGTAATGTTCTTTAGTGGTGACGGGCAATACCGCAGTAAGATAGGTCTTTCCCCGCAACGTGCCAGGCCGATACTTGGTAGTTACGATATTGCCAATCAGGTTTTGACTATCGTTCAGTACAACAAACCCGAGGCTGCAGTTGATTATGTCAACTCGATGTGGGAACTTCAGGACGAACCTTACAAGGGCGATGTAGTTAATTCGTACAATGATGGTCCTTCTGAGCCCGGCGCTAAACCTCTCGGGCCATTCTATGAACTTGAAACATCATCTCCGGCGGCAGCCTTGAGGCCGGGTCAGACTATATCCCATATACACCGTACTTTTCATCTGCAGGGTTCGGAGGCCGAACTCGAATCGATTGCCAAAGCAACGCTCGGGGTAACGATAGCTGAAATAAAGTCAGCAATGCCTAAATAACCGACCGTCTCTTTGGCTGATTTGCAATATTATGATTACCGGTAGGGGGGTAAGGCGGGTGGTCTTTGGTATTTGTAACAATACATGAAGCTATAACCTTCAAATTTCTCTTGACTTGCATACAGGCAATCTGGTATAAATAAACTTGATGAAGATTGTATCCACATAGGGGGGCCTGTGGATTTTAGCTCTTTGATGTGTTAGATGCTTTAGTTTTTAGAAGGAAGGAGGCGTCGTCAAGTCGCCAAAAACATCTCAGGCAGGTATAGTCAGAATTTGACAAATGCGACGATTATTATCGGTCGTGTATATTTTCAACTTTTTTTATGGAGGTCTTTTATGTCTAAGAAATTGATTTTTTTGGTGTTAGTGTTAGGCTTTTGTATGGTTTCGTCGGTGCAAGCGGCGAATATCATCTGGGTTTCCGGTTTCTTTGATGACAACGGGGACGGTGAACCGGATGATCAGGCCTGGGTGGATATGCTTGAAGCCCGGGGGTACACAGTTGACTACACTCCGGGATGGGAGGACCTCGATGATGATAAAATTGCCGCGTTGAATGCTGCGGATCTTATTATCATTAGTCGCTGCAGCAACAGTGGTGATTATGACGATGATGCTACTGAAATTAGCCAATGGAACTCAATCACGACGCCAATCATCCAGAGTTCCACCCATCTGATAAGGAACAGCCGATGGTTGTGGTTCGATACTGCAACCCTCCCGACTTTATCTGATGTTGTGGTGGACATTTCGGTCCCCAGCCATCCAATATTTGCCGGCGTGTCATCGCCAGCTCAGATTACGGATGGAGTTGTAGGCCCAAGCTCCTTTGTTGACATCACTGGGATTGGCGCAGGTAACGGTACATTGCTTGCCAAAGTGACAGACGCCGAAACGGCCTGGATTGTCGAATGGGAAGAAGGAGTTGAGTACTACCCGGGTTCAGGACAGATCGCCGGGGGTGCGCGTATGTTCTTCGCAGCCGGCACGCAAGAGGGTGATGGAGTTGGTCGCGGCGAGTATAATCTAACACCAGATGGCGAAAAAGTATTCTTCAATGCGGTCAGATATATGATCGGCGGCTCGAAGCTCGTAAAGGCCGGTAATCCTGTGCCATCGAATGGTAGTATCTATGAGGATACATGGGTCAACCTTTCGTGGAGTCCTGGAGAGTCTGCGGCTTCACATGATGTGTACCTGAGTGATAATTTTGACGATGTTAACAATGGAGCCGAAGGTACTTTTCTGGCCAACCAAGCGGCAACATTTATTGTCGCCGGCTTCCCCGGATTTGCATATCCGGATGGTCTTGTACCGGGTACGACTTACTACTGGCGTGTTGACGAGGTCAATGACACCGAACCGAACAGTCCCTGGAAAGGTGACGTCTGGAGCTTTAGTATTCCTCCCAAGACCGCCTATGCCCCCGATCCTGTTGATACCGGCGAATCTGTTGCAGTGAATGCCAGCCTCATCTGGACACCGGGTTTCGGTGCAAAACTGCACACCGTTTATTTTGGTGATAACTTTGACGATGTCAACGACGCTATTGTTGGGCTACCCCAGGGAGCTGCAACTTTTAGTCCCGGCCCGCTTGAGCTGGCCAAGACTTATTACTGGCGTGTTGATGAGTTCGATGGTTTTGGTACATATAAGGGCAATGTCTGGAGCTTTATAACTGAAGGCGCTGTCGGAAGTCCGAGTCCGGCTAAAGGCGCCGTGGATGTGACACAGACACCAGTTCTTACCTGGGTGCCGGGAGTTTTCGCCGATACACATGAGCTCTATTTTGGCGCCGATGCAGCCTCTCTTGAGCTTAAAGGCAGTGGAAATCTTGGTTCAGAGAGTTATGATGCCGGTAGCCTTGAATGGAATACTACCTACTATTGGCGTGTTGATGAAGCTAATAACGCCAATGCCGACAGCCCGTGGACTGGTCCTCTCTGGAGCTTTACTACTGCCAACTTCCTTATCATTGACGATATTGAAAGCTACAATGACATTGCTGAAGGTGAGCCGGATTCTAACAGGATATATAATGCCTGGTTAGACGGATACGGCGATCCGACAAACGGCTCTCAGGTTGGTCATTTAGATCCTCCATTTTACGAAGAGACTATCGTTCACGGTGGCAGTAAGTCGATGCCGCTTTACTATGACAATGCTGTCGGTAAATCAGAGGCAACTTTGACGTTAACTGATAAGCGTGACTGGACAATTAACGGTGTCAACACACTAACGATTTGGTTCAGAGGTAATGCGGGTAATGCTGCCGAGAATTTGTACGTTGCTCTCAACGATAGCGCTGTGGTCAATAATGATAATCCAAATGCATCGCAGATAGCTTCATGGACGGCATGGAATATAGACCTGGGGCGTTTTGCGGACCAGGGTGTAAATCTTTCCAATGTTAATACGATTACTATTGGTTTTGGTAACAGGAGCAATCCTGTGGCCGGCGGCTCGGGTATGATGTACTTCGATGATATTCGTCTGTATGCACTTGAGCCTGTAACGCCATAAGTAGAAAGTTACAATTAATCTGTTGTAGATGCTGTGATTTGTATAAAATCGGGGCTTATACGGTTAAGTATAAGCCCCGAATGTTTTTTAAAAGCGTCTGACACTCAAAAGTAAAATTAGATTTACCCAGTTATCTGGTTTTGCTTAAGTTAAATCTTTTTTATAATAGCCTGCATAGATGTACGTTAAGTAGTCATACTGGAAAGGCAAATGAAGAAAGAGCGTTCTCATATCGTTATGCTTGTTTGTATCAGTATTCTTTTTTTAGGATGTAAAGACAGGAAGGTCAGCTACATAACAATCGGAACAGGAGGTGTAACCGGAATCTATTACCCTACGGGCGTTGCTATAAGCCGCATGATTAATCAGAAATATGACGAGTACAATATTAAAGCAACGGTTGAATCGACCAGCGGCTCCGTATTCAACGTTAATGCGGTATTAAACACGGACCTGGTATTTGGTGTTGTTCAATCGGACAGGCAATATCAGGCGTACAACGGATTAGCCGAATGGTCCAAATATGGCAGACAAACGGACCTGCGGTCGGTATTTTCGGTTCACCCCGAATCAATCACCTTAATCGCATCAGAGAAAAGCGGCATCAGGGGGATTAATGATTTAAGAGGAAAAAGAGTAAATCTTGGAAATCCCGGTTCCGGATATTTACAGAACTCAAGGGATGTGTTAAAAGCAGTTGGCCTGACTGAAGGGGATGACTTTAATGCCGAGTATGTTAAAGCAGTTGAAGCCCCGGGTTTGCTGCAGGATGAAAGAATAGATGCTTTTTTCTATACTGTGGGCCATCCCAACGCAAACATAAAGGAAGCAACATCCGGCAGAATTAAGGTTTTTATCGTAGCCATCACAGGGCCGGGCATAGATAAGATGCTTACAGAGTATTCTTACTATGCGGAATCAGTAATAGCTCATTCATTTTATCCCTACGCATTGAATACAGAAGATATTGCGACAATCGGTGTAAAGGCGACATTTGTTACATCGAAGAATACGGACGAGAGAATTGTTTATGCCGTAACAGAAGAGGTATTTAACAATTTTGAAGTTTTTAAGTCCCTTCATCCATCTTACGCGGTACTGACAAAAAAAGACATGCTAAAAGGTCTTTCAGCTCCAATTCACAAAGGTGCTTTAAGATATTACAGACAAGCCGGTCTTGACCAATACATAGATCCCAAGCTAATAATTGAATAGATGCTTTTAGAAAACAACAAAGCCGATAGACTCATCATTTCCGCTATCTCGATAGCATGGTCTTTGTTTCAACTTTCATTACCGCGTTTGATAATATTAGACAGCACAACGGTAAGGGCGGTGCATCTGGCTTTTGCCATAACGCTCGTATTTTTGATCTATCGCGGCAGAGCCAAACGAAAGTGGAAAAGCGGCGTTCCGAAGATTGTGGTCCGTATCCCGCTTATTGATTATATACTTGCGGGACTGGCATGTCTTTCTGTGCTGTACTTCGTTTTTGACTGGACGGGCATAACAACGCGGGCGGGTCTGCCCATTCGGCGGGATATTGTTATAAGTGTTATACTAATCGTCCTTCTGCTGGAGGCGGCGAGGCGTGCGATAGGACCTGCCCTTGCCATTATTGTTATTGTGTTTACACTCTATGCCTTTTTAGGCCCTTATATGCCGTCGATATTTGCGTTTCGGGGTGTGTCACTGAGAAGGTATCTTTGCCAGATTGCCCTATCGACGGAGGGTATTTATGGTATCCCCCTTTATGTTTCGGCCAATACGGTTTTTCTGTTTGTGCTGTTGGGTTCGATGCTGGATAAAGTGGGGGCCGGACATTTTTTTAATGACCTTGCGCTATCTTTACTTGGTCGATTTAAGGGCGGCGCTGCAAAGGCTGCCGTGATCTCAAGCGGATTAACAGGTCTTTTCTCAGGCTCAAGCATTGCTAATGTTGTTACAACGGGGACCTTTACGATTCCGTTAATGAAGAAGGTCGGCTATCCGGGAAAGATTGCAGCGGCAACCGAGGTTGCTGCAAGTACGAACGGCCAGTTGATGCCTCCGGTAATGGGAGCAGCGGCATTTATTATCGCTGAATATCTGGGCATTGATTACCTTGATGTTATAAAGGCTGCCGCCGTTCCTGCCTTTGTATCTTATTTTGGCCTGTTTTATATCGTTCATCTTGAAGCCTCAAAACTCGGGATGAAAGGTCTGCCAAAATCTGACATTCCTCGATTTCTAACTGTGCTTCAAAACGGTTTTCATTACCTTATCCCCCTGTTTGTTTTGATATATGAATTGATAATTATGCGCCACAGTCCAAATCTGGCGGCTTTTAATGCGATACTTGTCCTTATGGCGATTACATTTATGCAGGAAATCGTCAAAGCGCTAAAGAATGGCACAGCCGTTACAAAGGCGGTTATTAAAAGCGTCAGCACAATAGCTGAAGGATTAATCGCAGGGTCGAGGAATATGCTCACTGTGGCACTGGCAACAGCTACCGCGGGTATTATTGTTGGCATCGTTTTCATGGGTCCGAGTGGCATGGTTGTTGAGGTTGTAACAAGACTTTCTTTTGGTTATATATTCCCTGTGTTATTGATAACGGCGGTTGCAAGTCTGATACTTGGCATGGGACTGCCGACAACGGCGACGTATATTGTTATGGCGACGATAACAGTCCCTGTAATCAGAGAACTAAGCCCTATGAACGGTGTAGGCTTTATTCTTATCCCTCAGATAGCCGCTCATTTATTCTGTTTTTATTTTGGAATTCTTGCCGATGATACCCCACCGGTGGGACTTGCCGCCTATGCTGCTGCGGCTATTGCAAAATCCGACCCCATATCAACGGGAATACAGGGCTTCATATATGATTTGAGGACCGCCGTTATTCCGTTCATGTTTGTGTTTAATGCCGAGCTTGTCCTTCACCAAATCAATAGTTGGCCTCAAGCACTGCTCATATTTATAATGGCTATATTCGGGGCGTTTGCTTTTACAAATGCAGTACAGGGATGGTTCTTGACAAAGAATAAATGGTATGAGATCCCTTTGTTTCTTATCGCCTCACTTATATTATTCTGGCCCGCTCTGGTAACGAAGATTTTCAATCTCGATTACAGCTTGAGATATTATATGTATTTTGCGGGTATAGCTGTTTACGGTTTATCTTACCTTATCCAGAAACTAAGGCTTAAAGCATTGGAAGGGCAGGGGGGGCATTACTCGAAATCCAGCTTATAGCTGTAAACGCGGTCTTCCAACTGGCTGCTAATCTTGCAATTGCTTTTATGAAGTACAGCTATCATGGATTTGTTATCCATCAGAACCTCAGCAGTAAATCCGGCAATGCCATTGCGTTTCGCGATGGTAACGAGGTACTTCAGTAAAAAAGTTCCGATTCCGCGGTTCTGCCACCGGTCACGAACAATGAATGCTACCTCTGCGGTGTTGGTTCGTGGATTCAGATAGTAACGCCCGATAGCGACAATCTCTTCTCCGTGTGCCTCAGGTATAGTGCCCACAATTGCCATATCGTTTCGATAATCGGTATATAGGAAATTCAGTACCTGTTTTTGTGGTATCCTAGTTAAGTTTGACATAAAACGATAGTGTATTGTCTGTTTGGAAAGCGAGTGGAAGAGGTCTCGCATGTGCTTTTCATCTGTCGGGTGCATGGGACGAAAGTTTATCTGTGTTCCATTTTCCAGCACCATCAAAGTTTTCAATTCCTGAGGGCTGACGAGTGTTTTTCCTTCGAAAGCCGCCAAATCAGCACTAACGTATGTATCATTGATTGCTTCTTTGAGTAATTCGGCCCGAAATTTTGGATGGGCGATACTGATAAGCGCCAAAGCTCGTTGCCGCAGACTTTTACCGTAAAGATAGGCAACACCGTATTCAGTAACTATGTAATGTACCTCACAGCATGTAGCGGCAACGCTGGCGTGGTGACTGAGATGGGCAACAATCCGTGAGATTTCGGCGTTGTTCCGAGTGGATTCCAAGACAACTATTGATTTGCCCCTTGACGCCCTGGAAGTGCCGTGCGTAAAGTCCATATGACTGCCCAGTCCGGAGAATCCGGCTTCCAGTGAGTTTGCACAGACCTGTCCCGTCAAATCTACCTCTTGTGCAACACTGATGGCGACCATGTTATGCTGCAGGCGTATCAGGAACGGGTCACTGACATATTCAGCGGGTCGGAAAGAGAAAGCGGGATTACCGTCAATATAATCGTAGAGCTTGCGTGTGCCCATACACAAACTTGCAACTATCTTGCCGCGGTCGATATTTTTTCTTGCTCCTGTTATCACTCCGGACTTAACCAGCTCAATGATAGGGTCGGAGAATATTTCGGTATGAATTCCGAGGTCGTGTTTGTTTTTTAGAAACTCAGTCACTGCCAGCGGAATGGGCCTAATTCCTAATTCTACGGTTGAGCCGTCCGGAATCAAAGCTGCAACGTACTCGGCGATCCGCCGGGATGTCTCGGTTGGTTCCGGCAGTATCACTTCGAGAACAGGACTCTCACTCGGGACGAGGATATCGATATCGTGGACATACAGCAGATTGTCTCCATTTGTCCATGGCATATTTGGATTTACCTGGGCAATGACAAAGCCCGCATTCTCAGCGGCGCTCTTGGTTATATCAACAGACATTCCCAGAGAGCACATTCCCTTTTCATTGGGCGGGGTAACCTGAATTAAAGCGACATCGACAGGCAGCTCGCCCGAGCTGAACATACGTGGGATATCGGAGAGAAATATCGGCGTGTAATCTCCTAATTCCTGTGTTTCGGTAATGGTATCCCAAATGAAAAAGCTATTGATATGGAAGTGTTTGGCCAGTTCTTTATGTCTGTAGGATGGCTCACCAAGGGTCAGCAAATGTATAATGTCCAAGTCCTCTAATTCAGCGGCTCGATTGATCAAGGCTTGAACTAATTCCTGAGGTTGAGCGCAACCAGTTCCAATGAATACTCTTTGCCCGGGACGTATACGGGCAATTGCCTCGGCAGCCGATGCAATCATGCTCCGGTAATTTTCCTGCCAACTCGCGGAGTTTTCTTTATTGTATTCTGGATTCGGTTCGGTCATGTATCTGCTACCCGGATTCAGTAGAGTCACCAGAAGCTTGTTCTTGTGTTTGGGGACCCCGTCGGAGGGATATCCGCGCATCTACTACCATCGCTTTAGTACCAATACTTCCGACAATGAATGGATTTATATTCAGCTCTTCAATCTGAGGAAAGTCGGTAGCCAGTTGACTTATTCTTTGCAGGCCGCCTGTGATATCGGACAGATCCACATCGGCCTGTCCACGGGTGCCTTTAAGTAAGGCGTATGACCGGGTTTCCTTCAACATTTCCATTGCCTCATCGGCAGTGATAGGGGCCAGGTAACACGAAACATCTTTGAGCACATCGACAAAAGTACCGCCCAGCCCGAACATAAGCATGGGTCCGAACTGTGAATCGGATGTCATACCGAGAATTACTTCCAATCCTGGGATGCACATTTTCTCTACATAAACCCCATTTATTCTGGCTTCAGGCGCCCTGCGGCTGACCCGCAGAGTCAGCAGATCAAAGGTATCGCGAACCTGGTCAAGGTTGGAGATATTAAGCTTGATACCCCCCACATCAGACTTATGGACAATATCGGGAGAAACAATCTTCATAGCTACGGGAAAGCCGATTCTTTCAGCGATTTCCACCGCTTCTTCGGGTGTATTGGAAACCTGTCCGTCCGGGACATTAAAGTCATAAGCCCGTAGGATTTCTTTGGTTTCAACCTCGCCCATTTGTATATGATTTGTTTTTAAATGCCGTGAGATGATACGTTCGACTCTATGCCTGTTAACAGGAAAGCGTGTAACAACGCGTGCCGGATGGTTACGCCACACACCATATTCATACATAGCCCTTAGTGCTGCCACGGCCCGTTCCGGTGAAGGGTAATCGGGAAGATTGCAATCGGCTAATTCCTTGCGTTCCGGCATCGCATCGGCACTACCAAGGATGACTGCAAGTATCGGCTTGTCATCAGAAGCGCTTGCGGCTATAGCACATATCGTTTCGGCTGGTTTTGTCATTGCGTGTGGTGTCAGAATCACTATAACAGCATCGACAGAGTCATCTTTTTGCGCGGCACTTACAGCAGTGACATACCGTTTCGGGTCAGCGTCGCCCAAAACGTCAATTGGGTTGCTTATGATAGCTGCCGGTGGTAGTTCCTTCTTAAGATTACCGGTGTTATAGCCATTGAGAGTGGCTACCTTCATCCCGGATTGCTCAATTGCGTCAGCAGCCATAACAGCCGGTCCTCCTGCATTGGTGATGATTGCAACACGGTTGCCTTTAGGCAAAGGCTGCATAGAGAGCGCCGCCGCATAGTCGAAAAGCGCGTCAAAACTTTCTGCTCGTATCACACCGGCCCGTTTAAAAGCAGCCGCATAGGCAATATCATCCCCAGCGAGGCCGCCGGTATGTGCCGATGCCGCTTTCATTCCCGCCTTGGTCACTCCCGCCCTCAACAGGACTAAAGGTTTAGTCGAAGCCGCCAATCTTGCTGTTTTAATGAACTTATCTCCGGACGTGATACTTTCAAGGTAGCCAACGATAACTTTAGTCTGTTCGTCTGCCGTGAGCGCTGATAAGAAGTCAGTTTCGTTTAGGTCAGCTTTATTGCCTATGCTGACCACTTTTGCCAAACCAAGCCCTCGGGCCCAGGCCCAGTCCAACATTGCCGTACAGACCGCTCCCGATTGAGACAGGACTGATATGCCACCAGCCTTAGGCATACGTTTTGAAAATGAAGCATTCATCCGGTGTCTGGTATTAATCAGTCCCAGGCAATTAGGCCCTAACAAACGAACACCGGCTTTTGTACAAAGTTGTGTGATCTCGGATTGAATTTTTGTTCCCGCCGGTCCGGTTTCTCGAAAGCCTGCTGTGATCACCGCTATCGCTTTTGCCTGGGCTTTAATCGAACTTTCTACAGCCTCCAGAACAGATGCTGTAGGTACAGCGATAACTGCTAAGTCAATAGTGCCTGTGTACATATTTAAATTGTGCAGGCAGCTCAGTCCTAATATCTCGTCAGCCGAAGGATTAACCGGTATGATTTGTCCGGCAAAACCGCCATCTAACAGGTTGGTCAATATCTCATAACCCACCTTGCCGGGTGTTCGGGAAGCACCAATTACTGCTATAGCCTTGGGATATAATAAAAAATCTAACATCATTTACAAATTGAAATATTTTTCCAAATATATACTTAATTCTACAACCATCGCCTGTATGTTTCAATCAAATTAAGCCTACAGTATATATACCTTTACGGCAAAACTGAAATCCTCGATATAATTATTTTGAAAAAAATAAAAAAAATCTATATTGAGACTGTGGTAGAAAATTGTTGATATATAGCTTCTTTTTTGAAATAATAGTCACCCTATGAAGTTTAGAACAAAAATAATATTAGTTGCAGTTGTATTGAGTATCTGTCTTGGCAGTTTTGCTAAAGCGGATTTGACGGAGCGAATTAATGGTATTATCAGCAGTTCTTTACGGCAGAAAGTTCAATTTTCCATTCATATCGTAAAGGCAGCTTCCAGCGTCCCTGTATATGAACATAATTCGGGGGAATTGATGATACCGGCCTCGAACATGAAGATAATCACCTCTGCAGCGGCCCTGCACTATCTGGGACCTGATTACGAATACAAAACAAAGGTTGGTCTTTGTGATGATACGCTTGTAGTAATAGGGAGCGGGGACCCGTTGTTGGGGGACGAAAAAACAGATACTAAATATGGGCGGGAAAGAGGCTGGCTCTTCAAAGACATAGCAAAGTTGTTAAGACGAAATAATATAAAAGCCATTGAAGACATTATTATTGACAGTAGTGTATTTGACGACCAGCGCGTCCATCCGAGCTGGTCTAAAAGTGAGCTGAACAAGTGGTATGCCTGTGAAGTAAGCGGCTTGAATTTTAATGATAATTGTATAGCAATAAGCACACAGAAAACCGGCGGCAAAGTAGCGGTTTTCCTCGAACCTCAGACCTCTTTTCTAAGGTACGACAATAAAATTAAGCCGATTTCAAGGGGCACAGGTGCTGTAGGTACTTATCGGAATAAAGAGCCAAATAAAATTGTCGTTTACGGCAAATGCCGGGATAGAGTCGGGCCGTTTGATGTTGCAATTGAAAGACCTGCAGCATTTTTTGGATTTATGCTTTACGAGAATCTCACTAAAGCGGGAATAAGAACAAATGGCCATCTCATAGAAAAAACGCTTGAAGATTACGGTAATTTCAGGTTGCTCGGGCAATATTCGACTTCAGTACAAGATTGTTTAATACGTTGTAACAAGAACAGTCTCGGGTTGGCGGCCGAATCGTTGATGAAGACAATCGCCGCCAATAATAATCCGGACGGAAAGTACGGTAGCTGGGAGAGAGGCAGGGAATTGGTTTCTGAATTTCTCCTGGGGCTTGGCATCAATAAAAACCAGTTTTATATCGATGATGCGAGCGGCCTGAGCAGGAAAAACGAGCTTAGTTCTTATGCCATAACGAAAGTATTGCTAAATATCTATCATAGTGAAAATTGGGGACTATATAAAGATACACTCGCGGTAGGGGGGGTAGATGGGACAATCGCCAAATATTTTAGAGAGCAAAAGTACAAAGGTAAAATTTCAGGCAAGACCGGTTATATAAATAGCGTCAAATCATTTTCAGGCGTATGCAGCACGGGGCGGGGAGATTATATTTTTTCCATCCTCAGCAACAATACCAACGGCAAGACCCGTGGAGTAATCAACAATATCGCAAAGGCGATTATTGATGAGGAGTAAATAGTAGGTGAGTTTTACTTTCCAATTTTGCCGGGTCTTTCATAAGTGTGTTTTTATCAAGGCTTGAAGTACGCAACGAAACCGTTTTCATAGGCTTTTCGTTCCCAGTCAGGCTTGACGATAGCCTGAAGGGGGGCCTCAAGCGATGCTAATTTGTCGCGTTCAACGCCAAGTATAACTGCTGAAGGCGGAGAATTTTCCAGTAATTCTCCAATTGTTTTTAGACCCGCAGTGTGGGTAATACTGCGCTGTGAAGCTGACAAAGAATCGGCAATTCTATAGATAATCGACCCACAGGAAAGCTCCGTATAGATGTCACAGCCACCTTCAAGGGCAAGCAGGGGGGCTAAGGTAAGTATGAGTTTTGAGTTTTGAGTTTTTAGTTTTTCGGCGATATCTTTCGAAATTT
>Ga0272442_10008401_pt1 | contig 13087 bp, 11 predicted proteins | sample SSMForm2O_FD_200262 | JGI IMG/M metagenome (GOLD analysis project Ga0272442, IMG submission 200262) | Marine sediment archaeal communities from Little Sippewissett salt marsh, Falmouth, MA, United States - SSM-Form-2O | ecosystem: Environmental > Aquatic > Marine > Wetlands > Sediment ...
TTAATTAATCGAGATGCAATAAGCACTGCCAGAGTATGAGATGAATATAAATTATATGTATATATAATTCTTTTGTCTACAATTTTCGTTTTATAACCCCATAGAATTAAAGAAAATAGTAAGGATAAAAATACAGTAATTTGTTTAATAATCAAAATATTTATTGAGGGAACAATTTTTACTTTTCCTCCCCCTTTTCTTGAAAATGTTTCTCCCCTGAAAATAATTTTGCGAAACTTTGGATAACTCCCCCATAAAGGAGCACTAAGAACATATAACGGTCTTCGTAAATTCGTTTCAATTCCGCCAATCATATTCTCAATAAAATATCCTAATGGACCATGGGGCACATGATATTTATCAAGAATCTTATCGGGTGCCCACCCCCCGACAAATACAATAGATAATTTTGACTTTGATTGTCTCAGAGTCATTCTCAAGGTTTAAAAATAATAATGATGTAATAATCGCTCATATTGTTATAATCGCTGTATCACTCTTGCCTAAAAACGAAAATGATTTGATTCATTATTTCACAGGGAGCATTCTTCAAGTTCAAGGCTCACCCTGTTGGATAGCTAAAAATATCCAACAGGGTAAAGGTGGATTCCCGCCTAACATATGGCGGACGAGACCGCCTAACAAATGGCCCTCCTTTTTATTTTCAATAGCCTTATTTCCTATTTTGGACAGCAATGATCTATAGTTATATTAAATACTTTTTTATATATTTACGAATTAAAATTGAACAACAGGTTTTAATGAACTGTAATATGTTCACTTTAAACAATAAATAATAAAACGTTCTCTTCTGCTTTATATTATATTCTGCTTGATTCAGCACGTGAACCACATTAAATACAAAGTATTTTTTAATTTTTTTTCCTTTTTGATACGTTTCAATAAAACGCTGATAAATAGCAAAATATTTATTTAACAGTTCCAGGGATTCATTCGGAATGTAGCTTTTTTCAGAAGGATAATACCAGCTTCGCAATATACCGGCATCCTGAACAGAAATGAACTGTCTGTTCCCCATGAGGCGATTCATATTCAACATGCTGATTTTGTCCGCCGTATGGATCTGGCCGCTTTTGTATACACTGGATATCTGTGTGGAGGACTTACGGCGATCAATCAGGATATCGGTTACATTGGCGCCTTTGGTATAAAGCAGCATACGGCTCCATAAATCATAATCTTCAGCATGGTTCATCTCAGGATCATATAAACCCGCATGTTTTATCAGTTCCGACCGGAACATAACAGAAGGATGGCAGAACGCACTGTGAAACAAAAGGTGCCATCGGATGAGAATATCCGTTTGAGGAGGCCGATGGATTTCAAGAGACTGGCCTGTTTCATCGATACAGCGATAGGATGAGCTCAATAATCCAATCTCAGCATGTTTTTCCAAAAAAGTGACCTGTCTTTCAAAGCGTTCCGGGTAAGAAATATCATCTGAATCCATGCGAGCGATATATTGTCCGGTTGCCAATTTTAAACCATCATTCAGCGTTGCTATAATACCCAGATTTTGCTGATGGATTAAAAAACTGACCCGCTGATCTTTCTCGGAATATCTCTTGATTATCTTTAGGGAATTGTCTGTGGATGCGTCATCGATCAAAATCAGCTTAAACGCTTTATATGTCTGGTTTAAAATACTCTCAATCGCAATATCAAGATATTCTTCACCATTATATACTGGCATGACTACGGAAATCAATGGATGATTTTGACTCATTTCAAATAAAAATAATTACGAAAAGATTTATTTTTTATTTTCAGCCTAATTTCTACGGCTTTTGCCATATATCGTAATAATTTAATAAAATATAATTTAAAGCGTATTCTATTCAATTTATATTTAGCACTGAAATTAACAGCATTCTGAGGATTTGTAATTATTTTTAAAAAACTCAAACTGGAATCTGTCATCCATTTAATTGCACCAAAATGTTGATTGCTGTAAAGCTGTTTTACTAACTTAAAATTATACTTATTATAATAGTATTCCAATTGCGATGTGGTTAATCTGCGAACATGTCCCTCATCCTCAAAGAAAAATCGGTTATGTTTATTAACATCAATTCCATTTTTATGTAAAAGACATAGATTGTATTCATAGCTACCTTGATTCCCACAGGGTAAGATGTGTAAAACTGAAGATTTGGGTTTTAGGAGCTTATTGATTTCTTTCAATACATTTTCGAGGTGATCGACATGTTCAAGTACATGATGTGTAAAAATAAAATCAAATTTATTTTGTTTAAAGCTTCTATCTTTCAATAAAAAAAATATGCAATTAGGAAATCTGTACTTTGCATTATCAATTGCATTCAAACTGATATCAACGCCATAGACTTTCCAGCCAATTGGCAATACCTTGCCAAGAACATCTGTAAATATACCATTCCCGCATCCAAAATCAAGGGCTACACCGGTCTCGGGCAATTCGATATTAGAGATAATTTCAATGATCCGATTCTTTTTATACTCCGGCCATTCAACCATGTAACCTTGCGCGTATCGATAGTTATAAAAATCGATTGTTTTATTACCATTAATGTGTGTCTTTAATTCTGTCATATATAAAAAGATATCAGTATGATGTTTAACAGCTCCTTCATTTAAATGTTGACTGGAAAAAATGACATATTATCAATTTAATATTTGATATTTTATATTTTATCAATAAATATAATCCGTAAATCCCTACTGCCCTCAATATTTCACATTCACTTCCGACAAACAGTCTTTGTTTAGAAAAAATTAATATTGGATTTATACTCAAATAAAGAGCAATCCTGGATATTAATCTTTGTAAAATGATTCGCTTTATTTTATATTCGGGATTAAAAAATACAAGATACTTTTTATAAGTGTAAATCCATACTTCAATATATGAGCGTATCTCGGAAAAAGAATATGCTTTAAATTCTGACCTGAATGCTATTATAGCTTTATTTGAAATAGTCCGCTTTAAAAATTTCTCAAGTAAATTATGATGAACAGTTTCGGCATCATTTTTCTGAACTGATTCATATTTAACGCTGATATTCTCCACATGTGAACGATAATACAATATAATTGACCTAAGGTTGGTAACTGGAAATGGATCGACAAAAAAAAGGCGGGACCATAATTCGAGATCCTGACTTGTTCTCATATTTTTATAGTTGCCATACTTTTCAAACAATACTCTGCGGATCATCGCAGTCGGATGGCAGAGTATGCCTCCATAACCGAGCAGCATATTCCACCTCAGGAGCACTGGATCACTCTGGTAGGTCTGATTTTTAATCTGTTTCCCTTTTGAATGGATATGTATAATATTGCCGCCCAATACCCATATTTCAGAATGCTTTTTCAAAAAATGAATCTGCTTTGCAAATCTGTAAGGCAGGCTGATGTCATCCGCATCCATCCTCGCAATGAACTTTCCCCTTGCCCTGGCAATCCCCTTATTCAGGGACAATGCGAGACCTATATTCCTGTCATTTCTGATGATGCGAATCTTCGGACTCTTTTGCGCATATTCATTCAATATCGCAGGTGTATGATCTGTAGATCCATCATCAATGATGATAAATTCAAAATCCTGAAAAGTCTGCGACAGAATCGATTCGATGCTTTCATTTAAAAATTTCTGGCCGTTATAAACGGCCATGATGACTGAGATTTCCGGATTCAAATAATTTATACCTTTAAAAAGTTACTTTTTATTATTACTGAACTCTGGCAATTCTTACTCCACCTTTTACCGTTTTTGTAATTTTGAGGCGGCCCTTTCTGTCATTTTCCTGTAGGGAATCCAGTTGTCAGGTTAATGGGTGGATCCCCGATAGAATTATTCGGGGATGCCATTTTATACATGTTAACAAAATTTGCCAAAGTACTGTTGACACCCGAAAGATCAGCATTAAACCAAAAAAATATCAGCAATCTGTCAGTGGCTACCTTTATTTCTGACGGCGATCCATCTCAAGTTTAAAAAAATTTTCCTTGCAATATAAAAAGGCGGAAAGCAAAGTAAACCGGAGAAAAATTCCAGGAATTTAACGGCAACTGAATACAATGGATTTGAAAGCAGACGTTCGATATCTTCTGTCGTTCTTTTCTTTATAGCGTTTTGTTCATGATTCAAATCATTCCACAGTCGTATTATCTCATCCGGATGAGTCCCCTGGTACTGTTTCAGCCAGCTTAAATGATGATAGGTATTATGAACACGAAAAGGTTTTTTTAATTTTATGAACACATCATCCGCCCAGACATCCGCGCCGAACAGATATCCTCCGCCCTTTTCTGTAATCACCGGATTCGAATAGTATGAACATTTATTGATTACCTGTTTGGGAAATAACAGGGAGTAATGATATAAATGAATTCCCATCTTCTCCGTGTCTCTTGCTGTCAGCCATTTTTTCTTTCTCAGATCGACTCCGTTTTCATCAACCACAGTCGGTGGTCTGTGAGCCATATAATGATATCCCTTTTTCCATCGAAAAAGCCGGTGATACTGACTTGAATTGTCGGTTTTCAACTTAAATCCGTTTACATGACAATGGATGCTTCCCCAAAACGGAATTTGCCTGAATGACACGGTATCAATACTGCGGTCTTTTTTCAAGCGTTCTCGTACAGAGATTAAATCCTCGGTTTTATAGAATTCATCAATATCCACTTCCCATAAATAATCCCCCTTGATCCGTTTGACAAATTCCCGGCATTGTTCTTCCTTTCCTGCCCAGAATCCATTTTTACTAATGATCCTTATTTTATCTTCAGGATCCTCACCATGTTTAAATTCCTGCAGTGCGGTCAATGTACCGTCACTCGCATGACCGTCAGGAGCATACTTTGACGCTTTTTCAGAACCCCCTTCGACAATGATGATCTCAAATGCATGCGTATAAATCTGCCGCAGCAGATACCGGGTAAAGGGTTCACCGTCGAGGACAATAATTCCAAACGTTATTTTTGGATATTCACTGGATTTGATCACAACTCTGATTATTTTGATTTATTTAATTGCTGAGGCGAAATAAAAACCGAATCTGTATATCTCATTTTTGATTTCTTCATAGTAATAATTCTGCCAATAAGGATATATAGAACGATTCCGGAAAAAAATGATCGATAATTTGTAAATCAGTATACATACCTGGATAATCAATCGTGTTGCTTTTTTAAAAGAAATCACGATACCTTTTCTAAGAATCCAGGAATCCGGATCAACAAAATAGGTTAATTCCCTTCTTTGTTTTCCTGCCATTAAAGATTTCCTGATTGAGTAGGACAATTGAAACTTATAGATGGGTTCCTTATGATAGGACCAGAGATCGGGTTCAAAAAATATTCTGATATCTGAATAAAGTTTTTTTGCTTCAATTTGAATTAAGGTATCCTCTCCAATTCCAGGCTTGTTTCCTTTCACACCGAATGCCGGATTGAATCCCCCCAATTCATATAATACCTTTTTTTTTATCCCCAGATTACCACCGCTTAAAAAGGAATCTGTGAGATATCCTTTTTTTGTCATTATATTGTGGCCGAAATATGCATCTTTCATCCATACAGGTTTTTTAAAATGATAATAGGGATACAAGGGTCCGCCAAAAAAATCCGGGGAATAGTATTGTATAATCCGTGATGCAGTCTGAAGATAATTTTCAGGAAGAATACATTCATCATCCATATAAATAATATAATCGCCTATGGATTTTTTACACCCTTTGTTCCTTGCAGTTGACAGTCCCTGAATTTTCTCAAATATATAATACCAGTTGGCATATTTTGAACAATAGGATTTTACCAACGATTCTGTGTGGTCTTTTGAATTATTGTCAACAATGATGACTTCATAATCAAAAATACACTTTTCCTGTGCTGCCAATGAATCCAACAAATAATGAATCAGAAAAGCACGATTGTACGTGCATACAATAACACTGAGAGAATAATTTAACTTTTCCATTATTTATTTTTCATTCATTTTCATTTTTTTGTGCTGAATTCCTCAATAACCGTCTTATAAATATCAAATTGCCTGTTCACTACCTCAAACGGATCATTTCTTTTTAAAGCGGTATTTCTTGCTTTTTTTGAGAGTTTGACAGACATTACGGAATCTGTCATTAAGCGCTCTAATTGAGAAGCACACATAACCTCATCCCCGGGAGAAAAAAATAAAGCAGATTCCTCATCTTTAACAAGTGACGGCGATCCGCCTGCATAAGAAGTAACAACAGGCAGTCCGACCAGCATGGCTTCCTGTAATGCGTTTGAACAGTTTTCAATAAACGACGGCAACACCATGGCACTCGCATTCAGCATTTCACAGGAAATTTGATCAGCATTCAATCCTCCCAGCCAGAATACATTTGCTTCTATATTCAGTTTTTTAATTAAATGGTTAATCCATCGCATATAACCATCCATACGTATCCCCTTTTTTTGAAGAACGCCTGCGATACGAATCTGGATATCAGGTACTCTTTTTTTTAAGATTGAAATCGACCGCAAGGCTACATGCAGTCCTTTATACGGAACAGGATAGGCAGCGGAACAAAATATTATATTTCTTTTTAATGCCGGATTCCATGGTGTTGATTCGTAGAAGGGCTTTCTAAGAATACGTGCATTTTGAAAGCATTGATTTTGACTGCTCAGATGTTTTATTTGTGATTGCATCCAGTCGGACTGGGTGATGATAAATTGGTGACCCCGGATAATTTCTTTCTCAATTATTCCCCATTTTTTATATTTTTGAGCTTGTTGAATAATCATCGATGATTTCAATATTTCTTTGAGCCCTGTACATCGTATTTGTTCCTGCAGTGTTAAATCTGAATGATAGACTTTAGCGTATGCGCCAACCAGTCCCTGCATTTCCAGTACCGATGGGATATCCACATAGCCTCTGGCAGTTATCAATCCAAAAAAAGTTTCCGTTCCCCATACATGAATGACATCCGGTGTATATTGTTCTATAATACGAAATATATTCGATAAATACGGCAATGAATCCCCATGCTGCTGTGCCTTTCCGGATGGAACTATCCATTGCTTGATTCCTCCAACATTCGTTTCAGTGACATGGGAAACATTTCCAAAAGTAATATTGGCCAATTCCAGAAAATTATTTTTATACTTAAGCAGCGATTCTGCCATTGCCCCCAGCCAGCCACCCGTTCCGGTTTCTTCTGATTTGAATAGCATTCGATTGCATAACCATAAAATTTTCATTGAAAGCTTCCCAAATCACTTGAACTTTCAGAAAACAATTTTTCCGTTGATTGATTCAAAAAATATTTTTCATCAAAAATCCAAATCATTAAGAACAGTATCGGGCGATTCAATGTGGGATTTAAAAATCCACCGATAAGCACCAGAAACCATGAGATAGAGCCGCCGGCGATTCCTTTCGATATTGAATTCCACTCTTTTCCCCTTTTTAATGAAGGCGACAAGTAATACAACCATAAAAACAAACCTGAAATTCCAAATAATGCGAGAAAATCAGTCCATGAGCTATGAAAACCGATAAACATACGCCTGTCTAATCCCCAGGCCCCAAAAAATGGATGATTCCAGATAGTAGGCAGCGTATTCATGATCCGGCGAACTCTGCCGGTTTCATCCCCTTCAATAAAACCATGGGTTAGAGACCGGTTAAAAAGTCTGGTTGCTTTACTTACAGAAAATTGTGTTGGATCTTCTGCAATCGCAACCTTGTATATTCTCGGATAATAGAACAACAAAATAAGAATAATAACGAAACTCAGGATTGAGCTGTTCTTCTTTCCTTTGAATATGACTATAATTAACCATAAAATGATTCCGGTAATCATCATGAAAAGTGCCATGGTAAAAGTGGATAAAATGACCACTGTGGATAATATACAAAGAAATGCCCAAGCCACCCATTTATTTAAAATCCTCTTATAATTGTAATTTAACAGCCAGTTTGCAATAACGGGCCATGACATGGCTATTGCGGTATAAATCGAATAATTTGCAATTCCCTTTGGAAAGTATCGGGCAATGTATTTCGAAGCAAAAGGATTACCCATGGTTAAACGCGCAATACCAGGCTGCTCGATTAACAATGGAATGCTGATACCAACACTTATCGTAATCACAATGAAACATAACCATCGTATAGTCTGAATGGTTTTTCTGGACTGAATTATCAATAAATTGATTACAAACCATAAAAAAATGCAAAAAAAACAGGCAATGACAAAATTATGCCGGATTGAACTGACTGAATGTGCCATATATCTTACAAATCCGCTGAATACAAAAACCATTCCGGAAAAAAAATATTTCTTATTCATACTAATAATTTGTATCACTTGCTGTTTTCTGTTTAACAGGACAATCATAGTCAGGTAACAAAAAACAGGAATTGACAATTTCAATCCTCTTCCCCAATAGCTGATCTGCGGAGATAAAAACGAGAGAAAAAACAAACTCATCAGGAAAATAACAAACCAGGATCTATTTTCGTCCGAATTATCAGATTTATTCTCAGGACAAGATTCAATTGTTTCAGCTTCAATATTCATTCATATCAGTTCTTTAATCAAATTCAATTCCAAATCCACAATTTTATTCAGAGCATACTTGTCTAATATTTCCTGACGTGCATTGATACTCATTTGCTTGCGCAGATCAATATCACCTATAACTTCTTTGATAGCTTTGTGCATATCAGCAGAATCAGATCCGCATAAAAATCCGGTTTCACGATGACTCAAGACCTCCCGGATCCCTGTAATATCAGTGCCGATCACCGGCACTCCGCATGACATGGCTTCTAACAATACTTTCGGATGTCCCTCATAATGCGAAGGCAAAATAAAAAGAACGGAGCTGTTGATATATTCGGGCAATCGGTCATTGGGTAAATTTCCCAGGAACTGAACGTGAAGGCCCAGTTGTTCTGAATGTTTTCTTAATTCCGATTCCTGGAAACCGCTTCCGATTATCATCAGTTCGACATCCAATTGATGACATGCATCAAATAATGAAAATAAATTTTTTTGTGGTTCCAACCGGCCAATAAAACAGATACGGTTGGAAACTCTTTTTATTTGTGCGTTTGGACTGAAAAGATCTGTGTCTACATAGTTGGGGATAACATGAATTTTCTTTGCATTGATTGAATAGTTCTGCCTGATCTTTTCTTTCATATAAGGCGTGGTAACTACTATACGGTCGGCTTCATTAAAAACTTGTTTTTCAAGACGACAGGCGTCATGAAATTGTTCTGAGTCAACACCATCTTTTTTCTCTGTAAATTCTGAAAGCAGATAACCGCATCTTGCGATAAATGGCAGTCCGTACCTTTTTGCAACATGCAAAGCAACATCAGCGCCTTTTATTTGATTACTTTTCAGAATTGTATTTTTGTTTAAAAGAATAGTTACAATTGCTGAAAGATACTGAGTATATCGCGAGTAAGATAAATTCCACCGATTACATACTATCTTTATACCACGCAATTTTCTTTTATATTCAAGGTCCTTTCTGGAACCATAAGTTATAAAAATAATTCTGATGCCTTTTGACACAAGCCTTTTATACAAAGCCACTTCTCTATTAAGCAATCCTGTTTCCATCCAGGTATGTAATGAAATATATTTTGTAAAAAAAAGTATTTCTTTAATTTCATTTTTAAAAAACATGAACAATTGCAATTTTTATGGAACTTGTTTACTTTAAAAACTCAAAAAAAATGAGTACCCGTCAATATCCGACAGCCAATAAATAAGCATTATCAATTTTATAAAAAAAAATTATTAAAATTCATATATTTTTTCAAAATTTTTAAAATTCGTACCAACCTCAACTTTGATTTTAATATAATCGATATCAACAATTTACGCCTAATTTCAAGTTCAGACTGATTATAACCATATTTTTCAGCCAATTTTATGATATCATTAGATAATTTAAGATTGAAATACGGATCTGAGCGCCATTTTTGTATCGATTTATTATGAAAATAGTCTGCATCATACATAACATTTTTAATTTCACAAAAATGATAAACCGGTGCCAAACAAATTGTTGATGAAACTAAATCTTCATAGCGAACAATAATTAATTTTTCATTTAAAATGTCTTTAAGTTTTAATAGATTTTGATATGAAACGAACCATCTGTTTTGCAGAGTGCCTGGATCTGCTTTCCAACGTCTAAATTGAGAATAAATAGTATCAATCGGATTCCTGACCAGTCCAATGACTAAAAATTCAATATTGTCCAGTGCATTTATACATTTTAATATTAATTTGATCGCAGACCATTGATAAAGATGATGGGGTGATTTTTCTAAAAAAACAGGTGAATATATTTCACATAATTTTCTCCAACCATTCATGATTAAAGCTTCATCATCATTCGGCTGCTGAAAGTCACCCAGGTTTTCTTTAAGAAAAGTAATCAATTCCTTTTTTGCTGTCGCAGGTTTAAATGGCACTTCACTGCCTTCTACATTTAGTTGAGGCATATTTAAAATGGAGGCTGCTTTTGTCCAGTATAATGTTTCATTCTCAAAATGACGCGTTTTCACAACATTTTTTATTTTATGATGTTTTGTTAATATATTTTGTAAAGCGCTCGATCCAGAAGATTTTTCAGACAGAATTATAATGCACCTGTTCTTATTTAACATCTGTTTTTCATATCAATTTATTGACTTGATTTCATTGGACACAAAGTTGTTATCTGCAAAATCAGTAAAACAGTTCATTCATATTCTGATAGAGCGCTGCTGTCTTTTTCCTTATCATTTTTACTTTGTCGGATTCAACCGTTTCATTGATTTTTGAATTTCGATTGTTAATAATTTTTATTTCACCCTGGACAATATGATGCAATCCCTTGCCATAAATATTCGGCCGATCTGAATATTTGAAAATATGCTCTCTCTTTTCAAGTCCGCAGAATTGTACAATTTTGAACAATTCCTCTTCAGTATTGTTGACCAGATGGCTGTATTTGATGCCCAATACATCAGAATGTGATTCGTTTGTATCGTTTAAAAAAATGCGGTGAAGAGACACCCAAAAATCACAAAGTTCATGAATAGATGTTTTCCGGAATAATTCCCACTTTCTTTGCAGACCTTCGATGCTCACGACAGGATCCCGATAGATAAGAATAAATTTTGCTTTTGCAAACGCTGATTTCAATGTTTTCGTTCTTACGAGATGTGCATTGGGCGCTTTATCAATCACAATGTTCGATTCTTTTGGGTATCTGGCAATACGTCTGTAATAGGTGACGAGATCACGCTTTATTTGTTTACGAGAAATATTGATATCCAGAAATAAATCACGATAATAGTCGGAATATGTTTCGTATGTTGCAACAGGTCCTATTTGAAGAGGAGAGTTTTTCGATATTCCCCTTGCACTTTCATAAGAACATGCCACGTTTTTATAACTTTGATCCAATAATCCACAAAGCAAAGATGTTCCGCTTCCGGTTATACCACAGATAAAAATGGGCTGAAAGGCCCGATCAAATCTTTTTAAATACGATAATTTAATTCTTTTAGTTAAAAAAACATCACCTTTAAAATTTGTTATATCGTTTATATATGTGCAATATTTATTGAGAAAATCTGTTATTCATTCAATATTAAAATGCTGAATATTGTCATACATGATTATTTATAATATTCTATTACTTTTGACAGACCGGTTGTTTCAGTTCATCATCTAACATCTTTAAAAACAGATCAGTCGCGGCTTTTTCTGAAAAACGTTTTTCAACCATCTTTCTGCCGGCATTGCCAATCCTGTTTCGCAGATCAGGATTAACGATGAGTTTTCTCAAGGCCTGGTACCAACCTTCTTCTGTCACAGCAAACAGTGCGGTTTCACCATCACATAAATCATGACATGCTTGCGGAATAGGTGATGTAACAGACGGGATACCATAAAAAAGCAGTGTGTTGACGCGATTTGGATTTCTTATATAAATCAAAGGATTCGTTAGATCGATCATATCCGAAAATACCGGACAGATTCCGATATCAAATGTTGCAATTTGATCGTCGAATGTTTTTACATCAAACTCGATAAATTCTGTATGAATACCCTTAATACGCGGTTGACTGTTAACATTACTCGTAATTATTTTAAGTGTAAAATCAAATTCACGCGCCAAACGCTGTAATGCCTTTGCACCGTGCGGAAAAAATTGATGCTTGTAATGTAAAGAATTACCGTGATAACCGATGATTAAATTATTGGTTTTTGTGTGTTTCTTAACCAATTTAACATCTGAATTTTCATAGTCTATTGTCAGGTAAACACGTCGATGATATGGTAAAAGTAATTCACGCCACATGAATCCGGTAACAATAAAAAAATCAACGTTGTTTACAATCCACATCAGCCTTGAATTTCTTTTATAACGCTTATTTTTTGGAATAAATTGCTTTGGAACACCCAAATATCCAGGATTTAAAACACCGATATGTGCATTTGGAGAATGTTCCAAAACTTGCCGAATTGCTCTTGGTCTTGCCCATTGAATAATGGCAATATCGTATGGTTCGGTACCGAAATGGTTCAGGTCTGTTATATATCCGCGCGCTGCAATCATTTCCTTCATTTGATAAAACCATTTACGTGCAGCCGGACTTTTTACAAAGTCACCATTTGTATTTAAAAAAACACGCATTGCCTGCCTCATTATTCTTCGTTAGGGTCTTCACATATAGTATCATCACGTTTAAAAATATTCCTTTAATTCAGGTACTTTATTAATATGTTTCTTCATAGTCAATTCAATAATTGTCAGATTGCTTTGAGTCCATTCTATGGTTCTCTTTAAACCTTCATCCAAATCTATTTCAGCTTTAAATCCCAATTCTTTCTCAGATTTCAAAGTTGATCCAAAACGATGTCCAGAAGTATCCCATATTCTTCTTGGCTTCAACTCAACAGGGGTTGTGTTTTTTGTATAAGAATTAATTCTGTTTGCTAAATCTAATATGTTATATTCAACGCCATGTGCAATATTGTATACAGCACCTAGGTCACCCCTTAAAGCA
>Ga0272442_10008405_pt1 | contig 13086 bp, 11 predicted proteins | sample SSMForm2O_FD_200262 | JGI IMG/M metagenome (GOLD analysis project Ga0272442, IMG submission 200262) | Marine sediment archaeal communities from Little Sippewissett salt marsh, Falmouth, MA, United States - SSM-Form-2O | ecosystem: Environmental > Aquatic > Marine > Wetlands > Sediment ...
GTCAGCGCCGATGTCAGCGTGGTCTTGCCGTGGTCAACGTGACCGATCGTGCCTACGTTTACGTGCGGTTTCGTGCGCTCAAACTTTTGCTTTGCCATGAGAATCCTCCTGCGGAAATACTACCAGCGGTAATGCGCAAACGCCTTGTTTGCCGCCGCCATTTTGTGCGTATCTTCACGTTTCTTGATCGATGTCCCGCGATTATTGAGCGCATCAAGCAGCTCGGCAGCCAGACGCGCGCTCATGGTCTTTTCAGGACGCAGGCGGGAGTAGCCGATTATCCAGCGCATGGCAAGGGCCATCTGGCGGGCCGGTTTCACCTCGACCGGCACCTGGTAATTTGCGCCGCCGATACGGCGTGATTTTGTTTCAACCGTCGGCTTTACGTTGTTCAATGCGGTCTTAAATGATTCAAGGGGATGTTCACCGGTTTTGTCGGCGATGATGGAAAGACTGTCGTAGACAATGGTCTCGGCCGTGCTCCTCTTGCCGCACTGCATTATTTTATTAATAAACCGTGCAAGCGTCAGGTCGCCGTACTTTGCGTCAGGCAGGATTTCGCGCTTTGCGGCTACTCTTCTTCGTGCCATAATATAACTCCAGCAGCTTTGTTAATCTGACAGTTCCTATGCTTTCGGCCGTTTTGATCCGTATTTGGAACGGCTCTGACGGCGGCTGTCGACACCGGATGAATCAAGGGTGCCGCGCACGATATGATAGCGCACACCCGGAAGATCTTTTACGCGGCCGCCCCGCACGAGCACAACCGAATGTTCCTGAAGATTGTGCCCCACGCCTGGAATATACGCGGTGACTTCAATGCCGCTGGTGAGCCGCACGCGGGCGACCTTGCGAAGCGCCGAATTGGGCTTTTTGGGCGTGGCCGTATACACACGCGTACAGACGCCCCGGCGCTGCGGACAGTTCTGCAATGCGCGGGACTTTGACTTTTTTTCGATTTTTTTGCGCCCCTGAGCGCAGAGCTGGTTAATTGTCGGCATACACTTATACCTCTACAATACGTTATAAAGTTAAAAGATATTTTTTTATCATAGGTTAAAATTTATGTCAAATACAAAATTTGTTTCCAGCGCTTTTTTTACTGCCAGCGACTATGTTTCAACCACAGCGTCCCGGTTGCCAGGCATGCCTGACTAATCAGCCTCGACAGCCTCGGCCGGCGGCACTTCTTCCTCATCATCACTGTGAATGACCGACTTGCGGTATTCCGACAACCCTGTGCCGGCCGGTATCAGGCGGCCCATCGCGGCATTTTCCTTCAACCCGCGCAGATAGTCGACTTTACCCTCGATCGCGGCCTGGGTAAGCACCCGTGTTGTCTCCTGGAACGATGCCGCGGAAATGAAACCTTCAGTGCTGAGCGATGCCTTGGTTATGCCGAGCAGCAGCGGCTCCGCGATCGCGACCTGCCCGCCCATTTCACGCACCTTTTCATTTTCCTCTTCAAAACGGGTCTTCTCGACCTGTTCATCGAGCAGAAACTGGGTATCGCCGACCTCCCGGATCCGTACACGCTGCAGCATCTGACGAACGATACATTCAATATGCTTGTCGTTTATTTTGACGCCCTGCAGCCGGTATACCTCCTGGACCTCATCGACCAGAAACTTGGCCAGTTCCTTCTCCCCCAGGATATTGAGGACGTCGTGCGGGTTGGGCAGTCCGTCCATAATGGCCTCGCCCGCCCTGACGCGGTCACCTTCATGGACGCTGATGTGGCGTCCCTTGGGGATAAGGTATTCCTTGGGCTCAAGTTTCTTGCCGCCGAAATCGGTGATGCCCGGGGTCACGATAACCTTGCGCTTGCCCTTGATGTCCTTGCCGAACGAAACCGTACCGTCAATCTCGCTGATGACGGTAACTTCCTTGGGCTTGCGCGCTTCCAGCAGCTCTGCAACCCGTGGCAGACCACCGGTAATATCCTTGGTTTTCGAAGTCTCGCGGGTGATTTTCGCAAGCACATCACCCGGCTGGAGTTCGTCGCCCTCATTGACCACGATATTCGCGCCGACCGGCATAAAATAACGGGCTGGGCGCTCCTTTTCTCCCGGCAGCATGATGGTTTTGCCCTTGGCATTCTTCAGGGAAATACGCGGCCGGCTGTCATGGTCGCGCTGGTCCTTGAGCTCAACGACGACCTTGGAGGACAGCCCGGTGACTTCATCGACCTGCTCGCGCATGGTATTGCCTTCCTTCAGGTCCCCGAACTTCACCCGTCCGCCGACTTCCGTCAGAATGGGCGTTGCAAAAGGATCCCACTCGGCCAGTACCTGAGCGACTTTCACCTTGTCGCCGTCATTCACCCTGAGCTTGGCGCCGTACACGACGGACTGCGCGTCGCGTTCGCGTCCCTGATTGTCAACAATCGCGATCTTGCCGTTGCGGTTCATGACAATTGTCGCGCCGTCGCGGTTCACGACCGTGTTCATGCTGATAAACTTGACCATCCCGCTATGCTGGGCCTCCAGCGTTGTCTGCTCGACCCTGCGGCTTGCAGCACCGCCGATATGAAAGGTACGCATCGTCAGCTGGGTTCCCGGCTCGCCGATCGACTGGGCCGCTATGATGCCGACCGCCTCGCCGATATTCACCATCCGTCCTCGGGCAAGATCGCGGCCGTAGCACATGGCGCACACCCCGCGGCGCGACTGGCAGGTCAGCACCGAACGTATCCGCACGTGTTCGATGCCTGCTTCCTGCAATTTTTCCACCACGGATTCATCGATCTCATGATTTTTCTTGACAATGGTATCGCCCGTTATGGGATCGATAATGTCATCGAGCGATACGCGGCCGAGGACGCGGTCGCCGAGCTCTTCGATGATCTCACCGCCCTCAATGAGCGAACTCATGTAAATGCCGTCGATCGTGTGGCAATCGTACTCGCTGATAATGCAATCCTGGGCCACATCCACCAGACGGCGTGTCAGGTAGCCGGAATTGGCCGTCTTCAGCGCAGTATCGGCCAGGCCCTTACGGGCACCATGCGTTGAAATAAAATACTGCAGCACCGTCAGCCCCTCACGAAAATTGGCGGTAATGGGGGTTTCGATGATTTCACCCGACGGTTTCGCCATAAGGCCGCGCATGCCGGCAAGCTGACGGATCTGCTGCGTGCTGCCGCGCGATCCCGAGTCGGCCATGATATAGATCGAATTGAAACTCTGGGTATTGCGCTTCTTGCCGTCCTTGTCGACAAATTCATCCGTGCCGAGTTCCTGCAACATTTCATCGGCGACCTGCTCGGTCACACGGGCCCAGATATCTATGACCTTGTTATACCGCTCACCATCGGTAATAAGTCCGTCCTTGTACTGATTTTCAATCTGCAGGACCTCCTCGGAGGTTCGCTCGATCATCGTATCCTTGCGTGACGGGATACGCATATCCTGGATCGAAATCGATATGCCGGACTTGGTCGCGAACTTGTAGCCGATATCCTTGAGGCGATCGGAAAGTATAACGGTCTGCTTGTCGCCGCAATAGCGATAGCAATAATCGATCAGGTTTGCCAGTTCCTTCTTGTTCATGACACGGTTGATCAGGCCGAAGGGGATCTCGCGCGGTACAGCCTCACGCAGCAGCACGCGTCCCACGGTTGTCTCGAGCAGTTCGCCTTCAACACGGGCCCTGATCCGGGCATGCAAATCAACGACACCGGCGTCATAGGCAAGGTGTACCTCGTTCTCGCTTGAGAATACCTTGCCGGACCCTTTAACCATCTCCCGCTCGCGCGTCATGTAATAGATACCCAGCACGATATCCTGCGTCGGGATAATGATCGGCTTGCCGTTCGCCGGCGACAAAATATTGTTGGTTGACATCAAAAGCACCCGGGCCTCGATTTGGGCCTGCAGGGTGATGGGAACATGCACGGCCATCTGGTCACCGTCGAAATCCGCATTAAATGCCGTGCAGACCAGGGGATGCAGCTGAATTGCCTTGCCCTCAACCAGCAGCGGCTCGAAGGCCTGCAGGCCGAGCCGGTGCAGGGTCGGGGCGCGGTTCAGCATGACCGGAAATTCCTTGACGACCGATTCAAGGCAGTCCCATACTTCCGGCGTTTCGCGCTCCACCATCTTCTTCGCGCTCTTTATGGTTGTCGCGTACCCGCGAACTATCAGCAGATTGTAAACAAAAGGCTTGAAGAGCTCGATGGCCATGCGCTTGGGCAGGCCGCACTGGTGCAGCCTGAGCTCGGGTCCGATGACGATAACGGTGCGCCCGGAATAATCAACGCGTTTGCCGAGCAGGTTCTGCCGAAAGCGCCCCTGCTTGCCCTTGAGCATGTCGGAAAGCGATTTTAAAGGACGCTTGTTGCGACCGGTCAGGACCTTGCCACGGCGTCCGTTGTCAAACAGCACATCAACCGCTTCCTGCAGCATCCGTTTTTCATTCCGAATGATGATATCGGGTGCATCAAGCTCGAGCAGTTTCTTCAGACGGTTGTTGCGATTGATAACACGGCGGTACAGATCATTCAGGTCCGATGTTGCGAAGCGGCCGCCTTCAAGCGGCACCAGAGGCCGCAGGTCGGGAGGTATGACCGGAATAACATCAAGGATCATCCACTCGGGTTCATTGTCGGAATTGCGGAACGCCTCGACAACACGCAGCCGCTTGGCGAGTTTCTTCTTTTTCGCCTCGGAGCTGGTCAGGTGGATTTCTTCACGAAGTTTTTTGGAGAGTTCGTCCAGATCGGTTTTCCTGAGAAGTTCACGGATCGCCTCGGCCCCCATACCGGCAGTGAAGTCCTGATTCTCTTCCACATAGGCCGTACGGTATTGATCCTCATCCATGCACTCGCCGAGCTGGTATGCTGTTTTCTTCGGGTCAACCACCACATAGGACTCAAAATAGAGCACCTTTTCCAGATCACGCAGCGTCATATCGAGCAGGGTCCCGATACGGCTCGGCAGACTGCGCAAAAACCAGATATGGGCGACGGGGCAGGCCAGTTCGATATGCCCGAGGCGCTCGCGGCGCACAAATGAAGGAATGACCTCAACGCCGCATTTCTCGCACACAATGCCCCGATGTTTCAGGCGCTTATACTTGCCGCAGTTACACTCGTAGTCCTTGACCGGACCGAATATCTTCGCGCAGAACAGTCCGTCACGCTCAGGCTTGAACGTGCGGTAGTTGATCGTTTCCGGCTTTTTCACCTCACCGTTGGACCAGCTCCTGATTGTGTCTGCCGATGCAATCGAGATCTTGAGAGCATCAAAGCTGTCAACGATTCTTGACTGGGCCTGATGAATTGAAAAAAATCCGTTCATATGCGTCACCTCTTAGAAAGAGTTTAAAAACATTATTGCTTGTCGTTGTCAGGCTCAATGAATTCAACATCGAGACACAGGCTCTGCAGTTCCTTGACGAGCACGTTGAACGACTCCGGCAGCGCAGGAGCGATATTGAGATCGCCCTTGACGATATTCTCATACAATTTGCTGCGTCCGTACACATCGTCGGACTTGAGCGTCAGCAGCTCCTGCAGCGTATAGGCGGCCCCGTAGGCTTCGAGCGCCCACACTTCCATCTCGCCGAGCCGCTGGCCTCCGAACTGTGCCTTGCCGCCCAGCGGCTGCTGGGTCACCAGCGAATAGGTGCCGATGGAACGAGCATGAATCTTGTCATCGACCAGATGGTGCAGTTTAAGCATGTAAATGATGCCGACGGTCACTTCCTTGTCGAACGGCTCCCCGGTGCGCCCGTCAAACAGCTTCGTCTGCCCGGAATTCGACATCTCGGCCTCTTCAAAACACTCGTTGATCTGCGGTTCGCGGGCTCCGTCAAAAACCGGGGTGGCCATGTGCACGCCCCGTGAAAGCTTGGCGGCCAGCGCAAGCAATTCATCATCAGGCAGCGATTCAAGCAGCGAAGATATTGATCGGTCGCCATAGATCTTTTTAAGCCAGGTGCGAATTTTCTGAGGAGAGGTCTGCTCCTGCAGCATCTGGCCTATCTTCTGCCCAAGGCCGCGTGCGGTCCAGCCCAGATGGGTCTCAAGAATCTGCCCCACGTTCATACGCGAGGGGACCCCAAGCGGGTTGAGCACGATATCAACGGGGGTGCCGTCTTTCATGTAGGGCATGTCTTCAACCGGCAGGATGCGGGACAGCACACCCTTGTTGCCATGGCGGCCGGCCATTTTATCACCAACCGAAAGTTTGCGCTTGACGGCCAGATTGACCTTGACCATCTTGATCACGCCGGGCGGCAATTCATCACCGCGCTTGAGCTTGTCGATTTTTTCTTCGAACACAAGCTTGATGACGCTGATCTGTTCATCAAAATCCTTCTTGATACTCTCAATTTTTTCAGCGATCTCCGGCTTTTTGGCAATCGTCACCTTGGTCCATTTGGCCAGCGGTATGGCATCGACATCCGCTTCGGTGATGACCGCTCCCTTCTTCAACAATTCCTTGCCCCTGCGGTCATCAATAAACCTCTTGCCGACCGTCTTGCGGACAAGCAGCTTTTTCAGGCGCTTGTTGACACTTTCCTGCAGAATGCGTATTTCGTCCTCCTGGTCCTTCAGATACCGCGCGCGGTCCTCATCCTCGATCGAACGGGTACGCTCGTCCTTGTCGGCGCCTTTGCGCGAAAAGATGCTCACGCCGATAACGGTCCCTTCGACACCGGGCGGCATACGCAGGGACGTATCCTGCACATCACGCGCCTTTTCGCCGAAAATCGCCCGCAACAATTTTTCCTCGGGGGAAAGCTGGGTTTCGCCCTTGGGCGTTATCTTGCCGACCAGAATATCCCCGGGCCTGACCTCGGCGCCGATGCGGACAATACCGCTCTCATCCAGGTTGGCAAGCATATCCTCGCCCACATTCGGAATATCACGCGTGATTTCCTCTTTGCCGAGCTTGGTATCACGTGCCAGGACATTGAACTCTTCGATATGAATGGAGGTGAAGGCGTCTTCGCGGATCAGGGCTTCACTGACAAGAATAGAGTCTTCGAAATTATACCCGCCCCAGGGCATGAACGCGACCAGCACATTACGGCCCAGGGCAAGCTCACCCATTTCGGTTGCCGGACCGTCGGCGATCAAATCGCCGACATCGACCCAGTCACCGACCCGTACGATCGGCCTCTGGTTGATACAGGTATTCTGGTTGGAACGGCGGTACTTGGTCAGTTTATAAATATCGACATCGGCACCGATTGTATCCGACTCGACATCATGCTTGATCACAATACGTTCGGCGTCGACACTGCGCACGACACCGCTGCGCCTGGCCACAACCGCCACCCCGGAATCACGGGCCGCGATCGCCTCCATGCCCGTACCCACGAGCGGGGCCTGCGTGCGCAACAACGGAACGGCCTGTCGCTGCATGTTCGAACCCATCAGGGCGCGGTTTGCGTCATCGTTTTCCAGGAACGGGATCAATGAGGCCGCCACGCTCACAAGCTGTTTCGGGGATACGTCCATGTACTCGATTTCCTCGGCAGCGGCCATAATGAATTCTCCGCCCCGGCGAGCCGACACAAGCGGATTTTCAAAATTGCCCTTCGCGTCGATCGGCGCATTGGCCTGCGCAATCACGAACCTTTCTTCCTGATGTGCCGTAAGGTACTCGACCTTTTTGGAAACCTTGGCGTTTGCAACCCTGCGATACGGCGTCTCCACAAAACCATAGTCATTGACACGCGCAAACGTCGATAGCGAAGCGATCAAGCCGATATTCGGTCCCTCAGGCGTTTCAATCGGACAGATGCGGCCATAGTGGGTGGGATGCACATCGCGCACTTCAAAGCCGGCCCGCTCACGCGTAAGGCCGCCCGGACCAAGTGCACTCAGGCGGCGCTTGTGTGTAATCTCGGAAAGCGGATTTGTCTGATCCATGAACTGCGAAAGCTGGCTGGAACCGAAAAATTCCTTAATGACCGCCGAGACCATTTTCGAATTGACCAGGTCATGCGGCATCAGGGTCTCGAGTTCCTGCAGGCTCATGCGCTCCTTAATGGCCCGCTCCATCCTCACAAGACCGATACGGTAATGATTCTCAACGAGTTCTCCGACCGTCCGTACGCGACGGTTGCCCAAGTGGTCGATATCATCGATATCCCCGCGCCCGTTCTTAATGTCGATCAGGGTGGCAACGGTTCGCATGATATCGTCCTTGCTCAGGACTGTTGCGCCGACAGAGCCGTCAAGGCCGAGACGTTCGTTCATCTTCAAACGGCCGACCGCCGTCAGTTCATAGAAATCCTGCTCAAAGAATAGCCGGTTGAAGTGCGCATTGGCGCTCTCCTGGCTGGGCGGATCATTGGGACGCAGCCGCTTGTATATCTCGACGATGGCCTCATCCTGCGACCTGACCTTGTCGAGTTCAAGGGTATCGCGCAGCGATGCGTCGACGTTATGGCGGTCGATATACAGGATGGTGATCTTCTGTATACCGCGCTGCTTGATCTGCTGAATGCCCTCGGCAGTGAGCCTGTCATTGCATGCGAACAGTACCTCGCCGGTAACCGGGTCGGTCACGTCTGCGGCCACGACCCTGTCGACGATATCCTGCTCGGAGACCGGGATGCTGTCAATGCCTGCCTTGCGCATCTTTTTCACAAGAACCTTGTTGAACCTGCGGCCCTTTTTAACGATAACCTCACGGCGTTTGTCAACAATGTCCTGACAGGCCGTACCGTCGCCGAAAAACGGCGATCGGATGCTCATACGAATACCGCCGTCTTCAAACACCAGATCTTCAACGGTATAGAAATAGGCAAGCAGCTCCTGATCGCTGTAGCCCAGCGCCTTGAGCAGAACCGTCACCGGAAATTTGCGCCGGCGGTCGATGCGCACATACAAAAAGTCCTTAGGATCATATTCGAAATCTATCCAGGAGCCGCGGCTGGGTATAATACGTGCCGAATAGAGAAACTTGCCGCTGGAAAGGGTCTTGCCGCGGTCATGATCGAAGAACACACCCGGCGATCGGTGGAGCTGGCTCACCACGACCCGTTCGGTGCCGTTGATCACGAACGTACCGTTTTCGGTCATAAGCGGAATTTCGCCGAAATACACTTCCTGCTCTTTTATGTCCCGGATATGTTTCGTTTCGGGATCGTAGTTTACCAGCCTGATCAGGACCTTGAGCGGCGAGGCCAGCGTGAGTTCCTTCTGGCGGCACTCGTCGATATCATACTTCGGCTCACCGAGCGTGTAGCTCACAAACTCGAGCGACGATGTCTCATTATAATTCCTGATCGGAAAGACGCTGTGAAACACCCACTGCAGACCACACATCTGCCGCTGCTCAGGAGGTACCTCCCGCTGCAGGAAATTATCATAGGACCGCTTCTGAATATCGATCAGATTCGGTATGTCCATGATATCGGGAATCTTCTGAAAACTTTTACGGAATCGAAGCTTCTGTGCGCCTACCTGACCCATGCGACACCCCATATGGTTGTAGAATAAAAAAAATAAAAGTCTGCCTTATTCCCGCCGAAACAGTCAGGGGCATAAGGCAGTCTTACCAAACAGCTCTGTGCAGTTATTACTTGATCTCAGCGGAGGCGCCGGCTTCTTCGAGCTTCTTCTTGATCTCTTCAGCTTCAGCTTGCGGTACACCTTCCTTGACCGCCTTGGGCAGCGAATCGACAAAATCCTTGGCTTCCTTAAGCCCGAGACCGGTCACCTCGCGCACGACCTTGATGACGTTGATACGCTTCTCGCCGGCGCCGATCAGCACCACGTCGAAATCGGTCTTTTCCTCTGCGGCAGCGGCATCACCGCCCGCGGCGGCTGCGGCGGGTGCAGCGGCAACCGCGGCAGCGGAAACGCCGAACTTTTCTTCCAGCTCTTTGATCAGGTTGGACAAATCAAGAACCGACATGTTTTCGATGTAAGAAATAACATCATCCTTTGTAATCTCAGCCATTGTAAAAACCTCCTGAAAATAAATGAATTATGCGTTACCTTCGCCGCGTGAATTATTTTCCCTCTTTCTGCTCGGCAACAGCAGCCAAAACCCGCAGGAACTTCCGCGGAATATCCGATAAAACAGAAACAAAGCCCGTCAGCGGTGCCGCGAGCATACCGACAAACTGGCCAAGAAGCACCTCCCGGCTCGGCAGGTCTCCGATCTGATTGATCTGAGCCGCGCTCAGCAGGGTATTCTCAAGGACACCGGCCCTGATCGAAAAACGCAAATCAGGATTTTCCTTCTTGGCATCGGTATAAAATTTAGTGAGAGCCTTTGCAGCCTGAGCCGGATCGCCTTCAACGAAGGCTACCGCGGTCTGTCCGACAAAATAGTCACTGAGGGGCTCGAACGCCGTGTCTTTCACGGCAATTTTCAGCAGCGTATTCTTGGCTACTTTCACCTCCGAACCTGCCGCCCTGATATCACGGCGCAACCCGGTTATCGCGTCGACATTAAGACCGGTATAGTCAAAGACATACATGGCACGGGCCTGCTGCAAACGATCAGCCAGGCTCGAAACTAGTTCTTCACGCTCTTTTCTGCTCACGGCTAGTACCTTTCACTCTCAAACGTGTTTGAATGCACCCGCTGAAGCCCTACTCCTTCAGTGAGGCGATATCAATCTTTACACCGGGGCCCATGGTCGAGGAGAGAACCATATTGCGCATATACTGGCCCTTGCTCGCGGGCGGCTTCATGCGGTTGACGGTATCGATAAGCGATATGATGTTTTCCCGGAGTTTTTCCGTATCAAAAGAAACCTTGCCGACCGGCACATGGAGATTGGCCCCCTTGTCGGTGCGGAATTCAACCTTGCCCTTCTTGATCTCTCCGATAGTTTCCTTAAGATTAACGGTAACCGTTCCGACTTTGGGGTTGGGCATCATGCCTCGCGGTCCGAGGATCTTCGCGATGCGGCCCACGAGGCCCATCATATCCGGCGTGGCAACCGCCTTGTCGAAGTCAAGCCAGCCGCCCTGGATCTTTTCCACCAGGTCTTCGGCGCCGACATAATCAGCACCGGCATCCCGTGCTTCCAGCTCCTTTTCACCCTTGGCGAACACCAGCACCCGGACCGATTTGCCCGTGCCGTGCGGCAGCATAACGGTTCCGCGAACCATCTGGTCTGCCTTGCGCGGATCAACACCAAGCCTGATCGCCACCTCGGCGGTCTCGTCAAATTTTGCACTGGCCGATCCTTTCACCAGGTCGATCGCCTCAGCCAGTTCATAGCGCCTGTCCCGATCTATATTCTTACGGGCCTCAGTATATCTTTTACCTTTTTTTGCCATGGTTGCACCCTGTATCCTGTACGTTAAAACCCTCGAAATCAGACGACCTCAATACCCATGCTGCGCGCGGTACCCATAATTATTCTCATTGCCTGATCAACGTCATTAGCATTGATATCAGGCATCTTGGCCTGGGCGATTTCCCTGACCTGATCAATAGTGACCTTGCCGACTTTATTTTTATTCGGCTCGCCCGAGCCCTTGACGATACCGGCGGCCTTTTTCAGCAAAACCGCGGCAGGCGGCGTCTTGGTGATGAACGAAAACGACCGGTCGGCGTACACAGTGATCACAACCGGCACGATCAATCCTTCCTTGTCCTGCGTTTTCGCATTATAGGCCTTGCAGAATTCCATAATATTGACACCATGCTGGCCCAGCGCCGGACCGACAGGAGGGGATGGATTGGCCTTGCCCGCCGGAATCTGCAATTTTATCTGTGTCATTACCTTCTTTGCCATGGAGCGTTCCTTTGTTCTGTATAAATAAAATAAACAATGCCGCTAATTGACTTTTTTTACCTGCAGATACTCAAGTTCAATGGGGGTCTGACGTCCAAAGATACTCACCAGGACCTTCAGGCGAGCCTTTTCAGGCTTGACTTCCTCAACCGTGCCGTTGAAATTCGAAAAAGGCCCTTCAACAATAACAACCTCGTCGCCCTTCTCAAAATTCATCTTGACCTTCGGCCGCATCTTGCCTTCTTTTATCTTCTCAACCAGATCATCAATACCGCCGTCAGGTATGGGAACGGGCTTGGTCTTGCCGCCGATAAAGCCGGTCACACGCGGCGTGTTCCTGACCAGATGCCACGTCTCGTTGTTCATATCCATATGCACGAGCAGATAGCCCGGAAAAAACTTACGCGTGGCTTTTTTAACCTGCTTCTCGCCTTTTCTGGTTTTGACGATCTCTTCAACATCCTCGGTCGGGATCAGAATATCATCGAACATATCCTGCATCGCGTAGGCTTTAATACGCTCTTCCAGCATGTCCTTTACCTTGTTTTCATAGCCGGAATAGGTATGCACGACATACCATTGCTTGGGCATAACGAACCTCGACTCAATAGACGATAAACCTGATCAACCGGGACAGAATCATATCCACAATGCCAAGATACACGCAGACGACCAGGACAATAACAATGACAACCACGGTCGACGCGCTGGTCTCCTTGCGGCTGGGCCAAGCGATCTTTTTGAGCTCAGCTTTCACTTCACGTAAAAACTGCCTCAGCCTGTCTGCGATACCTTTAACATCCAATGCCATTACATCCCCGATCATTTAACGCGCGAGCGTTGAGTATGGCAGGCCAGGAGGGATTCGAACCCCCATCACCCGGATTTGGAGTCCGGTGCTCTATCCGTTAGAGCTACTGGCCTAGCACATCTGTCAAATACATGCCTTGAAGATTGCAAGGACGTGAAGAATATGCCGTACCGCGGTCTACTTGGTTTCCTTGTGTACCGTGTGCGTATGGCAAAAACGGCAATATTTCTTGAACTCAAGCTTACCGGTCGTCTTTTTCTTATTCTTCGTCGTGTTGTAATTCCTGTTCTTGCACTGCGAACAGGCCAGTATCACAATGTCTCTCATCCTTCGGCAACCCTGTATATAAATATAAAAAACGTAGCGGCCCTGTGCTATGTACCGTGCCGTTCCTTTATTCTATGACATCACTGATAACGCCGGCGCCCACTGTGCGGCCGCCCTCGCGTACCGCAAAACGAAGCTCCTTCTCCATGGCGATCGGCGTGATCAGCTCGGCTTCGATGCTCACGTTATCACCCGGCATCACCATCTCCACTCCCTCGGGCAGC
>Ga0272442_10008406_pt1 | contig 13086 bp, 7 predicted proteins | sample SSMForm2O_FD_200262 | JGI IMG/M metagenome (GOLD analysis project Ga0272442, IMG submission 200262) | Marine sediment archaeal communities from Little Sippewissett salt marsh, Falmouth, MA, United States - SSM-Form-2O | ecosystem: Environmental > Aquatic > Marine > Wetlands > Sediment ...
ATGGTGGTCTAAGTTATTTAAGTGTTGCTTCTTTTATCGGATGCTTTCATCATAGCTATATTAAATTTGATATATCTGATATTTTAAATGGTTCAACAATTACATCTGCAAATTTAAAATTATATTATTTATATACTGATAACAATCATCCTGGTTGTGGAGAAATTGATTGCTATAGGATAACTGAATCTTGGTCTGAGGATAACATAACTTGGAATAATGCACCTTCTAGTTACTCAATGGAATCTGATTCATGTAATATACCTGTTAGTTGCCAAACCTGGTTGATTTGGAATGTAAAAATTGATGTTCAAGGTTTTGTTGATGGCAATTATACAAATTATGGATGGATGCTATCAAATATTTATGAATTTGGTGGTATTGCTGGATTTTCCTCAAAGGAATGTTCTGGTGAGGCTTTGGATCCTGTCCTTGAAATTGAATTTGTTAATAATCCGCCTAATGAGCCTTGCAATCCAGATCCAGAGGATGGTTCATTAGATGTAGATGTAAATCTTAATATTAGCTGGAATTGTGATGATCCAGATGGAGATCCTCTTGTTTATGATATCTATTTTGGAACCAGCACATATCCTGGAAAAATAAAAAGTGATCATGACCAAACCTCATATTATATTGAAGGACTTGATGGTTTAACTACTTATTATTGGTATATAATTGCAAAAGACCCATATTACCAGGCAAATACAGGACCTTTATGGAATTTTACAACAAAATACTATAATTATCCACCAGTTTTAACTAACTATAAGGATTGGCCAGAAGGAGTAAATCCTAAAAAAGGTGATTTGAAAACTGAGTTTATGTTTGCAGTTCATTACTATGATCAAAATGGTAATGAACCTGGCTTAAAATCTGTTAACATTATTGATAAAAATGATAATACTCATGCTTATGGAATGGAAGGTTCTGGATCTGATTCATTTTATACTCTTAAAATTAATGGAAGTGAAATTGGAGATTATGGAACTTACCGGTATTATTTCTTTTTCCATGATGGATTTGATAATGGAGAAGCTATATTACCTGAAGAGGGTTATTGGACATTTAATATCGGATACCCGCCTGATAAACCTACTTTAGAAGGCCCTAGTACGGTTGGTAAAAATGTAGAAGTTACATTTACTGCAAAAGCTATTGATCCTGAAAATGATAACGTCCAATATTTTTTTGATTGGGGAAATGGAGAAAAAAGTGGTTGGGTTCCAGAATATGATTCTGTTCCTTCAGGCGTAGAATTTAACTACAAAACTAAATTTTCAAAAATAGGTACTTATGTTATAAAAGTAAAAGCAAGAGACATTAATGGAAATATTGGAAATTGGTCAGATCCGTTACCAGTTAAAATACAAAGAAACAAAAATATTAACAGACCCCTTCTTGCCTTCTTGCAGAGTTTTCAAAATCAGTTTTCAATACTACGAATAATGTTACAATGGTTAGTCGTTTAATATTTATAGAAAAGATAAACAACTTTTCTATAAAATGTATATACAAATCTTAAGTATAAAATCAAAAAAAAAGGAAGAAACGATGTGATAAAAGATGAAAGTAAAGATATTGGTAATATTTATAACAAGTTTATTTTTTATAACGATATTTTCTACAATTCCAACAATTGGAATTTATTCAATATTAGAATCAAATAAAAAATTGCAATCTCAATCAAAGATGGATGATTGGTGGGCAATGTACCTGCATGATCCAGCTCGTACAGCATACTCAACATCAAAAGGTCCTGACACTAATCAATTATTGTGGAGTGATAAAATTAATACAGATGTAGAAGCCTGGATAATTACTCCTCCATTAGTATATAACAATAAACTCTACATATGTACAGAAGAATTTTATTCCGATATGTTAGGAACTGGAAAAATATATTGTATAAATACAGAAAACGGAGTTGAAATTTGGAGTAAAACGATTTTACCACTCGGACCATCAATTAGTTTCATACATGGGGCTGCAGTTAAAGATAATAGAATTTATGTTGTTTCAGTTGTTGTTTCATTAAAAGTTTTTACTAAACTAACAATTATTAATGCTGCAAATGGGAAAATAATAAAGAATTTAAAATTCATCGATGAGATAATGATGTACCCTGCTATATATGATGATAAAATATATTTGCAAGGGGGTGAAGCTATTGAGGGAGGTGATGGTAAGCTTTATTGTGTAGATTTAAATGGAAATATGATCTGGAATACTAAATTACCAAATATCGAAGAACCAATTAGTTTTGCTGTTTCTGAAAATAGAATTTTTGTTTCAACTACTGATGATACTTCAGGAATCATTTATTGTCTAAATGCTGATAATGGTAAACAAGTAATATGGCAATCTCAGCCATATAACAAAGACATAGATCTTGCCGTTGATAATGGTAAATTATTTTCTGTTGATTCTAGTGCTGTGCGTTGTTTTTATGCAAACAATGGAACCGAGATTTGGTCGTATAACTATCCAGGTTATAAGTTTCTTAATAAGCCAGCCGTATATAATGAAAAAGTCTATATCGCTATTTATAATTCAAATAATTTTCTCAATATATGTTGTATAGATGAGAGCGGCATTAAATGGACTTCTCAACAAATTTCTAATTATTGCTTTTCTACAATTGTTGCAGATGGAAAAGTTTACAGCGTTACTGGAGGAAGAGAATCTTCAGGATATGTATATTGTTTTAATTTAGAATCTGGCAATCTAATCTGGAATGATTATATTTCTGAATTAAGCCATCCAATTATTGCAAATGGAAAGCTACATGCCATAAAATTTTATGGCGGTATTAAAACATATGGAAATAATAATGCACCAAATACACCAAAAATTTCAGGGTCTACTAAAATAAAACCTGGTACTGAATATAAATATAATTTTATAGCAGATGATCCAAATGATGATGATGTATGTTTTTTTGTTGATTGGGGAGATGGAACATCTGAAGAAACAGATTTATATCCATCTGGTACACAAGTAAAAGTTAGCCATACATGGTCAGATTATGGAGAATATGAGATACGTGCAAAAGCAATAGATGAGCATAATGCTGAGAGCGAATGGTCAAATCCGTTACAAATTACAACACAAAAAAACAAAAATATTAACAGACCATTTCTTGCCTTCTTTCAAAGTTTTCAAAATCAGTTTTCAATACTACGAATAATGTTACAATGGTTAGGCTTTTAAGATTTATAGAAAAGATTAAACAACTTTTCTATAAAGCGTATATAAAGATCCTAAGTATAAAATCAACAAAAGAAAGAAATGATGTGATAAAAGATGAAAAAGAAAATAGTTATAATATTGTTTTGTATGCTTTTGGTTACCGCTGCGTTCGGAAACGTAAATGCTGTCAAAGAAGATGTGCCAAGATTAAAAAATATAACAACTATAATGAATGATGAAGCTGCAAATTACGATACAATCACTAATGAAAAGAACAATTCAATTGCTGGACATGGTCTTTATGGATTCTATTTTATAAGGGGAGATATTTCTGGTCCTTTTGAGAATGAGTATATCATTTCGTTTCATGCAATAGATGTAAAAGTTGATGGTTTCTCTCTGCTTCTTTTCGGCGGCTTTATTCCGTATATTGAGCCATTTCATGAACATTGGCAAAATGAAGATGCGGAGATTGAAAAATATCTGGGATTTAAATTTCAAGGATTGTTAACTAATAATAAAATTTTTGGTATTGTTACAGTAAAAGCTGTGTCAGGATATTTATCATAAGTCTTTCTCCACGGGTTAACCATCACAGGATGAGTATCATACTTCTTACAAACTGCAAACCTCTGCTTGTTTTATTCCGCTCTCAATCTCTCTTAAAATACTAATTTTATATTCCTTTGAAAATGTTCTTCTGTTCCTTTTCATCTTTATTTTTAATTTCTTTATTTAGTTGAGTTTAATCATTTTATTGACAAGGCTTAGCATAATTACAACAACCGGAGAATTTATTAGCTCAACAACAGAGCATAGTGTTTTTTTACATATTGATTAACAAACAGTATTTAAAACAAAAAACAATTACAATATATAATAGGGTTGAAGGGATGGAAAAACCAAAAGCAATCAAAATACTAATTGCATTATTGATTATCTTATGTATATGTATCGCAATACATATTAATTATTATTATATAGCAACTACGAGTAATCCTTCAGGAGAAATTATACTTTACCTATCTAATTTACATGAATTAATTAATAGCATTGGTTTTTTCATTACATCGTTAGTTATGATTTACTTTGTTTATAATGTTAAAAAATATTCATGGCTAATTAATGTTATACCTTCATTTATTTTATTATACTTTTATGGAGATTTCTCTATTAGGATAATGCAAGATTTTGTGTTCTCTTCGCATATTAAAGGAACCTCATGGATATATTCTGTTACAATAATTCAGTCACTTATAGTATCAACTGCAATAATGACATTTACTTTAATTATAATTATCGTATGGCTTTTCAAACCAGAGGTTAAAAAATATTTCAATCAAACCTAACATATTTTAATTTGACACATTCATAGCAAAACTGTTATTAAATAATTTAAAATAATTTTTCTTTTTCTTTATTTTTTTAAACTTCAGATTCTAAATTTAAAAATTGGTTCATAAAATATAAATATTATAATAAATAAATATATTAAGAGCCTTATGCTGGTGAATAAATAAAATGATATCAAAAGAAAACATAATGAATTTAAAAATCAGACAAGAAATTTACGAATTTGTCAAAAAAAACCCAGGGTTGAACATATTACAGATATCAAAAAAAATGAGTATACCATTTACGACATTAAAATATCACCTAAAACATCTAGAAAAACTAGAAATAATAAAAATTAAATCAGATGGAAAATCAAAATTTGTATATGACACTTATAAAATGGGAAGACAAGAAAAAGAAATTTTTGAATTTCTAAGAAAAGATATACCATGTAAAATTATTGTATACATTTATTATTCGATCTTTTGTTCACAAATCGAATTAAGTAAGGCATTAGACCTTCCTCCAGCTCACGTTTCATATTATACTAAAAAAATGATAGATAAGGGAATAATTGATTATCCAAAAACAAAAAATGGTCGTGTTTACCCATATCCTGAAGCAAAAAATCCATATTGGAAAAAATTTAATATTAAACGTAAAGCTGTTAAATCAGAAAAATTCTATACAATCAAAGATTTGGATATCTCAAGAAAAACCACTAGATTACTAATTAGCCATAAGAACAGTTTAGGAAATAAAAATATCATTGATATATTACTTGGTTTATTTAATGAATCTGGATGGTTTAAAATGTCAGAAGAAGAAAAAATCAAGCAGATGCAACACTTAGAGAAAAATTATGTTAGTGTAGATAATTCTTTTGATGTTCTTCTTGATTTTATAAAAGATTTTTTTAAACCACCGTTTGCTGCTTAATAATATTGTTTTTTTTTTCTAAAATTAAAATATTTTGCTATAAAGCTTATAAGTTAAAAACGACAAATTTAGCTCCAAATATGAAAAAACAAAGGGGTAAAAAAATGAAGAAAAAAAGAATAATGATGTTATTTGGAGTTGCAATAATTGCACTACTGATGGTTTCCAGCGCAAATGCAATAAATATAAATAAAATTAAAAACAACAACGAAGCTTTAGAAAACAAAAATTCTACAAATGATAACGAAATTTATGTGGATCCTAACATAAAACTAACAAAAAACCTTTTACCAAAACTAAAACAAGCATACGAAAAAATTGAAGATCCGGGATATAAAGAACTAACAAAAAGAATAATACAAAAAATAGAAACACAAGAAATCGTCAAAGAAAACGACCTAAAAGAAATACTAATAGAACTAAACATGCAAAACACAGAAATATATGCAGGAAAAATTACTGGTAGTGCTAAATGGGCCTCAGCTGCAATTAGTATTCCATTTCTCATTCTACCTATTTCTCAAGGATCTACAGTTTTTTGGTTAGGACCAGCACCTTTTTTAAGTTGGAACGCTGCAATGATGGGGCCACCATATACTAATGAACATATTGATTTTACCATTGGGATCCAAGGAAAACATATAACAGAGGAACATAGTGGTTTTGCATTATTATTTTTGGGCATATGGAGTTCAAGCACATTTATTGATATGGTTCAAGGATCTCTTGGTATGAGCTGTTTTATTGCTGGATGGAGTCCTTTTATTCTTATAACATACGATTAGAAAAATACAGTGAGGGCTATCATGAAGAAAAAAATATTTATTTTTTTTGGAGCTATTATCGTCACATCACTAATGATTTCTAGTGTTAGTGCAATAAATATAAATCAAATAAACAATGATAAAAAAATAATTGAATCCTTAATAGGTCCACCTCCAAATATTGAATGGGAAAAAACATATACGAGCACTCACAATGACTATGGTTTATCAACTGATCAAACATCTGATAATGGATACATTATTGCAGGAGTTAGAAGTGAAAACACAGAATATAATGAGATACTGGTTATAAAAACAGATCAAAATGGAAACAAGCAATGGGAAAAAACGTTCGGAGAAGGAATACCAAATAATATTCAACAAACCAGCGATAACGGTTATATAATATCTTCAATAAAATATATTGAAGCTCAAGAGATACAATCAAAATTAATAAAAATATCTAGTAATGGAAACCAAGTATGGAGTAAAACATATCTTGGAGATAGTGAGTTTGATTGTATAAAAGAAGTTTGGCAAACAAGCGATGAAGGATATATTCTTATTGGAGCGAAAATGAATGGTCTAATTGATTCAGATATCTGGCTTATAAAAACTAATTCACAAGGAAATATACAGTGGGAAAAAACATATGATAACTCTGAATTATTAACAACATATTCTGATTCCGGTTTATCAGTTTGGGAATTAAATAGTGGAGGATATATTATCGCAGGTATAACAACAAAAATTGCATTAATAGACTCATATACTAATGTATGGTTAATAAAAACAGATGCTAATGGTAATAAATTAAAAGAAAATACATTTGGTGAAACTTTTTCTATGGCAATGTGGTCCGCCAATTCAGTACGAGAAACACAAGAGGGAGGATTCATAGTAACAGGTGCAAGAAATCGACAATCAAGTAAATATAACACTTATTTTTGGGCATTAAAAACAGATTCAAATCTAAACAAGAAAAAAACTTTTGAGATAATTCCAGGTATTGAAAAATACGAAGGATTTAACATAGCCTGTCCAACTTATGAAGGCGGCTTTATACTAATAGGCCAAGGCAGTACAATAGACCCACCTGATATATCATCATACACAAAACTTGTTAAATTAAATACAAATCTATACGAAGAATGGCATATTGATTTTGGTGTTAACGATGACAATATGTATAACGCGATAAAACCAACTACAGATCATGGATTTATAATAGCAGGTGGAAACAACGGAAATACTAAATTATTAAAACTAGAAAAAGAAAATCTTCCACCAAATAAACCAAACAAACCAAGTGGTTCAGCATCTGGAACACCAGGGACATCATACGAATATACATCTAGTACTACAGATCCAGAGAACAATCAGATATATTACAAATTCAGTTGGGGAGATGGAAGTTATAGTGAATGGCTTGGCCCATATAACTCAGGTACAACAGTTAAAACATCCCACAATTGGGATGCAAAAGGAACATATAAAATCCAAGTAAAAGCCAAAGATACAGGAGAACATGAAAGCGAATGGTCAGATAGCCTCTCAGTTAATATGCCAAGACCCAAGGCAGCAACTAATACTTGGATAAAAAATATTTTCAAGACATTTATGAACAAATTTGGGTTATTACAATAACCTTTATTTTTTTAATTTATTTAAAAATATGAAAACAATATGAAATACATTGCACTTTAAGAGATGCATGTGGAACAAATAGCTATGACGGTGGACCTGCTGCTGATAAAATGAAAGAATGACATACAATAGAATTAACAGTTATTAAGGACCGTAACAGGAAAATCTTAAAAAACTGAATAAATCAATTTCCACAATTGTCTAGATTGTTTAATATATTGCCTTAATAAAAGTGATATCTAAAAGAATCCTCTTTTTCTTTTTAAGTTCAAAAATTGTTCAATAAAGTTTATATGTTTAATAAAATCATAGTTTTTTTATAAAATATGAAATGGGTGATAATTTATATTAAAAATAACTATAGTAAGTAAATTATACCAAAAATTATATATACCGTCTAAAAAAATTAGTACAATAGTTTTATCTGCGGGGATAAATAATGAAAAAAATAATCATAATGCTAATTATTGGATTGATGGTAATCGGTGCAGTTTTACCAGCGATTGATGCAGGCGATGATCTAAGAATTAAGGGATTTGATAAAGGACCTTCTTACAAAAATGTAGTACCTGTTAAAAAGACCACGTTTGTAAATCTTGATAAATATAGTTTGTATGATGATTATGCTTATCTTGCAGCACTTCCAACTGCTGTTTTTAATAGTGATGATATGTTGTTTTCACATCCGTTACTCTTTTATCAAGATAAGATGGATTTAGAAGATGATGCTGATCTTCCATCTGATGCTTTTACTGGAATTAAATATTTCATGCAAGATTGGATGGGGTATTGTGATAACAGATTAGATCAAATGACTCTTATAAATGTTAATCAAAATCAATTAGAATCTGATTGGGATGCTAAAGAATACATTACAATAGATAGCACTAATCCTTATGAAATTGCAAAAATTTTGGCTTTACAGGATTGGTCTTACTCTGATGATGCAGTAGTTGCAGTAATTGATGAAGAATTTGATAGTAATGAAGAAAAAGTAACTAACGTGATTTCTGGAACTGTTCCAGCACTTAAAACAAAAAAAGAAACGCTTTTTACAACAAAGCAGACTAATTCACTAAATCCTGTTAGTGAAGGCTTTACTGTAGATAAAGGTTACAAACAAGTGTTTTTAGAATGCTGGTGGGATTCAATAATTATCGGGGGAGAAAGCGGCGTAACAATTCCTACGGGAGATCCAGATTTACAGATTTCATTTAAAAGTGATGATAAATGGATGCAAGCACAAATTACATCAGAATGGAATATAAATCGTCCAGCGGGTCATGAATATAAACAATCTTATGTTTACAAACCAGGTGATTGGAGAGTAACCATTACTGATTTTCCAACTGAATCTGAAGCTCCAAGAAGCAACCTTGGCCCATTGGAAATCCAGGGGTCAATTCTTGGTGCCTTTAGAAAAAATGTAAAATACAACATTGAAGTAACACAATACCCTGGTGTTGATATTAAAATTCCAGATCTACCAGGTTTTGGAGTAGAAAATGCAAAATTTAAATTAACATGGGATAACCCTAGTGTTAATCTAGGTTTAACACTCATTGGAACAAGTGGAGAAGCAATTTATACAGAATATAATGAAAGCCGAGAAGATTATCAAGAAATTATAATAGATCGTCTTGGACAATGCCCAGAGGGTGAATATTATTCAATTTCTGTTCACTCATTAAATGATGTAAATCAACCAGTGGATTTTGAAATCGAGTATTCATGGGACAATGCAGTTCCAGAGGAAAAAGGAGATGCACTTGCATCAGCAACCCAAGGTGCAGTTTTAGCTAGTTCAATAAATGCTCCTTTGTTATATGTTAAACCAAGTAGTATCCCTAGTGTTACCAATGATGCATTATACAAATTAGGAGTAGAAAATGTTCATCTAGTTGACATAGGCAGTCATGCATCAAAAAATGTTAAAGATGAAATTAATGAATTTGCAAATTCTGTAACTACTTATAATGATTTAAGAAAAATCTATGACGAGATAAGAGAAATATCTGGAAGCGATGATGTAGTATTTACCTCAATGGACCCATGGACAAGCTGGAAAACCTTAGAGTTAAGACCAGATGAAGAATTTGAAGGCGCTCTATACATCGGACCTGCAGCATATATTGCTGCTCACCATGGAACCCCAGCAATAATTGTTGAAACTCATCCAAAACTCTCATCTGCTACTAATTGGCATAACGAATTTTGGAGACTGTTTTCAAAAGATAGAAATCAAAAGAAACCTGCTGTTGCAGAGATGGTATATAGTGGCAGAAAAATCTATGATTTCTTAAAAGACTATGATTTTGACAAAGAAGGATTAGAAAACATTGTAACAGTTGCCGGCCAATATGAAATAGGTATACCATGGGATCGTATCTTTCCAGGAGTTGCAAACTCGGGTAGGATATGTGGAACACCAACAGATACAAGTGTATGGATATCAAGAAGTATGTTTTACCCTGCACTTATTTATGAAAACCCAGCGTTACAAGGAAAAGTAAAACTTGAAACAGGAAGCAAAAGTGAAAGAAATGGGCTTATCGGTTTATTACAAAAACCGCTCTTTAACACTCTACATATAACAAGTGAAAGTCATGAAGAAGAATTTGAATTTCCAGCGTTATGCTCATTTGTAACAGTTAAACATAGATTTAATGAAAGGGCCAGTAAATATTATGGTTCAATGTATCAATGTGCAAATGGTATGATACCTGGAGTTAGTTCAACAATGGAGCCTATTGATGAAGGAAGCATTAAAAAATATACTGGTAAAGACGGTATGTATTTCCCAGATATTTCTAATAGTGAAATCGTCCCATTTTATCTTGAAAGAGGAGGATTTGACCCCGTTTTCTCAGTTAGACTTGAAGAAGTAACAAAGGATCTAAACCAAGGAGTAATATTTTGGTTACATACATCACATGGAAATCAGGGGAAAGGCGGTCAAACATTGTTTTGGGATCCTCAAAGCGGATTTACTCATAAACCACTTGCAGGCTTGTTCAAAAAACAAACTGGCGCATACAAAGAATATAACCCATGGAGAGGATATGACTGGTATCTTGGCTCAACTGAAGAACCAGATACAATGAGCATGGACGTAGTAGGAGTAATACCTTTTACAAATATTAAATCCAGATTAATGCCAGCGATGGGAACAGATTGGGTTCTTTCAAGAAAACCAATCAGAGAATGGTTAGTAGATAGACCAATCCTTGGACCAATTTTTGATATATTCATAGAAACAGAAGATCTATACGACGGTGTAACAGGGTCAATAAGTTTTTCAAAAGACCACTTGGATTGGAAAACATATTCAGAGATAGAAGCATTATTAGACAACCTTCACAGTGTTGGTTTTGTTACAGCAATTTGTCAAACAAGTAATACATATTTCCACCTTATGTTAATGAGACATGGTTCAGTTTATCAAGTCCAAGACCCTTGGCCAACTTCATGGTATGGATCTGTCTGGCAACAATCAATACCACGTGACATGATTCTAGGAAACACCGTTGGAGAAGCATACACAAAAGGCATATCACATGTTGGAGTCCTATACCTTGGTGGCGGAGGGCCTACAGGTGATGAACCACAATGGTGGTGGGATGATGCAGAAAACGTTGTCTATTTCGGTGACCCTGAACTTAGAATGTATGTTCCTGAAAATGATTATAGTAACATGAACAACTGGGAAAAACCAAAGAAACTTGCTTATGATGAAGAACTAAACCTTAACGGTCACATGCCATATGGTGCAACAAGCTATCCACATGAAAAAGAACCAGTAAACCTACTAAGCCAATACCTAGTTTACATAATCATAGCAATTATAATTATTCTAATAATTGTAGCTGTAGTAAAAGGCAAGAAAAAGTCAAAAAAATAAATAAAACATAATTTTTTTCTTCTTTTTATTTATTAAATAAATCTAATTTGTAATTATAATAACTAAATATATTTTTTTGTTATCATTATAACAATATCTAGAAAAACGATGATATTAGACCCTAGTTTTGTTATTATTTGTACGTTAATCTAATATTCTTCTTTTTAAATTTGAACATTGGACTATAAAATTTATATAGTATTAATATATAATATTTCATATAATATATGAATGGTGTGATAAAGATGAAGAAAATAGTACCAGTTGCCATTATTTTAATGATGGTCATAGTAAGTTTTGGAGCTGTTGGAACTAGTGTTAACACAAAAGATGATGAAAAGGCACCTATAATGAGCTCGGAACGCGGCAGTACGAAGGCTTTAATTGTTGGTGTATCTGATTATGAACCGGCCGGATCTGGTGGACCTGACCTAAATTACTGTGATGATGATGCAGAGGATATGAAGGATGTTTTATTAGATGGTGGTTGGAGTCAGAGCGATATAACTATGCTTAAGGATAGTCAAGCAACTGAAGCAAATATTAAAAGTAATTTGAACAGTATTGCTAGCAGTACAACTTCAACTAGTCTTTCAGTGTTTTCGTTCAGCGGACATGGTACTCAATCAGGTGGAAAAGAAGCAATATGCCCACATGATATTAATTCAAATTTAATATATGATGATGAACTAAATGCTATTTTAGATAATTTCAATGGACGAGTAGTATGTATAATTGATACATGTCACGCAGGTGGCATGGGCCCTGATGGCGGAAAAGGTAATGAAAGTGAATTTAACGCAACACAATTTACAATGAATTTTATTGAAACATTAGGCGCTGGAAATGAAAACCGCGTGATTCTAATGGCATGTGCAGCAAATGAACTCTCATATGAACACCCTGACTTAGAAAATGGAGTATTTACATATTATGTTGTAGAAGGACTTGAAGGTGCTGCTGATTCAAATAGTGATGGTAAAATCACTGCTGAAGAAACATTTGATTATGCAGAGCCTAAAACTACTGCCTTTAAACCTAGTCAACATCCTCAAATCTATGATGGAGACTCTAGCGCAGAGGTCCCAATTATAGGTGGAGGAGGTGGAGATAACTCGTTTGAAATTATAAAATGCGGTCAAGATACCTATAAAAGATCAGGCAACTGTGAAAACAGTGGCGATTGTGAATTGTGGATGGGAGAAGACCCATTTGGTTCTGATGCGACCGCCTGGTATAGATTTGATGTAGGACTACAACAAGCAGTTAAAGAAATGACAGTTAGAGTATGTATAAAAGAAGATGGCT
>Ga0272442_10008407_pt1 | contig 13086 bp, 10 predicted proteins | sample SSMForm2O_FD_200262 | JGI IMG/M metagenome (GOLD analysis project Ga0272442, IMG submission 200262) | Marine sediment archaeal communities from Little Sippewissett salt marsh, Falmouth, MA, United States - SSM-Form-2O | ecosystem: Environmental > Aquatic > Marine > Wetlands > Sediment ...
ACTTTCAAAAGATATGGCAATGTATGTGTATAATGGTATTGTCTGTGATACAGGCGGGTTCAGTTTTCCCAATACAACACATACTTCTCTGTCTGTGTGCGCAGAAATGGTAAAGAAAGGTGTGGATCCGGCCTACGTGGCCGCCAACCTGTATCAGCGGTCTTCACCTGACACTCTCCGGGCCCTTGCATCGGCTCTCTCTACTCTGGAATTTTACTGTAGCGGCAAAGTGAGCTGTATGCATTTGTCCAATGGATTTATGTCCGGCGGCAGGTCAGTAGATACCGAGGGTTTTGTTGATTACCTGCTCTCGATTGAAGGAACTGAAGTTGAGTTCTTCATGATTGAAGAGAAACCCGGGTATTACCGGGTCAGTTTCAGGTCCAAGGAATATGTGGACGTAAACCGTGTGGCAGCGGTATTAGGAGGTGGAGGCCACCCCAGAGCAGCCGGTTGCAGGATATCCGGTGACGTGGGGGAGATAAAAACGAAAATACTGGAAATATTGAAACAGCATGTTTGAATACGCTACACCGGGAAACATACGTTCTTTGAATTTTCAGGAAGGCGTTGTACTGAACGTCAATAAGCCGCCGGGTATTACATCCTTCGGTGTTGTACGTAAAGTGCGGGGCTGGACCAGGTGCAAAAAAGTAGGCCATGCCGGCACACTGGATCCCATGGCAACAGGCGTTCTTCTGGTAGCCACTGGAAAAGCGACAAAACAGATACATACGCTGGTCGGCCTTGATAAAGTATATCAAAGCAGGATAAAACTTGGCAGCAGCACAGATACAGATGACGCAGAAGGGCATATTCTCGAAACCAGGGATGTCCCGGATTTCTCCTTGCAGGAAATTGAAAAGGTCCTCACAGACTTTACGGGGGATATCTGTCAGGTGCCTCCAATGTATTCTGCGATAAAGGTTGACGGCAAGCCCCTGTACAAACTGGCACGTAAAGGCAAGGTCATAGAACGGCAGCCGAGGACTGTTCAAGTGCACAGTATTGTTCTCAAAGCTCTGGAGACACCCTTTATGGATCTGGAAGTTACCTGCTCGAAAGGAACGTATATCAGGGCGCTTGCCCGTGATATTGGAGAAAAACTGGGCACAGGGGGCCATGTGTTTTCCCTGGAAAGAAGCGCTATCGGATCGTACCGTATCGAAGATTCGATGACCCTTGATACGGTTAAAGAATTGTTGGCATAGACAATGAATGTTTATACGAGCAGTAAAGATATTCCTTTTAATGCAGAGAGTTGTGTAACCATTGGTTCATTTGATGGTGTGCACCGGGGACACAGGAAGATCCTCGATACTCTGACTGCATGTGCGGCAGCTGAAAACCGGAGAAGCATTGTCATTACGTTTGACCCGATCCCGAAACGGGTTTTACAGAACGGTTCGGGACTTCCGTCTGTTTTGACGACACTGGAAGAGAAATGTGAATTGATCGGGCAAAGAAATGTTGATGCGGTATTGGTCATCCCCTTTGACAGGCGGACAGCGTCACTGACAGCCAGAAGTTTTATCGAGGACCTGATTAAGGTCGATATAGGCATGACCGGGCTTGTTATCGGGCATAACCACACATTGGGACGCGATGCCCGGGGTAATGACAAAACCCTTGTTGAACTGGGAAAACAGAATGATTTCACTGTGACGATTGTTGATCCGGTAGTAGCAGATAATACAGTGGTCAGTAGTACCTGTATTCGAAAAATGGCACATGAGGGCGATATGAAAGGCGCCAGCCGTTTTCTCGGGTACCGGTATTTTGTGCGCGGTGTTGTGGTGCCTGGTAAAAAAATCGGCCGAAAGCTGGGTTTTCCTACTGCAAATATTATAACCGGCTCTTCAGAAAAACTGATACCTCCTGACGGAGTATATGCGGTGCAGGCGGCGTTAGACGGGAATATGCAGGGCGCCATGGCGTATATTGGAAGTAATCCGACTCTGGCACAGGGAGAGCGCAGTTTTGAAGTGCATGTGTTCGGCTATAACGGGGATATGTATAATAAAAAGATGGAAGTTTCTTTTATTGAAAGAATACGCGGAGAAATGAAGTTCAGCAATGTTAATAGTTTGCGAAATCAAATAATGAAGGATGCAACAGTATCAAAAGAAATTCTATTGAATATGAGTAGGAGGTAGTAAATGGGGTTGACTAAAGAAAAAAAGAACGAGATCATCAAGAAATTCGGTGATAATGAGAAGGATACCGGAAAGGCAGAAGTACAGATTGCTATGCTGACGGAACGAATAGTTCAGTTGACAGAGCATTTCAAGCTGCACAAGAAAGACAACCATTCACGCCGCGGGCTGCTGAAAATGGTTGGTAAAAGAAGAAGACTGCTTGATTACCTTAAAGAGAATGATATAGAACGGTACAGAGCAGTAATCAAGGCATTGGGATTGAGACGGTAGCCCAAATCGGTTCTGTCATCATCGCAATTCTGATAAAACGAGTATTAAGCTGGTAAAAATCGGTTTTTATCCGGCTGTTAGGAGAAAAGAATGATAGTGAAGAAAAGTATAGATATGGGAGGCACAGAGCTTTCTATAGAAACCGGCCGTATGGCAAAACAGGCTGACGGTGCAGTAGTTATCCAGTACGGTGGTACTGTTGTACTGGCCACTGCAGTGGCGTCAAAAAGCGCAGCTGAATACCGCGGTTTTTTCCCTCTTTCTGTTGAATACAGGGAAAAGGCCTATGCTGCCGGTAAAATTCCCGGAGGTTTTTTTAAAAGGGAAGGCCGTCCGCATGAGAAGGAAATATTGAGCGCGCGCCTGATTGACAGGCCCATACGTCCGCTGTTTCCCGAAAATTTTTATAATGAAGTACAGATAATCGTATCTGTGCTTTCGTCGGATAAAGAAAATGACGCTGATGTACTGGGTATTATCGGAGCGTCTGCTGCCCTGAGCATTTCCAATATTCCCTTTGAAGGGCCTATAGCCGGTATTAGAATTGGAAGAATCGACGGAGAGTTCGTAACCAACCCCACATTTGAGCAGCTTGAAAGCAGTGATATGGATGTGATGCTTGCAGCTTCAGAAGAGTCCATCCTGATGGTTGAAGGCGAAGCTCTGGAGATCTCTGAAAAAGAGATGCTTGATGCTTTGGCATTCGGGCACAATGCCATTAAAGGAATTATTGAGGTTCAGAAAGAACTCATTAAAGAAGTGGGGAAAGAAAAGCTCGTTCCCCAGCCAGTAGAGACCGACCAGGAACTGGTGGAAAAAGTAAGGAGCCTGGCCAAAGATAAACTGCCGGCTGCCATGGATATCAATGAGAAGCTTGAACGGTACACTGCTGTAAGAGAGATTGAAGGGGATATCCAGGAATCTCTCGCAGAAGATTATCCGGAAATGAACCGGACAATCTCGGATATCCTGCATGACTATCAGAAAGAGATCGTCCGGGACATGATAGTGAACAAGAAAATCCGTATAGGCGGCAGGGGATATGATGATATACGGGATATATCCTGTGAAGTATCAGTGCTTCCCAGAACTCATGGATCCGCCCTGTTTACCAGGGGGGAGACACAGAGCCTGACTGTGACGACGCTGGGTACAAAGTCCGATGAACAGAAAATCGAGCGTCTGGAAGGATCTTCATGGAAAAGCTATACTCTCCATTATAATTTTCCTCCCTACAGTGTCGGTGAAGTAAAATTCCTCCGCGGCCCTTCACGTAGAGAAATTGGACACGGGAACCTGGCTGAACGGGCGTTAAAACCGGTCATTCCCAGTGAAGATATATTTCCCTACACGCTTCGGGTTGTATCGGATATTACGGAATCCAATGGGTCGTCATCAATGGCGACTGTCTGTGCCGGTTCACTCTCACTTATGGATGCAGGTGTTCCTGTCAAAGAGCCTGTTGCAGGTATTGCCATGGGGCTTATCAAAGAAGGGGACAAGACTGTTGTGCTGACCGATATCCTGGGTGACGAAGATCATCTCGGCGATATGGATTTCAAGGTTGCAGGCACCAAAAACGGGATCACCGCGTTTCAGATGGATATTAAGGTGGCCGGTATTTCAGAAGCGATTATGGAAACGGCCCTTGAAAAAGCCCATACCGCCCGACAAAAGATCCTTGATATAATGAATGCCACACTGAGCCAGAGCAGGGAGAATACATCACCTTATGCGCCCCGTATCGTGAATATGCATATCGATGTCGATGATATCGGTATGGTTATCGGCCCGGGCGGCAAGATGATAAAATCCATTGTTGAAGAATCGGGAGCGGAACTGAATATTGAAGATGACGGTACCGTGCAGATTGCAGCCGAAGATGAATCGGCATGTGAAATAGCCATGAATATGGTGAAAGAACTTGTGCGCAAGCCCGAACGCGGTGCAGTGTATACCGGTACTGTCAAGAAAATAACCAATTTCGGCGCTTTTGTTGAGATACTGCCAGGCAAAGAGGGGCTGCTCCATATCTCAGAGATAAGCGAATCGAGAATTAAACGCGTTGAAGATCACTTGAAAGTAGGCCAGAAAGTCACAGTGAAGCTGCTCAATATCACCAGAGACGGAAAATTTGACCTCAGTATTAAGGCGGCGAAAGCAGAAGAGAAATAATTAGACCTGATTTTAATAAACAGAGGGAAATGGTCATATGAATACGCTGAGCATATCAAAACGGGGTGAGCTTACACCGCAGTCACCGATACGGAAACTGGCTGTATTTGCGGAAAAAGCTAAACAGGAGCAGGTGAAGGTCTTTCACCTGAATATCGGACAGCCCGATATTATTACACCGCCGGAGTTCCTTGAGGCTGTTCATACTCATTCTGAGAAAGTGCTGTCCTACGGCCCGTCCAACGGGCTGCCGGATCTCCGTAAAAACCTGCTTGACTATTATCATGGATATGGCTACACTCATATTGAAGAGCAGGACCTGATGGTTACAACTGCGGGAAGTGAAGCAGTACTGTTTTCCATGATGACGGTTGCTTCCCATGGCGATGAGATCATTGTTTTTGAACCGTTTTATCCCAATTACAATGGTTTTGCAGCCATGGCGGGAATAAAACTGGTCCCGGTGAGCACTGATCCGGAAACAGGATACAGGCTCCCTCCTGCTGATGAGATCAAAGCGAAGATAACAGACAGGACCAGAGCTATACTGGTCTGCAGTCCCAATAATCCTACGGGGACAGTGTTATCCCGCGATGAACTGGCGGTTATCAAAGATATTGCTCTTGAAAACAACTTGTATGTGCTGTCCGATGAAGTGTACCGGGAGTTCGTGTTTGACGGTGAACATACCAGTGTTCTGGAATTCCCTGATCTCCAGGAACACGCAATTATGATGGACAGTATTTCCAAGAGATACAGTGCGTGCGGCGCCAGGATCGGGTGCATTATCAGTAAAAATTCCAGGGTTATGCAGACTGTATTGAAATTCGGACAGGCCCGGCTCTGCCCGCCTACACTGGAGCAGATTGGCGCCAGCGCGGTTATTGCCACCGGTGACACCTATTTTAAAGGAATGCTGGAAGAGTATAAAAAACGGCGTGATTTTATCTACAAAGCTCTTACTGCAATTCCGGGCGTTACATGCAAAGAGCCCAAAGGAGCCTTTTATATGATGGTAAAATTCCCGGTAGACGATATAGAGGATTTTGCCAAATGGATGCTTACCGACTTCCGGGCAAATAAGATGACTACTATGATTGCACCGGGGCCGGGTTTCTATGCAACACCAGGCAGGGGCGGCCAGGAGGCCCGTATAGCCTATGTGCTGAATATTGAAGATCTGAAAACTGCCGTGGATGTACTTGAAAAAGGCCTTGAAGTATACATGCGCAGGATGGCAGGTGAGTGAACAGGTACAAAAACCTGTTCCAGTTTTAACTTTTCACAAAATAGATCCCTCTTTTGAATGGGGGGTTACAAGGGTAACCCCCCGTCAATTCAGGAAGATTATTCACGGACTCAAGAGCCGGGGATATACATCCATACATTTAAGCCAGCTCTGTTCCTCTGAATATGCCCTTCCTGAGAAGCCGGTTATCATTACCTTTGATGATGCGTACAAGAGTGTATTTGAGCATGCGGTACCGGTTCTCGACGAGTTCAATTTTACTGCCTCCATATTTGTTATAACCGGTTTTGTAGGAAAAATAAATACCTGGGATGTCAATGTCGGCGGCCTGCGGTTCGAGCATATGAACTGGCAGCAGATTGAAGACCTGCACAGGTCAGGATTCGAAATAGGTTCACATACGGTTCACCACCCTGATTTGACCAGAATCGGCCCGGAGCATATCAGGCAGGAGGTGCTGGAGTCAAAACATGAACTTGAGCAGCACCTGCAGGACAGAGTGGAATTTATTTCTCTGCCCTTCGGCCGGTATACCCGAAGTGTGATCGATATATGCAGAGCGGCCGGCTATTCCGGTGTATGTACCTACTGGCTCAAAAGCGGGGATTACGGCAGCAGATTCATTATACCTCGAAGAGCCTGGTATCTTTTTGACCCATGGTTTATGCTGGACATAAAGTGCAGCAATGGGCTACCCGGCTTTGTTGAAATGATGAAGCTGCGTTTGATAAACTTTTTTTCTCATGGTACAGCATTGATAAAACCTGTTTTGAAGAAATAGTATATAAAGAGAGAACAGATAATCCAGAAGGATTAAAGAGGTCAGTATGAATGGCCCGAAAATAAGGCGTCTCTACTATTCAACGCGGGAAGTCAGCGAGGTTGTGCATATCGAACCCAACGAGCTGCGAGCATGGGAGAAGCGATTCAGCGTTCTGCGGCCGGTTAAAAGCAAATCCGGGAGGAGGCTTTACAAGCCTTCAGCAGTGAAGCTGGCAAAAAGAATCAAATACCTGAAAGACCAGGGCGTTGACGATTCACGCATCGATATCATTATCGGGAATCACAGCGATGAGGAAACCAGGCAGCCCATTAAACAAGACCCTGCTATGGAACGGTCTGTTCCTGTTCACGAAATAATAGACACGCTCAAAGAAATTATTACCATCCTTGACGGCAGGGGTGTATAGCAAACCGGCCTGCATGGGTTGTACCTTGTTTTTATATGATATCAGCATATGAATATTACGATTATATCTGTGGGTAAAAAAAGGGCGGTTGAATATGTCCGGCTTGAGTCGGATTATATTAAACGGCTCCCTTCTCATATCCGTATTCTTGAGAAACGGACCAGGCATGAGAGGTCTGCTTCCCGTTCCACGGTCGAGCAGGATATGGAAAAGGAGGCCCTTGCCATTGAAAAGCTTATACCGTCAAACTCCTACGTGTGCGCGCTGGACAGGTCTGGAACGCAACTGACATCAATTGGGTTTTCAAAGTTTCTTAACCGCAGATTTCAGAGCGGCGGAGGCCTCTGTTTTATTATCGGAGGGGCATCGGGGCTCCATTCGAGCATACTTGAACGTTCCGGTACCGTTATATCCTTATCCAAAATGACATTCCCTCATGATATGGTACCTCTGATACTGGCCGAGCAGGTGTACAGAGCGGTATCAATTCTGCAGGGCGGACAATACCATAAATAAAGAGAAACATGCGTATGGCTGTGAACAAAATCATTCAATGCCCCCGCTGTTCTGCAGATATAACAGTATACAGCAATCCGGTCCCGACTGTTGATATCATCATAGAGACACAAGGGGGTTTTGTACTTATCGAGCGGAAAAACGAGCCCTATGGGTGGGCAATACCCGGCGGATTTGTTGATTACGGTGAATCAGTGGCTGATGCGGCCATCCGCGAGGCCAGGGAAGAAACCTCGTTGGATGTAAATCTGCAGGCTGCACTGGGCGTGTATTCAAATCCTTCACGCGATCCCCGTCAGCATACGATATCAACGGTGTTTATTGCTTCTGCACGGGGTATGCCTGCGGCTGGTGATGACGCGAAAAACGCTGCTGTTTATACAAACCTGAAAGAGATTCCCCATACTGTGGTGTTTGACCACAGGAAGATTCTGGAGGATTACGAGGCCTGGAAACATATGCGTACAAAAGGCGGAACGTGGACCGGCTTGTTTTTCACATAGACATGGACGCGTTTTACGCGTCGGTTGAACAGATGGACAATCCTTCATGCAGGGGAAAACCCGTTGTTGTGGGAGCAGACCCGAAACAGGGAAACGGCAGGGGCGTTGTCTCAGCAGCTTCGTATGAGGCCAGGAAATATGGAATACATTCAGCCATGCCTGTTTCCAGAGCGTACAGGCTGTGCCCCTGGGCGGTATTTGTACCGGTGCGTATGAGCCGGTATAAAGAGATCAGTAACATGTTTATGGGTGTGCTGAGCCAGTTTTCTCCCTGTATTGAACCTATCAGCCTTGATGAGGCTTTCCTGGATATGACAGGTACAGAACGTCTTATGGGAAACCCTGAAAAGATTGCACGTTCAATAAAAGATTCTATCATGTTCGTAACAGGACTGTGCGCTTCAGTCGGAGCCGCACCCAATAAACTGGTGGCAAAAATCGCTTCGGACAGGGAAAAACCCGACGGGCTGGTCATTGTAGACAAAAACCGGATCCAGGCGTTTATGGACCCTCTGCCTGTTGGTGCGTTATGGGGAGTAGGAAAAAAGACAGAAAAACATCTGCATGCCCTCGGTTTCAGGCAGGTGAAAGATATTAGACAGCTTTCTGTGAAAGAGCTGTGCAGCATGTTCGGACGCGTAAAAGGGGAATTTTTATACAACACCTGCCGTGGTATTGATGACAGGCCGGTTCAGAACAGCTCTTCAGTGAAATCAGTAAGCAATGAGATAACCTTCAATACCGATACAAGTGATATGGATTATGTAAGGAGGCATCTGCTATTCCTTTCGGAAAAAGTGGCATTCAGGCTGCGTAAACAGAATCTTGCGGGAAAAACCATATACATGAAAATCAGGTTCGATGATTTTTCCACCTATGTGAGAAACAAGACGGTGTCGGGGCCTGTATTTATATGTGATGATATTTTCCCTGAAGTATGCAATCTTTTGAATTCTCTGTCCATAGATAAAAGAGTCCGGCTGGTCGGGGTCGGTGTTACCCAGCTTGAACCCGGGTGTTCCGGACAGACTGCCCTGCCTTTTGGAGGAGACGAGAAAAAAGAGAAGGCTGCTGAAGCAGTGGACAGGATAAAGGAAAAATTCGGGGAAAGCGTTATAACAAGAGGGAAACGGACACGGCGTACCTGACGTATTTATGCTACAGACTGTCGCACTGATGCAAAAAAAGTTGTAATTTATGTAAAAAATATCTTGATTTAAAACAAATCATTTTATATATTTTTGTCTATTGTTATGGTGGGTATAGCTCAGCTGGTTAGAGCGCCAGGTTGTGGCCCTGGAGGTCACGGGTTCAAATCCCGTTACTCACCCCACGGGCCATAAAAAAGCCTGAAAATTGTCCCCATCGTCTAGAGGCCTAGGACTCAGGATTTTCATTCCTGCAACAGGGGTTCGACTCCCCTTGGGGACGCTTTATAGCCTGCTTAACAGCGGGCTATTTTTATTTTCACTTGCATTGTAATTCGTATTTATAGTATATTAAATCTGCATTCAGATATCCGGTGACATCGTATAACCCTGCTCGGTCATTATCTATAGCGTAAATTTGGTTTTTTGGTATAATATTTGATATATATAGCAACACTGCAGAATACCGGAAGGCTTCGGCTGATTTCCGTACACTGCAGTATTTCATAGAGTATAAATGGGCAAATATTCACCATTTTTTTCATAGGAGGACATAGAATGATTCCTCAGCAAAAAGAGAACAGAGGGAGACTGTTCACATGCACAGCAGTACTGCTGATTGCACTGGTGTTCGCAGGAGTTTCTCTGGGGCAAACCCCTGACACCCTGTGGACACAGACTTCCGGCGGTGCAAGCAATGATGAGGTGCGGGATATTATTGAGCTGGCTGACGGTACTTTTGTGCTCACCGGCTATACCCAATCCTACGGCGCGGGAAGCTATGATATATGGCTTGTGAAGACCGATGCCGACGGTACCATGCTGTGGCGGAATGAATACGGGGGCACCAGCGGAGAGAGCGGCCGTTCGGTTATGGCAACGGCAGATAATGGCTTCATCATAGGCGGGAACACCAGTTCGTCGGGAGCCGGGCAGACAGATCTGTTCATGATGAAGACCGATGCCACAGGCGATACGGTTGGCACGGCCGGCTGGTTCAAGACTTTCGGCGGAGCATTCTGGGATGAAGGCCGCACAGCAGTTCAGACGGCTGACGGAGGGTACGCCCTTGTCGGTTTTGTACAGCCCAGCCGCGACAGTGATTATGATGTTACGCTGATAAAGACCGATGCCGACGGTGTGGTAACCTGGGAGCAGACATATACCGGTTCAGCTGATGAAAAAGGATATGACATGGTACAGACTGCTGACGGAGGATATGCTATTGTAGGCTTTACCGAATCATACGGCGCCGGCGGCAGTGATTTCTATGTAATCAAGACCGATGCCAACGGCGATTCTGTATGGGCGCAGACATACGGCGGCCCGTATGATGATGAAGGCTGTTCCCTTGTTCAGACAACTGACGGGGGATATATTCTGACCGGATACACCATGTCTTTCGGCAGCGGAGCCAAGGATGTGTATGTTGTCAAGATTGCATCCGACGGTACTGAGGAATGGTCAACCACCCTGGGCGGAACAGGCGATGACCAAGGCTACGATATAATCCAGACCAGTGACGGCTGGTATGTGGTCGCAGGCTATTCCAAACCTGAAGGCCCCGGTGATGATACTGACGGGTATGCGGCAAAACTGGACGCATCGGGCAACCTCTACTGGGAGCATATTTCAGCCCAGGATACCGATGATGATTACCGCACCGTAAAAGAAACCTCTGACAATGGGTACATCACCGCCGGTGCAAAGTGGGTAGATAATACCACCTGGTATGACATTTACCTGGTGAAACTGGAAGAAGACCGTGATTATGTCGTGGGCAAAGTGACTGATGAGACCTCGGCAGCCATTGAGAACGCCATGGTTGTAGCGTGGACCGATTATCCGACAGGGTCTCCTGTTGATACGGCCTATACCGATGATGAAGGACGCTTCGCCATCCGGCTCGATGCGGGCACCTATGATCTTCGTATTGTTTACAGCGGATACCAGGAGAAAGAAGTCGAAGACGTTGTGTCTCCTACAGCCAACAATAATGTAAGCCTGACACCGCTGCCCAGAATTTCAGGTACAGTGCAGGACCTGACTACTGTTAATCCAATTAACAATGTCAAGGTTGTAGTATGGGATACCTGGGATACAGGATCAAGAATAGACAGCACTAACAGTGATGCTGCCGGCAATTTTACTGTGGCAGTGCCGACAGTAGGTGACTATGACCTTGTATTTACTGTATCCGGTTATTATGACTCGGTATATGTCGATGTGTCAGCTCCCGGTAGCGGCAATGATTTTGATATGCGTGAGATTCCTTATATCTCGGGAACCGTTACCGACGGATCCAATCCTCTTGAGACTGCCAAGGTTGTTGTGTGGACAACCTATGATACCGGTACACGGGTGGACAGCGCCTATACAGCTGCTGACGGTTCCTTCAATGTCGATTCCCTGACAGCTGGAAGCACCTATGACCTGTATGTGACCAGGGACGGGTATTACGGAAGCCTCAGTGCCGATATTACTGCCAGCAGTTCCGGCAATACTGTGGCCCTTGATATCCTTCCCTATGCAAGAGGGCGCATAACCTTCGGCGGCCTGGGCCTTGCCGGAGCAATAGTGCAGGCGTGGGTCGATTATCCCGACAGCCTGGTGGGCCAGGATACTACTGATGCAAGCGGAGATTATAATATCCCCGGCCTGGACAGCACCAGGTACGACATACGCGTGTATCTGTTCGGATACTATCCCCAGGTGGACACAGATGTACTGGTCCCGTCTGCGGGAAATGATATGGTGCTTACGGAAATACCCACAGTGATGCCGTCACGCCAGTACTGTGACTTCTGGGGCGACACCAGTTTCTACTTCGGATACGCCCTGAATATCGGCGATGTGATCACAGCTCAGGATCCTGACGGGATAACCTGCGGCGTGACAACGGTCCGTGATACAGCTGATGACGGATTTGGAATATATCTCGTTCATGTGTACGGTGATGACCCGCTCCTGGCCGGTGACCAGGGTGCCATGTCAGAAGATACTATAACATTCTTTATTAATGGCTACAAAGCATCCTACATCGGCGATCCCGGCTGGGATAACCAGGCAAGCAGGCACCTGGAGCTCAATGTTGAGCCGTGGATTACATGCAAGATGCCTATCTACCCCAACTGGAACCTGATAAGTTTCCATTCAGCACCTGAGGACAGCGGTGTAACAGACATTATAGCAGGCATAGACAGCCTCAACTATGTGAGCGCGTACTATGGTAATGATCCTGATCCGGTCAAGAGCTGGGATTTTTACAGGCCTGCCGCTTCCAACGATCTTTTATATATGAACGCGCTTCACGGGTACTGGATGCGGTATGATACCACACTAGTGGATACACTCCGGATTCCAGGACAGCGTATAGATGTTAATACACCCATTGATGTGTATGGAGGATGGAATCTTGTCGGATATCTGCCGACAACTGCGGATTCTATGGATCACGCGTTCTCATCGCTGGGCAGCAACTATGATTTTGTCTACACCATGGAATCCACAGCTACGATAAGTGAAATCAAAACGTGGTCGGCAGACAGGCCGTCACAGGTGAATGACCTGCATGTTCTGGATAACCACCACGGGTACTGGCTACACATGGATGTTGATGACCAGCTCATATATCCGGAAAACGGGTACACAGCGGCTGCTACTGAACACCTGGAAAAGACAGCACGCAGAACCAGTACCAGGGTCAGCGCCACTCCTCTCTGGTGTGATGTGTGGGGTATTGAGCCCGACATGCTTTCCGCAGGAACCGAGCTCATCGCAGTTGACGCTGACGGAGTCATATGCGGCGCTGCTGTTGCAGGCCGCAGCGGTGAATTTCTCATGCATGTATACGGTGATGTTGCAGAATCCCGCACA
>Ga0272442_10008408_pt1 | contig 13086 bp, 7 predicted proteins | sample SSMForm2O_FD_200262 | JGI IMG/M metagenome (GOLD analysis project Ga0272442, IMG submission 200262) | Marine sediment archaeal communities from Little Sippewissett salt marsh, Falmouth, MA, United States - SSM-Form-2O | ecosystem: Environmental > Aquatic > Marine > Wetlands > Sediment ...
AAAAATTAGGGATAAAAGAATCATTCCTATAGCAATAATTCCTTCAAGTGCATAAAACTGTGCATTATCATCCATTCTTCTTTTACCTCTCTAAGTTAGATAAATTATTTTTTTTTCCTCTAAATCTAAATAATGAGAGTTCCAAATATTTATTTCACCGCGAGAACTATAAATTTTTTCAGAATTTGTATTAACTAATATTTTAACACAAGGAGCGAATCCGCCAATGAAACCTACATCTTGGTTAAATGTTGTAGAGCTCACTTTTATTTTTCCATCAGTAGATTTTATATATAATTTTTCATCTTCATAGTTATATTCAATATAATAACTTCTTCCATACAAAGTTGGTGGTATTTCTATTGTTTTTGTATAATTTGCATTTTTACATACTTTTATTGCTGCAGAACATTCAATTATAGAATTTGTAATATAATTTATAAGAGATTCAGCAGTAATTCTTGATGCATGAATTATTCTTGATTCAGTTATTGAACTAACTGTTACAATAGCTGTTGTAGTGATAGTAGAGATTATTAAAAATGAAATAATAAAACCAACTATTTGTGAAACAGCCTTGTTATTATTTATTATTTTCATTTTATTATCCCATTAATGTTAAATATCAATTTCAATAATAGATAGCATTAAAACAAGGTTTAAATTATCAGTATAAGGATAATTCAAAGTGCTTAGACCCATAGTTTTAAAACCAATTGAGTCTACGAAAAATTCATTCCAATCTGTTGATAAATCACCTGAATTTTGAACTCTAAATATATAATCATCGATTGATCCATCATATAAAACACGGTTCTCTACAAGTCTTGAAACTAATTTGAAATCACCAGAACCTCCAGCACCAGAGGAATCCAAACTAGTAGAAGTCATAACTATATGGAAAACTAAAGTATCCCCTTCCACATAAATATTTGGTTCTTGAGTCATAATTGGATCATTATTTGAAGTAGATTTAAAAATAGCACCATTTTGTATATAAATACTATTTTCACTTGAAGACGTTGTATCTGCCCATTTTATTGGAGAAGTATCAAAAACATATATATCTCCAATTAACTCATCTTCTAAGTCTTCTTCATTATAAGTATATAATTCAATATGAACAAAACCTTCTATTTTATCTTGTAACTCCACTGTTTTTGTTATAATTCCTTTATCTAATATAAAAATATCAGGGTTTGTGGAATGATCTAAAGTTTGCGAAGGTTCAACAATACTGAAAGATAAAACATTTGCACCATTAATAGGATCATTATAATCTGTTCTTTCTGTAGTTTCAATATTTTTTGCTTTATCCATTGCACGAACTCTAAATTTATAATCTCCACGAGGAAGTTCATAAGGAATATCAATATACAATTGATCAGTATCAGTAATATTAGTCCAAGTATCCTGAGCAGGTTGCCAGCTAGATTGATAAGGATCTAATCTATATTTATAAACAAGATCTTCAGAATCTGTTTGATCATCACTACCTTCCCATTTAAATCTTATAGGTTTTTCACCTTGAATGATTTCTTCATCAAAATCTACAGTATCAGCATCTGATATAATTTTTGTAATAGGTGCATAATTATCATTTTCACCATGGGTAACAACTAATTTAACATAATTTTCATATAAAGTATAATGAAGATTTTTAGTATCTTCTATGTTATTTGTTATAATGCTTTCTTTAATAGTTTTTCCAATAAAATTAATCTCAGGTTCAAACTCATCGCCTTCTAAACTACTGACAGCTCTTGATATATATAGAGGTGAATCAGAAGAACTATCATCAAAATCAGGAATAACACTAAAAATTTTATTACTAAAAGAAAACATTCTAGTATCAAAAATACCTAAAAGTTCATCATCAAGGACAGCACTAGTATCTTTCTCTAAAATAGAATAACACCCACATGAACGATCGTTACTAACCAAAACATTATTTGCATAGTAATCATGACAAACAGAATCAACAGTAAAAGTATACGTAGTTATAATACCAGGCATAAACTCAATAGAATTAATCTTAATCCAACTACCATCAGAACTTAAAAGAAAATCACCAACCTCAAGAGCCATAGCATCCCTATCACCATACATAACCTTAGATACATCAGGACTAATTGCAGCCCAACCAAAACGACCATCAGCCTTCATAACATAAAAAGGATGATCATTAGTAGGACAAACCAAACCATCATTAATACTATAAACACCCTCACGAACCTTAACAATCAAATTAGTAACACTACTATAAACAAAATTCTCATCTTCAACATCAAACGAAAGAACACCATCACCAACAACAACATCCTCAATACACTTAAAACCACCATCAGACAAACTAATCAAAGTACCAGCAGGAAAACAACAAGATCCTATAGTAGGTGTTAAACAGCGACCTCCATTACTTACCAAAACATTATTTGCAAAATAATCATGACAAACAGAATCTACAGTAAAAGTATACGTAGTTATAATACCAGGAATAAACTCAATAGAATTAATCCTAACCCAACTTCCATCAGAACTCAAAAGAAAATCACCAACCTCAAGAGCCATAGCATCCCTATCACCATACATAACCTTAGATACATCAGGATTAATCGCAGCCCAACCAAAACAACCATCAGCCTTCATAACATAAAAAGGATGATCATTAGTAGGACAAACCAAACCATCATTAATACTATAAACACCCTCACGAACTCTAATAATTAAATCAGTAACATAACTACTAACAAAAACATTCTCATCAACATCAAACGAAAGAACACCATCACCAACAACAACATCCTCAATACACTTAAAACCACCATCAGACAAACTAATCAAAGTACCAGCAGGAAAACAACAACAACCTGAAGGGCAAGTTTCACTACAAGTACTTTGGTCTACTGACTCGCTAGGATCACAACCACCAGTTTCCATAACACCACATGTTTCTCCTTCACAAGTGTAAGAACCTGCACATGTTTCTCCACCTGCACAAGTGGCCAATGGATCACATGTACCGGTATTTGGGTTTGTTGTAGGATCGCAGCTACAAGTACCTACACAAGTTTCAGGACAAGTATCTGAGCAAGTTGGAGCACAGGTTTCACTACATGTTCCACTACAACTTGCATCACAAGTTGCACCTAAACAAACAGTTGCTCCACCACAAGTATCCCCAAAACAAGTACCTTCACAGGTACTTCCTGAACAAGTTACCTCACAAGTAGCACCAGAACAAGTTGCAACACATGTATCTGATACAGTATCTGTAGGCAAATCATCTATTGAAAAATCATTATCACTGTAGTCTTCTACTTCAGTATACGATACACTGCTAATTCTAATTTTATAATCAGTATCAGTGTCAATTTCAGAGTCAACAGTCCATAAATATTTACCATCATTATCTGTAGAAGCTGCAATTCCATCATAGAATATATCTGATTTGTATAACTCAATTTTAACATTACCATCAACATTAAATGATGTCCAAGCTATTTCATAATTATAAGTTTTATAAAATGTTAAACCAGAATCTGTTGGATAAGTAACTGTAATACCTCTTGATGGTGGAACAGTAAAACCTTTTGAGCCAGATATACCAAGGTAAGCAAAACCATTTGAATCAATATACTTATCTCCAAGATCTGGATCTTTAGCAATTATTTTATAAAAATCATAATCATCTGGTTCGCTTTCAGCAGTAGAATGAGTATAACGTTCTTCCCATTCACTAGAAATAACATCCCAAATAAAGAAACTTAGATCGCCACCATATATTAAATCATCATATCCATTCCAAACAAAATGAAGAGATGTAATTTCTTCAGGATTTTCATTTATTTTAAATTTATAAAACAAATTTACATATTTACCATCATCACCATCCCATGAGTTATAATTTTCATCATCTATTTGAATTGAATTATATTTATTAGTATCATATAATACATAAGAAGCATCGCCAGGATCTAAAGGAAGAACTTCATTTCCTGATGTTGTACCATATGCCTCACTATTTGGATCAGAAAAATCATAAGTATTTGAATCATAATAAATACCTGATTCGCCAGGTAATTCTATATTTGCTATATTTGTAGGTTTAGCAGAGCTATAAGATGTTTTAGTTCCAGACCAATAGGCTTTCACCTTGGTAATATCATATTTTGTTCCAGAAGTTAACAAAAAACTTTTATCACCATCAGTCAATTTAGAAACAGAAAAATCATCTTCTCCATATATTACAGCAAGTCTATCTTGACTTGAATCAGTCATCTGAAAAGATCCTGTTCCTATTGCAATATTTTTTTCTTCAGTTGAGCCTAATTTTTGATTAATTAAATTATCATGTACACTTTTTAAGTTATCCATTTGATTGCTTATTGTTTCATATTCTGAATTAACATTTAATTGATTAATATAAGGTATACCCCAAAGAAAAATAGCGCTTACAGATAGTACAACAATCGAAACTATAAACAAAACACCAACAACTGTCGAAACAGCCTTATTTTTTTTAAAAATATTTAAACTTTTATGCAACCCTTCCACTCTCCTAATAACAATTATATTATGTATTATTATCTACTTAAATATTATGGGATTAGAATAGAATTTAAATATAAAAATTTATTCAGAGTAACCCATATTTAATTCAATTACTGATCTAGATAAAACAAGGCAAATATCATTAGACAAAACCGAAGGAACTAAAGTATTTGAATCATCCCCAGATTCTTCAAGACCATAAAGATCAATATAATATTCATCCCAAGGTTTCTTAGATTCACCAAAAGTTTGCATCTTAAGATTAACATTTTTATTATCTACTAAAACAATGTTTTCTTTACACTTGAAATCTAGATTTAACTTTACATAACCACCAATACTAGAAATTGAGTTTTCATCATTATCAGTTTGAACAATGTTTAAAACAATAGTATCAACACTATCACCTGAAATTTTATGGTTATTATCTGGTTTTTTATCCATAAAATATTTATTTTGTGATGATGAAAAAACTGCGTTATTTTCTAAAAATACACCAGAAGAACTTGAATCCTTCCAATATATTGGATTGTAATTGGCAATCCAAATATCTCCAGCAACATTATCAGATTCATCAATTAGTTCTATATGGATCAAACTATAATCAGAAAAATCATAAGTATCTCCTAGATCTAATATGACCCAGCTATCTGTAGAACTTATTGGAAAAGTTGAAGCATCGTCTAATTCTATTTCTGGATTAATAATACTAAAATATAAAGTGTTAGAAGCTGTGTTTTCGATTGTTTCAATATTAAGAGATTCATCCATTGCACGAACTCTAAAAACATAATCTCCAGGAGAAAGATCTGTTCCAAAATCTAAAGAAGTTTCACTTGTCCAATCATCAGGAGTCCAACTTGAATATTCATCTGAAGGATCTAATCTATATTTATAAACTAGGTTTTCAGGATCTGTATAATCATCAATTCCCTCCCATGTAAAACTTACAGGAGTTCCTGTAGTAATTATGTCATTATAAGAAGGAGTTGTGCTTGAAATAAATGTAAGTGGAGCAGTAGTATCATCTGCAATATAGTGAACTTCTAAATTTACATAGTATTCATAAATTGTAAAACCAAAAATAACATTACTAGAACTTATACTTTCAGAAGAAGTTTTTCCAAGATAATTAATTTCAGGTTCAAATTCCTCACCTTCTAAACTACTGACAGCTCTTGAGATATATATAGGTGAATCAGAAGAACTATCATCATAATCTGGTATAACACTAAAAATTTTATTACTAAAAGAAAGCATCTTATCATCATAAATTCCCAAGAGATCATCTGAATTTTCATTATTTATATCATCAGGTAAACTTAAGCATGCAATATCATCACCTAGTTTATTGCTTACCAAAATGTTATTAGCAAAGTAATCATGACAAACAGAGTCTACAGCAAATGTATAAGTTAAGATATTTCCTGGATTATAATCAATTGTATTAATTTTAATCCAGCCTAGATTTTTATTAAAAAGAAAATCACCAACTTCAAGAGGCATAGCATCCCTGTTCTTATATCTAACCTGAGACTCCTCAGGACTAATTGCAGCCCAACCAAAACAACCATCAGCCTTCATAACATAAAAAGGATGATCATTAGTAGGACAAACCAAACCATCATTAATACTATAAACACCCTCACGAAGTTTTTTTACTAATTCAGTAACATAACTACTAACAAAAACATTCTCATCAACATCAAAAGAAAGAACACCATCACCAACAACAACATCCTCAATATTTTTAAAACTTCCATCAGACATACTAATCAAAGTACCAACAGGAAAACAACATGTACAAGAAGCACATGTAACACCACATGTAGGAGCACATGTAGCAGTACATGTACCACATGTACTATAACACGTAGCTTCTGTGGTCGAACATTCAGTAGTACCTACAATTACACAAGCATCAGCATTACTAACTAAAACATTATTAGCAAAATAATCATGACAAATAGAATCAACAGTAAAAGTATAAGTAGTTATTACACCAGGTAAAAACTCAATAGAATTAATCCTAATCCAACTTCCATCAGAACTAAAAAGAAAATCACCAACCTCAAGAGGCATAGCATCCCTATCACCATACATAACCTTAGATACATCAGGATTAATAGCAGCCCAACCAAAACGACCATCAGCCTTCATAACATAAAAAGGATGATCATTAGTAGGACAAACCAAACCATCATTAATACTATAAACACCCTCACGAACCTTAACAATCAAATTAGTAACACTACTATAAACAAAATTCTCATCTTCAACATCAAACGAAAGAACACCATCACCAACAATAACATCCTCAATACACTTAAAACCACCATCAGACAAACTAATCAAAGTACCAGCAGGAAAACAACAAGGAACATATGCGCAATCTTCAGTAGTATCACCTGAAGAAGAACTATCACTTATTTGAAATACTTCACTTGTACCGGAAACACCTGGTGATTCAACACTAGTAATTATTAAATAATAAGAACCAAATGTTTGGGAATGTAATACATTCCATTGATGAAATCCATCATTTTCTGTACCTGTTTCATCTGTAATAGGAGTAAACGGGCCAGCTGGTAATTTATATAACTCAATTTTAACATTTCCAATAATATTTTCAGAAGTCCACTCAATATCTACTGATTCATCTCTATGCCACTCTGAATCAGATGTTGGATTTGTAACAGTAATAGATTGAACAGGATCAGATGGTCCTTTGGAACCAGAAACACCAAATATCATGTAACCATCAGTATCAATAAATGAACTGAAATCAGCAACGCTAAAATCTGAAGGTTGAATATTAAATTCAAAAGTTTCTTTTGTTGTTCTTTCAACTCTATCTTGTTGAATTGTTTCCCATTTCCAAGAAGAACTATCCTTATTCCAAAGATAAAAACCAAAAGAGCCTTCATTTGTTAAAGGATCATTACCAACCCAGTTAAAAATTACATGATCAATACTTAAAGGATCTTCTTCAATTTGGAATTTATACAATAAATTAATGTATTCATTATAAGGAGGACTCTCTCCTATCCATACATTACGATTTGTATCATCACTTTCAATTTTTCCATATTGTGCTTCAGAATATTCAGCTGTTATTAAATCAGGTTTCAAAGGAACTTCAGTTCCATGAATTGTTCTATAAGCCGAATTATAAGGTATATCTGTAAAATCATAATCATTAGTAATAAAAACTTCACCAACTTCATCTTCATTAATAGTTGGAGGTGGAACACCTTGAGGAGAAAATGGATTGTATGACGAAACTCCACTAATTAACTGAATTTTTGCACTAGCAACAGTGCCTTCATTCATTTTTATTTCAAAATTATCAATAGTTTCATCTAAACCCCGAATATCATAATCAAAATTATCACTATTACTTGTCATAACTGCCAATCTATTTTCCTTATCTGAATCTTTTAAATTAAAAGAACCAGAATTAAGATCTATTGTAGTTTTTTCACTAGAATCTGTTCCTTTATTAATTACATCTCTAAATGCATCATTTACAACATTTAACTGCGCATTCATAGATTGCAATTGATAATAATCTTTCATATTATCAACCTGTGGTTTATAAACTGTAATTACTACTCCTATAGAACTCATAACTATTGCTATTATTAAAACACTACCAATTAAAGAAGTAACAGCATATTTATTTCTAATAAATTTGTGCATCCTCAACACACCTCTCAATGCTTACATGTTATATTTCTTATTACAACTATTTAAACTTTTGGGGCTATAATTACATTTTAATTAATTATTAAACTCATTATACAGTTGTAAAATTATATTCTAATTTACAATCAGTATTTGTAATTATTCCATCATCATAGCTACCATTAGAGACTCCTGAGTTATCATCTCCAGTCCACTTACCAGATATAAGATCATATTCAATAGTTAGACCTCCAGTTTCATCATCATCAATGTCTAAAAAAGTAGTTATTTCATTTTCTAACATATAAAATTGGATATTTATGGTGTGAGATGCAATATTATCTGCAACATCTATTATTGTATCTTTAAATAAAAATGTATTATTATTGATTTTGCTATAATTAAATAAAGTTACATTATCAATTTTATAATCATATGTAAAATTTCCCCAATCAAAATTTTTTAATTCACTTATTTTGTAAAAAAAATTTGTGTAATTTGTTAATCTATTATATTTTAAATAAGTAAAATTTATAACTGAAAATTTTATTTTTGCATTTTTATTTGGAAATAAATCTTTTTCATCAGGAATTCCATCTCCATCAGAATCAGATACACCTTTTGGTATAATAATAATGATTACTGAAATTAAAATTATTAAAATAATTAAAATTGAAAAAATTTTTTTTTTCGATTCTTTTTTTTCTTTTGATTTTGAAAAATTATATATCCTTCCATTTATTTTTTTGTCTTTATCAAAAGATTTAACATTCTTAACAAATTCCAATTCATTATCTAATTTATTTGTTTTATTTTTTTCAATTATATCAATATCATTTTTTTTATCTGCCTTTCTTTTACTATCGCTGGATAAATTATCAACAAAATCAATAATTTTATTATGTTTTTTTTCTAACTCTATTTCATTTTCATTATTTTCATTCATCTCTATTACCCACCAACACATCTTTTTGAATATATTATAGATATTAAAACATTTAGGTAGTTAATATTAGAATATTATAGAATATATTAATAGGTAAAATATGATTTCATTTATGAAGTAGGAGAGGCTTATATATGGCTGCAGTTATTGTCAAAAATCTAGTAAAATCTTATGGAGAAATACAAGCTGTAAAAGGAATAAGTTTTAATATTTCTAAAGGAGAAATTTTTGGCTTAATTGGTCCTAATGGCGCAGGTAAAACAACTACTCTTCGTGTTCTTTCTACTCTTCTTCAAATTAATTCTGGTTCTGTAAAAATTTTAGATATTGACCTTGCAAAAAAACCTGAAGAAATACGTAAAATTATTAGTTATCTTCCAGAGGATGCAGGTGCTTATAAAAATCTTACAGGTAGAAAATACTTGGAATTTATTGCTAATTTTTTTGATTCAAAGGAAAATAAAAAAATTATTACTCGTGGAATTAAAATTGCAGATCTTGGCGCTCGTATTGATGACAAGGTTGACACATATTCAAAGGGTATGAAAAGACGTCTTTTAGTAGGTCGTGCACTTATGACTGACCCTGCTCTTGCAATTCTTGATGAACCAACTAGTGGCTTGGATGTAATTAATGCCCAGGAAATCAGGAAAATTATTAAAAATATTTCAAAAGGAGGAACAACAGTTCTTTTATCATCTCATAATATGCTTGAAGTTGAATTTCTTTGTGATAGAATCGCACTTATTGCAGATGGTGTAATTATTGAAGAAGGAATTCCTAAAAAACTGATGGAAAAATATAATGCAAGTAACATCGAAGAAGTTTTTACAGAGGTGGTTAAATGAGTTCTTTAGGTAACATAGTTTTTAAGGAAATAAGAGAGCTGCTCACGCCTGCAACTTTATTACCAATAATTATTATGGCTATAATTTTTATGTCAATGGGTAACACAATCGGAGGAATTGAAGATGAAATAGAAGAACCCCCAATAATTGGTTATATTGATTATGATAATTCTAATTTATCAAAAATTGCGACTAATATATTGGATAAAAGTGCTAAGGTAATTTATAATTCAACAAACAAAGAAGAAGGTATAAAGACTTTAGAAGAAAATGATGGTGTTGCTTTTATTTTAATTCAAAAAAATTTTTCAAATAATATTTTTAAAGGAAATCCTGGTGAAATTGAAATTTATTGGATTATGAGAGGAGCCGGAATTCTTGATTCAATTTCGTCTAGTGTTGTTGGATTACTTCTTGATGAAATTAATAATAATATATCTAGAGATTTAATTCAAGAAAATATTGAAGTTAATGCAACTACTGTTCTTCAGCCAACTTTTAGAAATCAAACAACTCATTTTAAAGGTAAAGAAATAACTGGTATGCCTCCAGAGGATATTTCAGGCATTCTTTCTTCTCAATCTACTTTAATTCCAATTGTTATGATGATGATAATTATAATGTCAGGCAGTATGGTAATATCTTCGATGGCTCTTGAAAAAGAAAATAAAACACTTGAAACTCTTCTTACTTTACCTGTTAAAAGGACAAGTATTGTAGCCGGGAAAATTATTGCTAGTGCATTTATTGGTTTAATTCTTGCAGTTATTTATATGCTTGGTTTAGGTTATTATTTGATGGGTTTTCAGATGACTGATTCAGCAGGTGCTGCTCAAGCAAGTTTGTATCTTGAAGCAAGTGATTTACTTTTAATTGGTTTGTCTGTTTTTGTTACTTTAATTGCTGCTCTTTCTTTTTGTATGCTTTTAGGAACCCTTGCTAAAAATTATAAAAGTGCTCAAACTCTGACTTTTCCTGTAACAATGCTAACTTTAATTCCTATGTTTATCACAATGTTTAAAGATTTTGATACCCTCCCACTTGCCTTAAAAGGCATATTATTTGGAATACCTTTTAGTCATCCGATGATGGCTCCACGTGCTTTAATTTTCGATGATTATTTGTTGGTAATTAGTGGAATTGTTTATGTTTCAATTTTTGCTATTGTAATGATTTTGATTTCTGTATGGATTTTTAAAACAGACAGGCTTCTAACAGGTAGTACTAATACAAATTTAAAAAAGCTTTTTAGAAAAAAATAATTAATTATTTAGCAAATAAAAAATGAAAACATTAGTCTGATTAAGTTTGGAAATTTTTCAAAAAAATTATTTCGGATAAATTTATTTTCTCTACTTTTTTGAATGCTGAAAGATAATGGATCACTCCATTCGCTTTCTCCATTGTGTATATCTTTTACCTTAACTTTTATTTCATAGCTTCCTGCTAAATTCCAACTGTTTTCAACTTCAACTTGAAATTCACATTGATATGGTCCTAACCATCCTGAGGTATTTCCATCTCCCCAGTCAAAGAAATAGTAAATATCATCACCATTCGGATCTGTTCCTTTAGCATTAAAAGTATAAGAATTATCTGGTTTTCCAACTCGCGGACCTGTTGGTTTTAAAGGTTTTAAAGGTGGATTATTTTTAACAGTTACTTTAATAATATCTGACCAATCAGATTCAAATCCATAAACATCCATTGCTTTTACTTTTACATAATAATCATTATCTGATGGTGAACTCCATGTTTTTGAATAACTTATAGGGTTTCCTGAAGCAATTGGTGGAATCCATTCACTATTTGTCCCATCTCCCCAATCAAATAAATAATATATTCCATTTCTTTCAGGATCTGTTGTTTGTGTAGTAAAAGTAATACTTTCTCCTGAGTTAACTATACCTGCTCCACTTGGAGCACTTGGAGTTTTTGGAGGTTGACTATCATCAATTTTTACATACATTCCACCTGAATCAATTCCTCCCTTACAATAATATTTTATTCTGAACCAACCATCTTCGCCCCAATTTGTTCCCCAACTATTTTTAACAATCCAACAATCCAGATCATCATCATAGCCTACAAGAGCTACACAATGTCCTCCTTGTTTTGAACCCCAGGTCCATTCATATACTCCTCCTTGATAGTAAAAAAAATCTTCATAAACATCAAAACAAACAATGAGAGGGCCATAGTTTACAAGGGCTTGTTTTATTTGTCTTCTATTTATTGGAGTGTAATCTGATATTTTTATTCTTTTACTTTTCCAATCCTTACATTTATCATCACATTGTTGATAATTTAAATCATATGGAAAACAAGTCTCATCTGCAACACCTTCATTTTCTAAATAATTTGTTGCCTCTTTTGGCATCCAACCTGTTCCACATGTACCTCCTCCACAAAAAAATAAATTTGCTTCAGATAAGTCAAAGTTATATGTGTTACCTGAATTTATTTTTAATGCACTTTCAACAGCACCTATAACTCCAAAAGCCACACAGCTACCACAATTTTTTTGATTTTTAACAGGGGTTGTCCAATCAACACCTTCAAAATTACGCCAATCAAAGCTATTTGGAGTAGACATTGTTGCTAAGTTTTCATCATATTCTCCTTCTAAATCTATATCAATAGCTCCAAGTAAATTTGATTTTTCATCTTCAGAACGACATGAAACAGATGTTATTCCTGCAGTCCATTTAGCGTTTTGATTTTTAATTTCATTTTGAATTATATTGAGTGTGTTTTGACAATTTAGATTTTCTGAATTAATTACTGCTGATGCAGAAAAAATTGTAAATGATAAAACAATAAATATAAATAAAACCATAATTTTTTTACTAAACATATTTAGCCTCCTTAAATTAATAAAATTTTTTTAATTCTGTTAACAGATGTTAACTATTTAATTTTTACCAATAATATTATTATTTTAAAGTATAATCATAAACTATTTCAAACTCTTCAGGATTTTTACCAAGATAAACCCATGAGGGAATATTACCTTTTTCATAAATCCATTTTACTCCATATGGATCTAAT
>Ga0272442_10008410_pt1 | contig 13085 bp, 18 predicted proteins | sample SSMForm2O_FD_200262 | JGI IMG/M metagenome (GOLD analysis project Ga0272442, IMG submission 200262) | Marine sediment archaeal communities from Little Sippewissett salt marsh, Falmouth, MA, United States - SSM-Form-2O | ecosystem: Environmental > Aquatic > Marine > Wetlands > Sediment ...
TACTTTGCAACGTACTGGTGCGGGGGGTGGGATTCGAACCCACGGAGGCCTTCGCCAGAGGATCTTAAGTCCTCCCCCTTGTCTTAGGCTTCGGATCTGGCCGCCTATTTAGACCTGGCTCGGGTACCCCCGCACCAACCCTTTACACTTCACGCTTAGTGTAGTTTAAGGTTTTTGCATGGAAATGCAGGCATCACTTGGGTATGCTACCGCTAAATGGTGACAAAACAAAAAGCGTAAACGTTGTTAGTTTGTGGAACTCATACATTGGATTATTTTTTCGCATGTAAAGCATTCCGCAGGTATTTCCTGCTGCTTTTGGCGCTGGTTCAAATACCCCATATAGTGGGCGCATGCGGAATTGGCGGGGGCAGTTTTTTGCGAAGGTTGTTGTTTCAGTTGTGGTGTCGGTTTTTGTGGTAGCAATTTATTTTGCGGACTTGTTGTTTTGATTCGGTTGAGTTTAAAAATTTTAGTCCCTGCCCAGATGAACGCTATTGACGCAATCGCCCCGACGTAATTGACGGCGTTTACTTCAGCAATTGGCTTGTGCCAAACGAAAAAGTCGTAGCACACCCAATAAAGAAACCATACGTAAACGGCGATGAAGGCGGAGTACCATAAAGCTTGGTATTTGAGCATGCTGGCTTTTGATAGGTTAACGATTAGGCTAGGAGTCATTTGGTGCTTGCGCTTCTTGGATAAAACCTTCACTGTGATATTCACCAGCAGATAGTATCTTACTGAAGTAATGCTAAAAAACTTATGAACTGACAATAAAAACTTGAACTCTACCTTTCCAAGTTCCAGTTCCGTTTGCTCGTTGGCATAAAACTTGAGTCTGGCCACTTCATTGGAGATGAAACTTGGGCGGGTAGCTCAGTACGGATAGAGCATCACCCTCCAGTCAAAGTTTGAAACAGAATCGTAAACAAGAAATAAATTCAAGGCAGAAAGTGTATATTAAAAAAAGAGGCGTTTGTGAAGTCCCATCTATTCTTTTTTGGTTGGTACTTCATTCCATTTTTCAGCAATCAGCTTATTTTTATTAAAGGTAATTTTCAAATGCATGTTTGGTTCACTTTTCGATAGGAAAGGAAACATGCTGTCTTCTGCTAGATGCACTGGCAAATAGATGAAGTATTTCCCATTTCTTTTGAATAAATTACCTCTACCTTCAGATACCAATAGTAACACCCCTGAGCATACCCATTTCTTTGTAAGAAAAGTTTTATTTTTAAATTTTTCTATATAAAAATGATAGTGTTAAAACAATTTTTATTCATATATTTTTAGATATTCAACTGCAAAAGGAACAAATCACCACCCAAATGATAGCTTATAGTGTGTTTTTTTTCTTCTGAAATGATGTTATAGGGTGTTTTATAGCGTATTGATTTGTTGAAAGGCAGATGCTTCTTATTTTCCATGTTTCTTCACTCTTTGTTTCCAATAGAAATACACTATAACAGAAACAAAGGCAAACATAGTAATCCAAACAGCAGGGTCAAAAATAAAATCTGCCGACATACTCTTTAGTTTTTATTTCTGATATTAAGTTTTTTAGTTGAAGTTTTCTATACGCTCCAAAAAAAGAACAAATATCCTAAAGGACCAAGTTCAATTTGTTAGAAATACCATCAAGCTAACCATAAAGTAATAGAGCTGATAAGGAGTAACCATGATTCTTTCAACCAAACCCCTGTACTTACTCTTAATAAAAACAAGAGAAAAAACAACAAGCACAAGTGAAACAATGGCTGAAAGAAGAGAGAGCCAGGCAAAATCACTCCAAACACTAACCGATGATAATCTAAACCAAAGAGCCACCATACCAACAATATTCAAAAAACCAGACAAAACCACCAGAATCAGATGCAGCTTTCCTCTATAAGTTATGATTTCCCCACCAGCATCAAGAGGAAAGAAAAAAGCAACAAGCACACCTAAGAATCCACTAATGACAAAAATCAATGGTCCTATAATTGAACCTTGACCATTGTTTATGCCCCAGTGTAATCCTATATAGAAAATGAACAGCAACGAACTGGAAGCTATTATAAAAGCAGTGAACACCTTTCTTCTAGGTGCTCCAACTGCCATTAGAGAACTTATGTCATCTCGAATATGACTGTAATCAGACCGTAAAAAACCACCAAGAATCCACATCATAGTATACAAGATTGGACTTAGCATACCGCAAACAGCTAAAATCTGAAACAAGCTCATACTCGTACTTTCCAAGTAGTCATATAACTAACTTCTACATAACATCATTGCCAAATTCTTAGCAAAGTTTTCTAGACGCTCCAAAATAGATTGGGTAGAGTATTGTTATTGGGTTGCTGGGGCTCCGGAAATAAAAATTAAAGGAGAAAAAAATAACACTTTTCGGGAGGATAATGTCATTTTCTTAATCCAGAGCCCCACAGCTTAAAATAACATCCAACTTCACGTAATAAATCATTTTTTGTAAAGATTTCTTGACTCAAAAAAAATTGACAAACAAAAAACAAGTAAAAAGTTTTCTCTACGCTCCAAAACTTTTCTTGGATAAAAAAGATATTCAGTTTTTGAACTAACAAATAGAACTAATAATCAAAAGCAAATATGTAATATCGGAGGTTAAAGATTGAAATGAAATACAGAGTTCACAGATTTGACCTTGACATGACTAAAGACCAGAGTAAATTGGAACAGTTTTTAAATGATTTAGAACGGTGAAGTTGTGTCCATTATCCCAAGTGTTAATCCAAAATTTACTCCTGGTGGAATGGGTGCCAAGGTTAATTTTCTTCTCATCGTGGAAAAAACTAAATGAAATTAGATTAAACCTAATCCAAGACACTATTCTTTCCTTTTTCTTCAGCAAAGTTATCTCTACGCTCCCCGAATTTGTTGAAAGGCAGAACAGCTTATTTGCCATAATTAATATAGAAAACTCGGGTTTTAGTCTAAAAACTCAGTAAAAAAATATTTTATAGCTAACTTAACTATTAATCAATGAGGTGAATGAAACATGTCTGCAGGATTTGCAGTCGCAGCAATGAAGCAAAAGAAAAAGAGGAAAAAGAGAGAAGAATTGGAAGAACGAGTTAGAAAGCTTGAAGAAGAATTTGAAAAACTCAAAAAACAGCTAAAACAGCAAGAATAAAACATTCTTTCTTCAAAGTTTTCTAGACGCTGCAAAACTGCTCTTTTGATAAAGCAACTTATTATACTATTCATTTTTCTTTGTTCTATTCTCTGCTTCTAAATCTCTTGCCTCAGCCATTATGGCAACTTCCTTCCAATTCTGTTTCCTGTTTGTTGCATAAATTTCCAATCTTCCTCTCCATCCACAATCTAAACACTCATACATGACTGGCAGCCACCCCAAATGCCCAGTCATATCACCACAAGTAGACTTAACCCTACGCAAATTTGGACTTTTACAAACAGGACAAACTGCAACATCAACATACTTGCCTTTCTTTCTTAACTCATCTAGCCTTTGCGAAATTTTCTCAATATTTTTGCTGTCAACTTTCTTTTCTTTCTGCACAACCTCTTGTTTTTTCCTCTTGCTAGTTTTCTGCTTAGACAATGGGTGAGTCACTCTTAAACACAAAACAGGCTATCATCCATTATAAATTTTCTTACCTCATTTTTGGAAAGTTTTCTCTACGCTCCCTGAATTTGTTTTAATGGTCATTAAATACAACTTCCGCTGGTCAAGGTCAACAACTAAAGATTGTAAGGTGAAACAGTAAGATGGTGAAATACAAATGCGTGAAGATTGACTGTTGCCCCATATGCCACAGCAAAGGAAGCGGGCAACTATTCTTCAACAACAAGGGCAAAATCACCTATTCAAGAACAAGACACTACAAAGGCAAAGGAAAAGTCAGGTACTGTAAACTGGAAAATGCAGACTTAGAAACTTTAAAAAGTCAAGGTTTACAGTTACCTTCAGTTATTGACCAAGGTCAAAGTGGTCAAGGGGTGAGATTTAAACTCCACGACACCCAACTTAAGAGTTTAAACAGCTCCTTCTCCAAAAACAAGTGGGCGGGTAGCTCAGTACGGATAGAGCATCACCCTCCTAAGGTGGGGGTCGTGGGTTCGAATCCCACCCCGCCCGTTACAGACGCACCCCGAACGGTTTTGGAGATTTGCGTTAGCTGTTTGCATTTCATGAAGGGGTTCTATAATTACAGTCGAACGTGAATTTTGTGTTGCCGGCAATGTTTAATGTTTCGTGTTCCGTTCCGAATTGCTATTCCAATAAGCAAACTTGTTTTTCAGAACATTAAAAAACTTGAAACTTGGACTCGACAGTGAAAGTCGTTTTTGATAGGTACTTTTAGCCGCTTTCGCCGCAAGTGGCAAAAGAACAAGCAAAACTGCAACGCGCGCTATTTGGTAAAAATAGAATTCCGCGCCGGAAGCAAAATAAATTGTGGATTGCCCGAAGACATAGCTGCGCAGTAGATAGCTACAGAATGGTTCCATAAGATAAATGAGAACACTTGTTGCGGCGATCAACTCGACAAAACGATTACGAGGAACCACCAGCTTTCGCAAGAGCAGCAAAACCAGCAAAATTGCTGATAGACTGAGAACAATGCTTCTTCCATGCGAATAGACCAAAAACGTTAGGGCGTCGGTTACATTGTTAGCAGTGAACAAATTAGAGAGATTCGGTAAAAATAAGGCAACGAGAGGAACTGTAACATACACAGCTTTAAAGTCCATGACTTTCTCATACATTTTGAATTCATTAAACCAAACTCCAATCATAAAAACCAAAAAGTATTGGCTGAACACTTGGCCGAGTTTCATTGGCGTGTCATATACCCAAGCCAGAATAGTGCAGAGCCATATAATTGAAACTAGTAAAACTTGTATTTTTATATTCTTAACATATTTCTTGATGAAACAGAAAATTAACATGAAAGCTATCAAATAAGGGATGAACCATAAAGAGCCCCAATTATACACGGAATTCAAACCATCAAAAATGTTAAGCAATGAAACATGAGCTGACAAACGCAAGGGGTCTGCTGTTGCCGCTCCAATTGCCACTTGTAAAATGAAATAGAATACAGCCGCAGCAGCAAAAGGGATGTATAACGACAAAAATTTTGATTTCCAAAAATTTCGAATGCTGGCTCCACACTTCTGGAATGAGTCAAAGACCAAAAACCCGCTGACAAAGAAAAAACAGCCTAACAAGAACCATTGAACTGGGTAAATAATCTCTGGATAAACAAAATAAAGATCACTGTGAACAAAAATCAGCAAAAAAATTGCTAACAGCTTCAGCCAATCGAACTCTACGATTCTTGTCATTAATGCTGCTGCTCCAGAGGTAACACAGAGTGTGCTTCTTTTTGGACAAACAGCGCCAGATAGTCTTTTGAATACTAGCCGTAAGTGTCTCTGCTGACAAACCGAAAAATTCAAATCAGAAAATTCTTACCACTTTAGTAAAGCGGCGTTTCTGGAGAGAAAATGCTGATGAAACAAGAAGACATGCAAATCTTAAAGAAATTAGGACTTACAGGTTCTCAGGCAAGAGTTTACCTTGCTCTTGTCAATCTGGATAGAGCAAACGCGAGAACCCTGTGGAAGGCTTCAAAGGTTGCTCGGCAGGACATCTACCGAATACTCACAGAGCTGCGAGAAATTGGGATACTTGAAAAAATATTAGAAGCACCAACCGAGTTCAAAGCCGTTCCACTGGAAGACAGTGTCGCAATTTTGATGGAACGTAAAGCTAAAACGCTTTTTAGTTTGCAAAAAGACGCGGACAAGCTAATTCAAAAGTTCAAAGAAACCGAACGAAAAAGGACACATAAGGAAGAAGCGCAATATGTGTTAGTTCCTGAAAGAGAGGCTCTTGCTCGCAGGCTTAAGAAAGCAATTGAGGATAGCCAAAAGAGCATAGATGCTGTTTCTTCACTGAAGGCGTTTGCACGATCATTTTTTGTCCTCTCTGAAGAGTTCGAGAAAGCCTTGAAAAAAGGTGTGAAGATTCGATGGATAATAGATGACCCAGAAGACGCAAACTCATTTCCAGAAGTTTTGCAAACTCTCACAAAGAATCCCAATTTCGAGCTCAAGACTGTTATGTACCCGCCCAACGTGAGATTAGGGATATATGACAAGAGAAAAATCTTTATGGCACACTTTCCAAGTCGCGGCGCGTTAGAGTCACCAGCCTTGTGGTCAACCAACATCAGCTTCGCAGAAATAGTTCAAGGCTTCTTTGAAACAATTTGGCACGCCGCAGCGGAATACAAACCCAAAGAAGACTAATTGCGCATTGGCGCAGCAGAAGGCAAAATCATGCATATTAGCAGAGGGAAATAGATTGAGGAAAATCTGGGTACTGCTCGGCGTGTTTCTTTTATGCACAAGCATTCTGATCATCCACATAAGCCTAGAGAGCATCAAACTTGCAGTCGAAACCCCAGATGGGAACTTTCTTGCAGAAATAACTAACTCCACAATTCAGAGAGACATACCGTACGCACAGGACTCAAACCCATATCACTTAATGAACGTTTATGTTCCAGAAGGTGACGGCCCCTTTCCTGCAATTGTTTACATACACGGCGGCGGATGGACGAGTGGACGCCGAGAGATTTACAATATTGTAGGATCATTCTACGCCAAAAAAGGAATCGCCGGGTTCTCTATCGAGTACACTCTCACAGCTCAAAATAATTCATCTTGGCCGCAGGCTATCCAAGATGTTATACTCGCGATTCGCCACATTAGGGAGAATTCTGCACAATATCGAATTGACCCTGAGAGAGTTGCTGTGATGGGAGACAGCGCTGGTGGGCATCTTGCTTCGCTTGTGGGCACACTCTCAGGAAACGAGTCGTTTCTGGCGGGAACAACGGGCAACTTGACGATAAGCAGCCGAGTTTGTCTCGTGATAGACTATTATGGTCCTACGGACTTCCAGTTCATTGGAGAACGTGGTTCGAGCTTTAATCCGTATGGTCTCGTAGAGAAGTTTCTGGGTGATGCTACATATGAGATGAATCAAAGCAGATGGATTGAAGCTTCGCCTGCAACATACATCACAGCAGATGACCCAATATTTGTTATTGCCCACGGAACCAAAGACGGCATCGTTCCCATAGCTATCTCTGAGTCTTTCAAAGCGAAGCTTGACGAGGCAGGTGTTGAAACATATTTTGTGAAGGTGGATGGAGGCATCCACGGATTTTCCGACGAAGAAAACATTAGCGTTCGTTACGTGCTGGAACCCCTCTTGAAGCAAATGTTTAGCCTCCAGTAACTATACATAACTATATCACAAACGACAGCTCAACAAAAAGCTGAATGACGCGCAGCCCAGATTTACAACTACTGTGAAAGCGTATTTGCATACTAAAACAATAGAAAAAGGGTAGTAAGGGTTGACTTTTACACTTCAGTGAAAGCTCAAATCTAGCCCCATTCTAGCGGCACCACTTAAAATTTATCTGCATAACACGCAACTAAGAATGGGAGACTAAAGTGGCAAAAAAAGCGTTTGTAGCTATAGCAGTTTTGGCTTTGATTATTGTGCTTGCCGTAGTGGTAGGCGGTACGCTCTTGAACATGAGTGCAGACAACAACACGCCCGGGGGTCAAGACACCGTGCCACATGAGGGAAAATACGGGATTTACGTTTTGGACCTTTCCACGGAAAAACTGGAACTGCTCTACAGCGCGGACAACGAGATGTACACTTCTGCCTTGAGGCTGAACAATCAGGGCGAAAAACTTGTCTTCGCTCAGAAAATGGATGAAACTGACGAAAGCACAGAAATCTTCACCATAGACATCGACGGGCAAAACCTAGAAAGAATCACGGATAACAGTTACTGGGACCTTTATCCGGCGTGGTCTCCGGACGGCATGCGCATAGCTTTTCTTTCGAAGCGGGATAGTGACCTTGACCTTTACATGATGAACTCGGATGGAAGCGACCCGCACTTGTTTTATGATTCTGGCTCGCATGACGCTGACATTGACTGGGCAGGCGATACGATAGTTTTCACCTCTGGCCATAAGATATGGAGCATAAAAGACGATGGCACAGAGCTGACGCAAATCACAAACCCAGCCAACGCGGGGCAATGGGGGCAAGCTAACCTGCCCATAGGAGACTACGACCCGCGACTGCGACCCGACGGGGCTAAAATTGTTTTTGAGAAGCTCGAAGACACATCAACCACGCATGGCGGCTACAACATCTTTACAGTGAATTCTGACGGAACACATGAAACCCGTTTGACAAACACCAACTACTCCCAAGGAATAGCAAGCTGGTCTCATTCAGGCGACAGCCTCGTCTATTTTGTTTCCGCCATTAATAACGAAGGGAAATACGACATGTACATGATGGAAGCAGACGGGTCCAACAACCACAATGTGACCCCTGAATATTTTGCCCCTGACTTCCTCTGCTATTCACCCATATTTTCTATGGACGATTCAGAAATCTACTTTGTTGGGCAATGGTACGAGTAAAAAAGAGCGAGCCAGAGCTTAGTATAGGTTGCGGGCTTCTCTTCTTTTTTCCGCCTCTTCGTAGAAGCGTAAAATTTCGTCGATTATTTCCACGTTGGAAAGTATCATTCGCCTGCAACAGTATCGTTTGATGCCTAGGCTGTCCAGAATGTCGCTGGCGTTTTCGCCTGTTCTTATTCTTCGGGCGAATTCTTCCCAGCGGTCTCCGATCAGCTTGCCGCATGTGAAGCATCTAACTGGGATTATCATTTACTTTTTCTCCTTACCTGTAGCTCTTCTGCTCTTTCGCGCGTGCACCAGGACCGCCGAACTTTTTCGGTTCTTTTCTTCGGGAGTCCCCGGCAATCATGGTACGGTCGTATTCAGTGAAAACGGTGCGTATGTGACTGCTTTTGGTCCATTTCAGCAGCGCGTTTGCAACTGCCATGCGGGCGGCTTCCGCCTGTCCCATATAGCCTCCTCCGGAGGTTTTAACGTCCATGTCCAGCTGTTTCCAAACGTCTTCTCCCGCTTGCAGAAGGGGTTCCATAATTTTTTCGCGGGCAATTTCTGGCTCATAAATCTCCACAGGAGTCATGTTTATTCTTACTCTGCCGACGCCGGGTTTGACGACGGCGCGGGCTACGGCTGTTTTTCGTTTTCCACTAACAACAAGTACTTTCTTAGTGGGCATGTTTATTCACCTTGATTCCATCCTATTTCTTTTGCCAAGACCGCAAGGGTGAAGCAGGGTCCTTTCAGTTTTGCGGCTTGGGCTTCTTCAAGAGTGACCATCTGCTGGTCTTTTAGGTCTTCGGGCACGCCAATAAATACCTTCAGTTTCTTCAGGGCAATCTTTCCCTTCGGCTTCTTGAACGGCAACATTCCCCGCACCGTCTTCCGCAATATCCTATCCGGCCGCCGGTAATGAAACGGTCCTCTCATCGGAGCGCCGACTTCAAGAAACTCTTTGGCTTCAGCAACTTTGCTTCTCTTTTTTCCCGAGATAATTGCTTTCTCAGCGTTAACTATGATCACTTTTTCTCCGTTCAACAGTTTTTTAGCGACTACACTGGCCATTCTGCCGAGGATAAGCCCGTCAGCGTTTACGAGAGTAACTGGGTTTTTTGTGGTTTGCATTTTCTTTTCACCGAATTATCTTGACGTTTGCACCTTTCGGGTTTTTTTCCAAAAGTTCTGGAATGGACACGTATTTTGCTTTCGCGGCTGCAAGTTTCTCTTTCGCCTTTTCAGACGCATTCAAGGCTGCTACTGTCACTGCGTGGTCTATGGCTCCTGAACCCAAGATTTTGCCAGGCACCACTACTATGTCGCTTTTTTGTGTGTGCCTGTTTATTCTGCTCAGGTTGACGGCGGCGCGGTTCTGCCTTGTCTTGGCTAAGTGCTTTGCTACGTCTCGCCAGATTTTAGCTTCTTTTTCGTTGCTTTGTTTTTTTAAGAAGCGGATAAGCTTGATAAGTTCAGGGTTCGTGGATTTGGTGTCTTTCACTTTACTTCCGCCTTTAACTGTTTCTTGAATTCTTTCAATTGTTTGTCTAACATTTTGGTGGCTTCTTGGATTATTCTATCTGGGGGAAGCACACCAGTTGATTCTATATTCATTATGAAGGCGTTCTTCTCCCACTCGACCGTTATGGCTGACGGTTTTTGTGTGCATACACCGACGCAGTCCATGCAGAGATTACAAGCCAGAAGGTCTTTAACTTCTACCTTGTTGTCTTTCATTGCAAGCACTTTTTTTGGGCATATGTCCACGCATTTCGCGCAGCCCGTGCAGTTTTCTTTCGAAATCTCTATTTTTGGGAAGTATTTGTAAGCGCACACTGAAACGGGTTGCCATTTTGCGTGGTTTTTTCCTTTTCCAAGTCTGGCGTAGGCTTCAAGCTTCAGTTTTTGTCCTTTAGCCAGTTTTATTATGGGCACTTTGTCGGAGACCGGTATTATCTGCGGGTTTTCAGAGACAAGTTCTCCTGAATAAACTGTGCGTGTTCCTTCAGTAGAGTCAGCGTCCATTGTAAGCGTTACGCGGCAGAGACTGCATCCGAACTCGCTTTTACACTCGCATTCTTCAGGAAGGTTGTAGCTGTCCAAGTCTGTTTTCAACGGGGTGAGCCCAAGCCTGTGGGCTATCATTTCGTCCTGCAGAATAGACGAGTTTTCAATCATAACGACTTCGTCTATAGCCATGCTGGGAACTTGAGCAAGTGCTATCCGCCGCAGGGCGTTCATCAACGGCACATCTGCTTCTTTTATGATTAGGCGAAGGTTTGTTTCGTCTTTTTCAAGTACTTCTATTTTCACTTGACAGGAACACTCCACAATGGGTTATGAATAATGACTATGCGGTTCAATAGGAGTGTTAGTGCATTATTTCAATATTTCTGTTAATAAACGTGGAAAGTGGAAAATTATACGCGTCTTCCTCTTCTGCCACCCGGCCTTCTTGTTCCATCGTGAGGAACCGGAGTGACCTCTTCGATGCGTTCAATGCGGAAGCCGAACCTAGCGAATGCACGTATAGCCGCTTGAGCGCCTGGACCAGGAGTTCTTGGACCTGAACCGCCTGGAGCGCGGACCTTGATGTGAATAGCGGTTATTCCCTTGTCTCGCGCCATTTCAGCTGCTGCCGTTGCGGCGCGCATAGCTGCGTAAGGCGAAGATTCCATGCGGTCTGCTTTAACGAACATTCCACCTGATGTGCGGGCGATTGTCTCTGCGCCTGAAATGTCAGTTATGTGGATTACTGTGTTGTTGTAGCTGCTGAAGATGTGGACGACGCCCCACTTTTCGGTTCTTCTGCTGCTCAGCGTCTGCGGCCTCCTCTGCCTCTTCTGCCTCTGGGGGGAGGTCTTATTTCTGGTTGTTTGGCTACGAAGGATAGTGATTGGCGTAGCGGGTGCGTCTCGTTTACTATGGCGCTTTGGGGCGAGTACATTACTTGTTCTTCTTCCGCTTTTGCTACAGTATAGCTTGGCACTGTTACACGGCGGTTTCCTATGGTTACGTGACCATGAGTTATCAGTTGTCGAGCTTGGAAAATTGTTCTTGTTAAACCCTTTCGGAAGACTATTGTTTGGAGCCTGCGTTCAAGCAGGTCTTCTATGGATAAGTCTAAAACGTTGTCCAAAACTGACGTTTCAGCTAGTATGCCGAGTTTTTTCAGGCGTACTAGAAGTTCGTTCTCCATTTTCACGCGTTCTTCAGGCGTTTTGCCTATTAGTGAGCGGGCTATGCCTCTGGTCTTCGAGAGCATTGTTTTGTGGCGCCACAATTCGTGTTTGTTTCTTAAGCCGTACTGGCCTAGGAGTTTAAGTTCCTCTTGTAGGATGTCTGTGCGCCATCGAAAACGTGGAGTTTCGAATTTTTTCCGTTGTTTCTTAGGGTCTCCCATGATAACCTACCTTTTTATTAGCTCCTAGGTTTCTGCTGGAGCGTCTTTTTCTTGACGCCTAAGGCTTTTCCTGCTCGTCCAGTGGTTTTGGTATGTTGTCCACGCACTTTCAAACCGTAGGCGTGGCGGTATCCGCGCCAGGACCTGATTGCTTTCGCTTCGTCAATGTCTGTTTTTGTTCTTAAAACTAGGTCGGCGCTTATGAGGTGGATGTCTTTTCCTGTTTCCGCGTTTTTTCTTTTGTTAAAAAGCCAAGTTGGCAGACCATATTTTGTTGGGTCTTCAATTATTTCTTCTATTTTGTTGAGTTCTGTTTCTGTAAGGAAGCCCACTCTCACGTCAGGGTTTACCTCTGCCTTTTTCAATATGGCGTTGGAGAGACTCAGGCTTACTCCTTTGATTTTTGTTAAAGCGTAAACAATCTTTAGGGTACCCTGCACATCCGTACCCATTATACGAAGTATATGACGATATTCCTGCGACATTCCTATTTTTCATCCGTTCAAGCTTGAAGCTAACTACGACAGTGAGCCATAATTTATTTAAACCTTCCTTTCCCAGCAACGCAACAAGCATGTCAAGGCAGCCAAAAAGCGAAAAGCAGAGCATCAGGGTAATTTAGGAGTTTTCACGTTGAAGCATGGTTCCAGCTTAATGGCGGCGTTTTTTGAAGTAAACGAGCAATCCCACGCCGATTATGGTTGCTGACGCTGTGGAAGCCGCCACTAACGCGGTTGGGAAGGGCGGGTCTATGGTGAAGGTGACGGTTTCTGATGTACCCGTGTTTTCCAGCTCGTCCCTCGCATACACTGTAACGTTATGCAAACTGTTTGACAAACCGTCAATGGTGACGTTGCCGTTGACGGTTACGTTGTCTTGCCCGTCAAGACTGTAACCCATCCACGCAACGGGCTTATTCAACATAAAATCTAAAGAAACACTACTCGCATTATACGTCTGGTTCACCGGCGAAACTACATCGATGACTGGGGGAGTAGTGCCGTACCCGAAAGGCGTGTACTGATCGTTCGTAGCATACTTCGTGATTTGAGGACCATGAACCCAGTCGTATACGTCACGGTAAGTTGAGGTGTACCCTCCAATAACATAAATCATGTCATTTACCACGGCAACGCCAAAGCCTTGACGCTTTGTAGGCACATCAGTGCCAAAC
>Ga0272442_10008411_pt1 | contig 13083 bp, 9 predicted proteins | sample SSMForm2O_FD_200262 | JGI IMG/M metagenome (GOLD analysis project Ga0272442, IMG submission 200262) | Marine sediment archaeal communities from Little Sippewissett salt marsh, Falmouth, MA, United States - SSM-Form-2O | ecosystem: Environmental > Aquatic > Marine > Wetlands > Sediment ...
AATTAAGCAATTTTGTAAAAACTCTAAATTAAAAGAGGATATCCTATCTTTATTAAGCTTACAGGGTTATTCAAACGTGAGGAACATGTGTATATTCTCCTCTCAAATACTTAATTCTGAAATTACTGTTTTGATTGATGATGATGAAGTCATTGAAAACCCTGATTTTATGGATATAGCCAGGGAATTTATCGGAAAAAGAATTTATGGCGAAACAGTGTATGGCGTAGCAGGCTATTATTTGAATAAATATGGAAATTATTATGATGATGTTAATATGGAACCCTGGATGACTTATTGGAATAGATTTGGGAGTAAGTCCAAAGCCTTTGATAAGATTATCGGTTCCAGTCCCCGGCTTAAACAGACTCCCTTTGTCTTTGGCGGGGCAATGGTATTTCATAAAAATCTCTATCAAACAGTACCTTTTGACCCCCAGATACGCAGAGGGGAAGATATTGATTATCTTATAAATGCCAAGATGTTTGGTTTTAATTTTTTCCTGGATAATAAATTAAGTATAAAACATTTACCTCCCAAAAAAACCCATCCCGTCTGGAAGAGTACCAGAGAGGATATCTATCGATTCATTTATGAAAAATCTAAAATTGATTCCCAATATGAAGTAAGTAATATGCAAATGGTATCTGCAAAAGATTTTTTTCCATATCCCGGAGAATTTTTAACTGATGAAATTGAAGACAATATTTTTAAGACCAACCTGTTACTTGCTCTGGAGTATCTGGCTGACAATAAAGTAGAGGCCTGCAAGGAATCTATAAAGAACATATATTTAAGTATTTACGAGGCAATACCTAAAAAAGATCCTTTTACCGCTTACAGAAAAATACAGAAGTACTGGGAGGCATTAATAGATTTTAGCCTGGATAATAAAACAGAAATTAGGAAAATAATGGAAGAAAGAAATTTATTTAAAGTCGATATAACTGTTAACAAAGAGCATTATGAAAAAATCAGCTTAAAAGAAAAAAAAGAAATATTAAAGAAAATGAAAGAGTTTAAGGATTTTAGCGAAGATGAATTAGAAAAAATGGTTCAGATATCTGAAGTTAAAGCCTATAAAGAAGATGAATTTATCTTTAGAGAAGGTGATGAGAACTCTTCTTTTTATATAATAGTCAGAGGCTGCCTGCGTATTATCAAATATAATGAAAGAAATGAAGAGATTGTGCTGGCTGATATTTGTACAGGAGGATTCCTCGGAGAGACAGCCATCGTGAACAAAATGCATCGGGTATATGCCGTAGCCAGTGAATTTGTGGAACTACTTTCTTTAGAGCAGAAAAATCTTGAACTCCTGATTAAAACCGATCCCAAACTGGGTAATAAATGTCTATTGGTATTTCTGGAAAAATTATCTAAAAAATTGGATAAAACCAACCGTTTATATCAAAACAATTATATTTTAGGTGATTCATCTCTTTCCGATATGAATTAAGTAAATAAAATATCATTGCGAGGAAATATTTGATACCATTTGAATATTTCCTTGCTTTTTTAATATCCATTACTTCCTTTTTCTAAATACAAGCTCGAAAAAGCTCCTTCCTGGAATCAAGGGATAAAATCGGTAAATTGCAGTTAAATATCTAATTACTAATTATCGAAAAGGGCAGCAATGAACTAATTCTAATGATTAAAGTAATGGAAAAAAATAAACTATCAAAAAAAAGAAATTGCAGTTACGGGAGAATTGTTTAACAATTCTCCATTTTATGAACTTTTTTCTTATAGGCTTAAAAACGAGTAGCTATAAAGCAATCAAGCCCCTTTATCTGGCTGTATATGGAGCAATTTTTTATGGGGCTTTAAAAGCCGGATTAAATTTATTTTTCAAGAAGAAGAAGGGATGGATGATTAAATGATAGCAGATGAATTAATTTTACTTGTGAAAGTGAGTGTCAAATGAAAATTATTGTACCAATAAAACAAGTACCTGAAACAAGTAATGTAAAAATGGATGAAGAAACGGGAACAATGATCAGGGATGGTATTGAAAGCATCATAAATCCACTTGATCTATATGCCATTGAGGCAGCAATACGATTAAAGGAGCAATTCTTAAGCGAAATTACTGTCATTTCTATGGGTCCCGGCAAAGCTATTGAAGCTATAAAAGAAGCGATTGCGATGGGATGTGATAATGGCGTACTTCTATCAGATAGAAAATTTGCCGGATCTGATACCTGGGCTACCTCTTATGTGTTGTCACAATGTATAAAAAAAATAGGAAAATATGACCTTATATTATGCGGGGAAAGAGCTACGGATGGTGATACAGCGCAAGTAGGCCCGGGTATAGCATCATTCCTTGATTTACCGCTATCGACATTTACAAGTGAAATAATCTGTTTGGAAAAAAATTCAATCCGTATAAAAAGACTTGTAGAGGGAGGCTATGAATTTTTAGATATGCAATTACCTGCCGTGTTAACGGTTGTAAAAGAGATAAATGATCCTAGATTGCCGACCCTGAAAGGAAAACTAAGAGCAAAGGAAATAAAAATACCTATGTGGGGACCTAAAAATATCGATGCGCAAGATGAGTGTTTAGGTCTCAAAGGCTCACCTACAAGGGTAGTTAAAATATTTCCACAAAAGGTATCGAGGGAAGGCGAAAAATTTATCGTTAAAGATGAAGATGATTTGAGTAAAGCTATCGAAAAAATAATGGATTATCTTATTTTAAAAGAATTGATATGATGAGGAGGAGGATAGAGATGTCTGAAGTGTGGACATTAGCAGAACAAAGAAATGGTATGGTAAATCAGGTTTCGTTTGAGCTATTAAATAGAGGTAAAAAACTTTCTGAAAAACTTAATTCTCCGCTTGCTTCTGTCATATTGGGCTATCATATCAAAAAAGAGAGGATAGATGAACTAATTTTAAGAGGGGCAGATAAAGTATATGTTGTCGATAATAAACATTTGGCAAATTTTCTTATTGAACCATATACAAGGGTTTTACTTTCGCTTTTAGATGAGTATAATCCTCATATATTTCTAGCCGCAGCTACGACATTAGGCAGAACACTGATGCCCTATATTGCAATTAAGAAAAAAACCGGGCTTACAGCAGATTGTACAATTCTTGATATTGAAGAGGGCACAGACAACCTTTTACAAACAAGACCGGCAATAGGTGGGAATATTCTTGCAATGATAAAAACACCGGATACAAAACCGCAGATGGCAACAGTGAGACCTCATTCAACAAAGCCGGCTATTCCTGATAAAAAAAGAAAGGGGAAAGTAATATATAAAAAATACGATGATAAAATTTTTAAATCGAGAACAAAGTTTATAAAATTCATAAAAGATGAATCACAGCAAGTTGCCATTCAGGATGCAAAAATAGTCGTGTCTGCCGGTAGAGGCATTGGAAAAAAGGAAAAATTTAAGATGATAGATGAATTAGCTGAAATCATAGGTGGTGCAGTTGGTGCATCCCGTGATGTCGTTGATAGAGGCTGGAAAACATACCCTCACCAGGTAGGATTAAGCGGTAAAACTATTTCACCTTTATTGTATATTGCAAATGGTATATCCGGTTCTGTTCAGCACATAGCAGGTATACAGTCAGCAGAAAATATTATTGCCATCAACAAAGAACCCGATGCACAGATATTTAAACTTGCAGATCTTGGCATTGTAGGAGATTTACATGAAATTGTTCCGCTATTAATTGAAAGACTTAGAGAGTACAAGTTAAAAGAGGCACAAAAATGAAATATAATAAAATTACTTCCGAAATAATTGATGAACTTGTTAAAATATTGGGTGCTAAAAATGTAATCTATGATGATATTGAAGCTATGGAAAAATATTCTCATGACGAAGTTGCAGAAAAATCTTATGCTCATATGCCCGAAGTGGTAGTAAAACCATCTACCACAATAGAAATAGCAAAAATTATGAAACTTGCTAATAAATATAAGATACCGGTAACTCCGAGAGGGGCCGGAAGCGGTCTATCGGGCGGAGCAATACCTGTAAATGGCGGTATTGTTTTATCTGTTGAAAAGATGAATAAAATTATTGAAATAGATAAGAAAAATTTTATAGCTATTGTAGAACCGGGTGTCGTCACAAATGAAATCAATAATCTTGTAAAAGATGATGGCCTTTTTTACGCAGGATATCCTATGAGTGTCGAGACATGTTATATAGGCGGAAATGTTGCAGAAAATGCCGGAGGCGGAAGGGCTGTTAAATACGGTGTGACAGGAAGATATATATATGGTCTTGAAGTAGTGACCCCTACAGGTGATATTTTACATCTCGGCGGCAAGAGAATGAAAGATGTAACAGGATATGATCTTATACACCTTATGGTAGGTTCTGAAGGCACTCTTGGTATATTTACAAAGATATATGTAAAACTGTTGCCCCTCCCTCAAGCGATTGTAAACCTGCTTGTATTATTTAAAGATATAGAAAGCGCAATTACACTTGTACCAAAGATAATGGGCTTTGGAAGAATTATCCCTACTTCAATGGAATTTATGGACGAATTATCATTTAAGACATCATGTGAATATTTGAATGAAAAAATACCTTTTGAAAAAGCAGGTGCAATGCTCTTAATAGAGCTTGATGGTAACAGCAAAAAGGAATTAGAAGAACAATATGAAATAATAGGAAATTTATGCATGGAAAATAGAGCAATTGAAGTTTATGTTGCAGATAATGCCACTACCTCAGAAAGGATATGGAAGATAAGACGAAATATCGCAGAAGCTTGGAAGCTTGTAAGTCCACATCAAAGTCTTGAAGATGTAGTAGTGCCAATATCAGAAATTGCAAATTTCATAAAAAAGATAAAAGAACTTTCAAAAAAATATGATATACCTATTCCATGTTATGGCCATGCAGGTGATGGAAATTTACACGCAACTCCTATTAAAAATCCTAAATTTACAATGGATGAATGGCATAAAAAGCTAGATGCATTACTTCCGGAATTATATAAAGCAGCAATTGAGCTCGGAGGGACGATTAGCGGTGAACATGGTATAGGAAGTAAACGCAATCAGTATATATCAATGGCATTAGAACCTGCACAGATTGAAATGATGAAAAAAATCAAAAAAGCTCTTGATCCTAACCTGGTTTTAAATCCTGGAAAACTATTTTAAATAAAACAAATTAATTATAAAAATAGAATTTTGATAATTTTTAAATTCTTTTGTAAAAAAAGTGAATGTATTTTGTTTTTTATCAATATTTTACATTTTCTAATTATAAATATTGTTTTAGAAATTAAAAATCATACGCCCTGATTTTATATTTTTTAATTAATCATTTTGACATTTACTCATTGGTCGTGAATATTTTTAAAATAATCTCTTCTTATAAGCTTGCACTACTTATATTAAACTATTATAAATATCTATTGCAATATTTTAGGTAAAGTAATATAGTAATTCCATATTTCAAATTAAAATTAAAGGGTATAATAATGTCGGAAAAAAAAGAGATGAAAACAAAATTAATGATAAATGGCTTGGGACATGCCTTTAATGACTCTTATATGTTTATCATTCCACTTCTTTTACCCCTTTTCCGGGAAGAATTTCATATCAATTATGTTCAATCCGGTTTAATATTTACTGCTCATATTGCTATAAAATCTATATTTACATTAATATTTGGCTATTTTGGAGATACTCACGATAAAAGAATAATCATAGCCGTAGGTTTTATCTTTTCTTCCATCTTTTTAGGTGGTTTAATCTGGGCACAGAATATTAGTTTCATTGTTGCTCTTTTACTTTTATTGGCTATTAGCATTTCCACTTTTCATCCTCTGGCTACAGCGATGGTCAGGGAAAATTCTTTGATTAATCAAAGAGGACGCAATTTCAGTTTATTTAGTGCTGCAGGCGTAGCAGGTATTACTATTTCAAGTCTATTGTTTGGTTTTTTCGTTCATCTTTGGGGATGGAAAATAACCTGCCTGCTTTTCTCTTTGCCCGGTTATTTAATAGCCTATGCCTTTCTGAAATCGAAAAGGGGAAAGAAAAATCTGAAAGCAGAAGCAGAGAAGAAGATTAAACAAAGCCATATTCCTTTATTTTTTATTAGTAAGGCTATTCGAAAGCTGGGAACATGGGCAATTATTGCCTTTTTACCATTTTATGCTATCGATTACATCGGTTTACGACCGGAAATTTCTTCCTGGAGCGTCAGTGTCTTTTTTGCCGGTCTATTCTTAGGAAATCTTACTTCCAGTAGAATTCTAGATAAAAGCCAGCCATTTGACCTAATGTTATCAACAACGATTGTCTGTACCTTTCTGATTCTGGGTATCACTTTTATTGTCCAACCTGTCATTATTATCTTATTGGTTGGCATGTTGGGTATTTCACAGGGAATATATTATCCCAGTCAAAATACCTGGCAAACCTTTATTTGTCCGGTTCACAATCAAAGCAGCTTTTTTGGTATAAGCTTTTTTGTTGAAGGAATTTCTGCCACCATTGCCCCAACTCTTTATGGTTGGATTGCAGATAAAACCAGTTTGATTGTAGCATACCGCTTGGCAGCTGTTCCTGTTTTTATTAGCTTTGGTCTATTTTTAGTACTTTATTTTTTAGAAAACAAACAAAGGAAGGTTAAATTGAACAAAACGATAATTATATGATATTTAGAATGGGATCTTGCAAAGCAACATTATTTAATCTATCCCGGAGGTAATTTTCTTCCCCATTTTTAGTAATATTTTCTCCTACCGATTTTCTCCAGGAAAAACTGACTTACAAGTATCATAAAAATTTATGTGGCCAATTATATTAACTCAGAGAGTTTCTCGGCTCATTCCTCGCAATATCAAGTCTTCCCTTAGCTTTAATCATTGATTACCGATTAATTTCCTCTCTCATTTAATTTATCAGTAAAAGAGAAATGACTTTTCATGTATAGAATAGAGGATAAGGTTAATTATTTTAACTTTTTCTCTCCTCATTTTTTAAGATTTATAAGCAGTGCTATCTGAAAGTCCCTTCAGAAAATAATTATAGTTTATTAATAAAATCATCGAATTCATTATTTTACAGTGGTTTCCCATGTTTTTAATACTGTTGAACTATAAATAAAAGGTGTTTTTTCTCATGAAAAACTATAATTTTTTCAATAGAGATTACTCCGAACATAAAATCAACGCATGTTATAAGCTAAAGTTATATCACTGGGGAAAATGAAACACTGCAAGAGATGATAAAAAGGTGCTATTTTCTTAAATATTTATAATAGGTATTTGATTTAAGCCTTATTATACACAATAGATAAAATTGCCTTTTCAATAGTTATCAATAGATAGAATAAGTTAACAATGACCATTTCTTTAAAAGCAAGATATTAAAAATATTCCATTGGCGATTTAAAGAAAATAAACATTTAGATAAATGTTACTCTTTTGGAAAAATTTATAATAAATTAACTATTTTTAATCATTGCGTATTTTGTGAAGTTTTGTATAAATTATTTTTTAAAATTGACTTCACTTCTGCTATAATGTAACAATAATATATAACATTTCTCATGTATATTAAAATATTAAAATAAAAAGGACAAAAATGATTAAAATAAAACTAATCGTACCAAAACTGCTAAGCAATAACCAATCAATGAAAGGTAATAACCATATCTTTAATTTAGAATACAAACAACCGGTTACGGTAGACCAAGTAATAAAAGATAATAATATTAATTTACATTTTTTAGGCTTCATGATTCTAAATGGTAAAAAAAATGTGAACAGGGCTTATCAAATTGAGCAATCATGTGAGCTAAAATTATTTATTGTTATGTGTGGTGGGTAATAAAAACATTATGAATATAGCCAATGAATTGAATAAAATCAAAGAAAAACCATTCGATAAAGAAAATGATTTTTCTGTTATATCAATTGACGAGATTAAGAAAATCGCTAAACTGGGTAATCTCTCTTTGATTGATGTTGAAATAGCAGCTTTAAAGAAAGAAATCATGCCGGAACGCTATCAGAGAAATTACGCTACAATCAGTTGCTCAGAACAAATAAAATTACTACAATCAAGTGTTGCCGTTATTGGATGCGGAGGTTTAGGTGGAAATATTATTGAATTATTAGCACGATTAGGAATAGGAAAATTAACATTAGTTGACGGAGATGTCTTCAGTGAGAACAATTTAAACCGCCAGTTACTATGTAGTGAAAAAAATATAAACAGAAACAAAGCAGAAACAGCTGCAGAAAGAATAGGGCAGATTAATTCCAGTATAATAACAAGAACATATCCAATATTTATTGATTCGGTTAGTATTCATGAAATCATTAAAGGAACGGATTTAGTCGTAGATGCCCTTGATAATATTTCCGATCGCTTTATTCTAGAAAAAGCCTGTAAAAAAGAAAAAATACCCTTCATTTTTGGAGCGGTCGAAGGTTTGAGTGGACAGGTCAGCACCATCTTTCCTCAAGACAAAGGTCTCGAATCCATCTATGGTCCATCAAAAAGATATATTAAAAAGAAAAAAGGCTCTAGAATTAGTGTTGTCTCAGCTACTCCTGCCTTGATTGCCTCTTTCCAGGTACAGGAAGCGATTAAAGTCCTATTGAAAAGAGGAACAATTTTAAGGAAAAAAGTATTACTTGTCAATTTAGAGGACTTGGATATCAATATCCTTGAATTGGATTGAGCTATTTAAGAATCGTAAAGAATAATTTAGCTTTTTGCAAAAAAAGCAATGGTAAAGTAGATTATAAATCTTAAAAATTGAGCAAGCATTAAAATTAGTTTTTTGTCAATGAAAATATTTATATTAATTAACTTCTTTTGTTATTAGTAATAATATTTCAGATTTTTTCTATTGTCATTCTGGTGTGCAATATATAGCATTTATTAATCTTAAAAGAAATTAAACAAAAATATAAAATTTAAATATTCATAGAATTACCAAATAACCAGATAGGAAAAGTAGAAATTACTTTTTATTCTGGTTATTTTTTTTCTGAAAACTATAAGAAAAGTAAAAATTGATTATGTATACCCTAAAAGAATGGGAAAATAATTCCCGAATTAATGATGGATTTCTAAAAAAACTACCAAATTAATAAAATATTATTGAATAGATGGTAAAACACGTATCAACTCAATAATTTGGTGCCCTTTAACGAAAAATCTATAGGATTTATGGTTTTTATAACCAAGTTACTGGAACTTTATATATAACTATAGAAAAACGCACTAAAAGAAAACGTCACAAGATGGAAAGCTAAAACATAAAAATTGGGTGTATTATTCATAGTTGACTATTTTATCAATATTTACTAGTACTAAATTCTAGTTGTGTTTATACTTTAGCCAAAAATAATTTGAAGGAGTATTATATTGTATTGTTCTCGAGAAAATAATAAAGATATTTCTAATTTTAAATTAACTTTAGGTGTGATATAATTCTAGTTTATATATGTTTTTATTTATTTGTTTATTTAATTTAGTGAAAAACCTTTGAATGTAAGGAAAAAATGAGAATAATTTTACCATATTCCGATTTTCGTGTAATGTTGACATCTATTAAAATAAATTAACTTAGGAGGTTAAAATGTATTCAAAAAGTTCGGATTCGGATAATGTGTTAGCTTATAAGGTGCGAATTGGAGTATACATGATTTTAATATACGCACTCGTTTATTTTGGTTTTATAGTTATTAATATAAGTAATCCACTCTTAATGGAAAAAATAATTTTTAGTGGTCTTAACCTGGCAGTTGTCTATGGAATTGGATTAATAGTATTTGCCTTAATTCTTGCTTTTATTTACAATAGCATGTGTTCAAAAAAAGAAGCTGAATCAAATAATAATATGTTCTCAAAAAAAGGAGGTAAATAATGTCACTACTTCCTTTTTTCATATTTGTTATTTTTGTGGGAATGGTCCTTTGGCTTTCTTTTTATTTTGCAAAACAGACAAAAACTTCACAAGGTTATTTCGCTGCGAACGGGGAGATACATTGGATAGTAAATGGTGTTGCTTTTTCCGGTGATTATCTCTCAGCCGCTTCTTTCTTGGGTATTTGTGGTATGATTGCAACCGTAGGTTATGACGGGTTTCTTTATTCCATTGGATATCTGGCTGGATGGATGGTTGCACTATTTGTTGTAGCCGAACCCATGAAGCGTTTAGGTAAATATACATTCTCTGGTATACTTGATTCAAAATTTAATTCAAAAGCTATTCGCCTTACTGCAGGAGTAAGCACATTGATTATCTCAATCTTTTATCTTATTCCTCAGATGGTAGGGGCCGGTGCTCTAGTAACACCACTTCTTGGACTCCCTCATTATGTAGGTGTTATTATGGTAGGCTTGATAGTTATTACTATAGTTGCGACTGCAGGGATGACCTCCACAACCTATGTTCAATTTCTTAAAGGGTCACTTTTAATATTTTTTTCAATAGTCTTATGTATTTTTATATTAATTCAAGGCTTAAACACCGAGCCTGATCAAGGTGGAAAGGTTCCATTTTATAAATATGCAACTATTCAAGCACAACTTCAGGGAAATGAAATATTACCAGTGGATACCTCGTATATTAAAAAAGGTGAAATTACGAATCAAAAGCTTACATTTTTAAAGCTTTCAAAGGATGATGTTCAAACTTGGTGGTTAAAAGATATTGACTTAAAAGGAGATATTATTTTAAAGGAAACACAGTCTGAAGTTAGATTATCGAATGGTGAGTTTTTTATTAATGGAAAACCTGCCTCAAAAGACAATCAGCTTCGTCAAGTTGGAAATCTTGAAAAAATAGGCGGGGAAAGCGGTGAGCAAGCAAAGACTGGAAGTGTCAATCCTTTTAAGTTCTTATCATACTTTTCAGATAAAAATACAGTAGTAAAACGTTGGGAAAGCAATCTATTTAAAGATGGGGACGATAAAGTAACTGTCTATTATCCGATTGAAACACCTGGTAATAAGATATTGCGACCTGGTTTAAAATTTAAAGTTGAGGGTTCACTTTCTGAAAAGCTTGATTTTATTTCTCTAATGCTTGCTTTATTTTTTGGCACCGCGGCATTACCACATATTCTTATTCGTTATCTTACAGTAAAAACCCCTGCAGATGCTAGAAAATCTACTATTGTAGCAGTAGCTTCAATCGGTTTTTTCTACATACTTACTTTATTTATGGGTTTGGGTGCAATGTCAAGTGGAGTGCTCAATTTGACATCAAGCAACATGTCTGCCCCGCTTCTTGCAAAATCCTTTGGTATTCTTTTATTTTCTATGATATCAGCCATTGCTTTTGCAACCGTTCTAGGCACAGTAAGCGGCCTTCTTGTGGCAGCAGCAGGTGCTGTTGCACATGATTTTATGGGGACTTTTGGAGGCATATCAATGACAGATAAGCAAAAGGTTATTGCAGGAAAAATTACTGCATTTAGTGTAGGAATTATTGCAATAATTCTCGGTATTCTTTTTAAGGGAATGAATGTCTCGTTTCTGGTTGGATGGGCATTTGCTGTTGCAGCATCAGCTAATTTACCAGCCATTATAATGGTTTTATTCTGGAAGAAAACCACAGCAAAGGGCATTGTAGCTTCAGTTATTGTTGGTATTTTTACAGCCTTAGGAATGATTCTTCTATCACCAAGTATGTATACGCATTACGGCCTTAACCCGGACTTAGCACCGATACCTTTTAGTAATCCAGGAATTATTTCAATACCATTAAGTTTCTTGACAATAGTTGTAATATCTCTTTTAACTCAAAAAAGAAATAAAGTTTTAACCGGATAATATAAAGAATGTTTGTTAAGATTTTTCAATTTATTATAAACGGGTCAGATTTTACAATTTCATGCAGAAGAAAAACACAAATAATAATTGGAAGTATATAACTATTTTCATTATGGATATCACTTCTGCAAAGAATTATAATTTATAGAATAATTAGTAACACATCCCATTTTTTTAGATAAATAATATTATATTTTTGATTGTATAAATAGGGTAGGGGCACCAAGTTAATATTTCGATAACTTTTAGCGGAAAACCTATAGGAACATTGGTATTTCTTAAACAAATGGTTGAGGCTTTAGAAATGATATAGATTACTATAGATAGATGTCCTAAGTATAACTTAAGATAAATCAGAGCATTATTATTCAGGAAAACTAATAATACTTTTAATCATTTTAAAAACTTTAATCTCTTAATCTCTGAACCATGATTCCGCTGATAATTATAACAATACTCCCGATTAACTGGATAAAATTAATAGTTTCATTTAAAAATAAAATACCCAGAATTAAATTGATGACAGGGACAAACATAGTCATCATGACATAATAAGTCATACTGGCAACCCGAAGTGACTCCCCAACTAATTATTTCCGGCTCAAGCATTTTTACCAATTTCTTACTAATGATAGAGAAGGAGGGGAGAAAGAAAGCAACCACTATAATGAATAAATCACCAAAATGTGGAAGGATAAACTACCCCTTGGTAGTAAAACTTGATCTGAATATTCTAAATTTTACATACTTTATTCTCTATACGAATTCTTACTTTATCCCATAAAAGTCCGCTCTTGGACAGCTGCTCGGGAGCCAGACAACAACCAGCCCTTTGGCATTTTACTGAAGGGCTTTTTTATTATAAAAGAAGGATTTATAAAAATTACCCAGTATTAATAACTACACAAGTTTAATTATAAATATTTTTCTTGAATTTATGAATCGTAAATTTCTTACACAGATTTTATTAGGAGAATCACAAGAGGCTAAATTAGAACTGATTTGTGGAAAACTAAAATTAAAGCCGGATATAAAAGTATTATATATTGCCAGCAGTAGGCGAAGCATTATAAAAATTGCTATAGAAAAATATCAGGTTAAGATTGTGACATTGTACCTAATACGAATATTAGATAAAATCGTAAAATTGAAAAATTAGGAATGACTGATTACAGATGAAGATTAACGATGAAAGAAAATTAAAGAGCAATTTTAGCAGATGGGTATTGATTATCGTAGGAAGTTTCTTCGCGGGACTTGGAATTCTTGGAATA
>Ga0272442_10008412_pt1 | contig 13083 bp, 9 predicted proteins | sample SSMForm2O_FD_200262 | JGI IMG/M metagenome (GOLD analysis project Ga0272442, IMG submission 200262) | Marine sediment archaeal communities from Little Sippewissett salt marsh, Falmouth, MA, United States - SSM-Form-2O | ecosystem: Environmental > Aquatic > Marine > Wetlands > Sediment ...
TAGCATCGCCGTATTCATACCAGTCTGCCCATGCCGGACAGGAAGTAATTGCGATGAGAATTGCCATATACAGATAGCTACGTCTTTTCATTTCTACTCCTCCGAATGTTTTATGGTAATACAATCCAACAGAAATTTCCCATACACTTCACTAAAATTCTCTGATCCTATTCATGTCCCATAATACAAAACTTTCTTGTCCATTTCAAGAATATTCCAGCAAATTTAGCATACCGTGACAAAAAAAAGCTAAAAAGTCGAACACATGCGTTAAAAATCCGCTTTTTCCCACTATTTGGTATTGTCCTAATTGCTCTTAGACCCCGAAAATTTTATTTCATCAAGCCACCTGTCCGAATCGGATTTACTGAAGCCTAAAAAGGCACTTTCTTTGTCGTGATTCTTAAAAGATTTTCGAGCTTTTTGCTTATTCATATTGGCGTAACAATAGACACAGCCGTGGGGGCAGGTGTCATAAGTCCCGATGTCAGTGCTTGCCGTACAGCCGCACTCTTTTCTTGTAGGTTTGTCTTTGTACCGCAAGCCATCAGGAAAAAACAAGCTCTCAATAATACCGCCATCGATGCAGTGGGCTTTTTTTATGTTGCCGTTTACTAAATAATCACCGCAGCAGGAGAACAGTTGGATTTCGTATCGGGCTGCGATAACCGCCAGGTCATTTGCTAATTCGATCTTATAATCCTCGCCACAATCTTTAATTCCAAGCTCTTGTGTTCTTTCAAGCTCCTGGAAGTTACGTTTTACCTTATTGTACAGTGTTACAAAGCTGAAATAACAACGTTCTACATATCCGGCAAATTCCGATGCGAGTTGTTCAAAGGCCCTGATATAAAAATCGCGGTCATAAGTGCAGGAGAGAATAATCGGATCGAAGCGCCAGTTTATATGGGCAGGAGAATATATTCTGCTGAGCTGTTTAAGGGTTTCAATCGCCGCTTCTTTTTCTACGTTATTTTCGAACAAACCCGGCAGAGCGGTGATTGTGTAGTTAAAATAGAACTTGTAATCTGACTCGGCAATAATCTTCAGATTGTCAATAAAGGGACTGAAATTCTTGGACCAGAACACAAAACAAACAACGTCCTGCGGCCTGAGTGATACGATATATTTTTTGCCGCCGAACGGATTGACCACGCCGGCAAAACCTTCTTTTAGTCGCTGCATAAACCAATCACCGTAAAAAGCCGGTATATCGGTTCGCCGTGATACTGAAATAATCCTCTTCATCGCTGGCCAATCTCAAAACAAAATTATTTTTTCCTCTCTTAAAGAACAATAGATAATTCAGTATTCGCTTCAATCATCTTAGTAATACCATATATAACAAGAGCCTTAAACGCAATTGTTTTTCCGAATTTGGATATTCCCAGCGTGATTTTCTTGTACATAGCTGATACAATTAAGCGGGTAATTTACTTCTTGAATATAAGACATCAAAGGGAGAACGTATGCAAGATGGCCAGCGACCGCGATTGAGGCCTGCAAATAATAAGGACTGCGTCAAAGTAACGGAACTGGTCTATGGTGTTCTGAAGGAGTATGATTTAAAGCCCGACCCGTCGGCCACGGACATTGACCTCAAAGATATCGAGCAATCCTATTTTGAGCGGGGCGGGGCGTTTTATGTGCTTGAAGAAAAGGACGGCTCAATCATCGGGGCTTACGGGCTATATCCTGTTGATAAGACAACGTGCGAGCTTCGCAAGATGTATTTACACCGCTCGTACAGAGGCAAAGGACTGGGCAAATTGTTGCTGGAAGATGCTCTGGTAAAAGCGAGGCAAATCGGATTTAAGAAAATGGCCCTGGAAACCGCTTCTGTATTAAAAGAAGCGATTAGTTTATACAAAAGCTACGGATTTGTAGAGTACGAGCCGGAGCATATGTCAAGCAGATGCGACCAGGCTTTTATACTCACATTAGAATAGAATCCAACAGCGTATAGTAGAGCTATTTCACGTCACCAAGACAAAAGTTGCCGGCAAGTGGATTTTGTCTGCTTAAAATCTTACCTGAAACTATCCATTTTGCCGATAGCATACAATAAAGGGCTATACTCAAATGTCTTATCTGCTTTATTGGAAGAATGATAAATGAGCCAGGGCCTCAATGGGAAAATGGAAAAATCCTGCGAAAGTATGCAAACGAAAACAAAACAAGGCGGATTGAAAACATTAATCTTCAAAGATGGCAATCTGCATCTGCCCAGTCCGACAGGCGCGTTGCCGCAATCACTAATCGAAGCCAACGAAGCCGCAAAAGGCGGAAGGATTGAAGAGGCAACCAGACTTCTAAACGACAAGGTCGAACAGGCCGTCCTTGAAATCATCGACCGGGACACGCATCGAACGGACATCATGTTAGCGCTGGGAATGCTGTTCAAGCAAACCAGACAGTTACACAAGGCCAAAAAGTTATTCGAAAAAATATTGCAGAAGGAACCTCATCCTTTAGTGTACAACGAACTTGCGTATATCTGCCGGTGCATGGGACATCTTTCGGACGCAATAAAATATCAGACAAAAGCCGTCGAAGCGGATCCGAATAACGCAGAACTCCTGGCTAATCTGGCCAGAATGCTGATAGCAGCAGGTAACGCCCGGGAGGGTATCAATCTATTTCGAAAGGCCCTGGAAGTCGAACCAGCCAATGCGGCGATGCACTCTAATTTCCTGTTTAACCTTCATTATCTGCCGAGCCTGGACCCTCAGATGCTTTTTGACGAGCACCGGCGATGGGGGCGGACTCATGCCCCGGCTTCTTTAGGAAAAGTATCTCACAGCAATGTCCCGGACCCCGACCGAAGGCTTCGGATAGGCTATATCTCGCCGGATTTTTGTACACATCCGGTAGCGTATTTCTTTGAGCCGCTCCTTGATGGACATGACCCTGAAGCGGTTGAAGTCTTCGGATACGGTAATGTTAGAATGCCCGGTCCTGTTACCGAAAGGCTTAAGCAAAAGTTCGACCACTACCGAAACATTCGCGGCCTCGATGATAAAACGGTTTTTGAGATGATTCAGCAGGACAAAATCGATATTCTGGTGGAACTTGCAGGCCACACCACCGACAATAGTCTTATTGTCATGGCACATAAACCGGCTCCAATCCAGGTTACCTATCTGGGTTCACCGGATACGACCGGAATGGAGGCAATCGATTATCGTTTTACAGATACCCTGGCCAACCCTCCGGAATCACAAAAATTCAATACCGAAGAGTTGGTCTTTTTGCCGGATGGATTTCTCTGTTATAAACCCTCTGATTCTGCGCCCCCGGTGACGGCGCTGCCGGCTTCTCGAAATGATTTTATCACCTTTGGCTCGTTTAACAGTCCCGGCGAAATACATCCACATATCATTAAGCTATGGGCCAGGATTCTAAGAGCCAATCGCGGCTCGCGAATTTTATTAAAGTTTGGAGCCGGTACCGACCGCCGGATGAACAGACATTACTTTAGCCGGTTCGAGCAGCAGGGAATCAGCTCAGACAGGGTGGCTATCTGCGGGTGGAAACCAATAGATGAGCATTTGGGACTGTACGGGCAAGTGGATATCGTTCTGGATACGTATCCGTGCAATGGTTTTACAACAACCTGCGAGGCCCTTTGGATGGGTGTGCCGGTAATTTCACAGGTCGGCCAATGTCACGCCTCTCGTATCGGGCTGAGCATATTCAATACAGTCGGGCTCGATTTCCTTGCAGCTTTTACACCGGACGAATACGTTGCCAAAGCCACGGCACTTGTGGCAAATCTACAGGCCCTTGCTCAGCTTCGTTATTCAATGCGGCAGTTAATGAAGAACAGCGCATTGTGTGACGCAAAGAAATTTGCCCGGAAGGTCGAAGCTGCATATCGAAAAATGTGGCATCGATGGATTAAATCTCTCAAAAAGACAAAACCAGAATTATAAAATTAAATAATGACAACAGGAAAATACATAATTCTTACTACTATAAACTACCCTACCGAAGGCATTAAAACGATAGCAAAGACGAAAAAAGACTGGACTATTATTGCTGTCGCGGACAGGAAAACACCTCCCGACTGGAACTGCCAAAACGTCCGGCTGCTGTCCATAGAACAGCAGAAGGAATTTGACAGCAGCTTTGCACAGCAATGCCCGCCGGACCACTACGCCCGCAAAAATATCGGCTATCTCAAAGCTATCTGGGATGGCGCCCGGATTATTGCCGAAACCGATGACGACAATATTCCCAAAGAGAATTTTCTGGCCTCTCTCGATCAAAGCGTAGAAGGCAGAATGGTTAAGAAATCCGGATGGGAGAATATATACAGGCATTTTACGGACGACCGAATCTGGCCCCGCGGTTTCCCGCTGGAATATATAAATCAGAGCCTGGAAAAACACAGTCCGCTAACCGGTAAATCCGTCTTCGACTGCCCCATCCAGCAGTATCTTGTTGACGGCGACCCTGATGTTGATGCGATTTATCGTCTGACGATAAAAGCCCAAACAAGGTTCCGACCGAACACAATCGTTCTTTCCGAGGGAACATTCTGCCCGTTCAATTCTCAGAATACAATCTGGTGGCCTGATGCTTTTGCACTGCTTTATTTGCCATCCACGGTAAGTTTTCGCATGACCGACATCTGGCGTTCGTTTATTGCACAGATATGCCTGTATAAAGCAGGCAAGCAAATAGCTTTCGGCCAGGCCACAATGTTTCAGGCCAGAAACGGCCATACTCTTATCAGGGATTTTGCCGACGAAATTTCCGGCTATCTAAATAACGCCAAGATAATGGAACTGCTCAGCGATACCATGTTGTCGGATGACCCAAATCAAATTGGGCCGAACATGCGAATTTGTTATGAACGATTAGTAGAAGCAAAAATCATCGCGCCGGACGAGTTGCGGTTTGTTGACTTGTGGCTCAAGGATATAGAGAAATTTAACAAAAATATCGAGACGGTACCGGCTGCAAATCTAACTTAAAATACGAACTGGTCTTTGAAAACAGTCTGGAATTCATATACGTCATCGAAATCATCTATGGTATCGGTTTCAGCGGCACTCATCCACTTGTGTCTTATCATCAGATAAACGATTTCACCGAAATCCCGGGTTGTTTTAATGCCCCAGTTATTCAGTACCACCATCGCCATCCTCCCCCACTTTTCGACAGCCAGCTTTCGCAACCCTTCACAGAGTGTTTGGCCGCTGATATGTCTGGGCTCGACAGTTATCTTTTTTACGGTAAAGCTGAGTCCCTCATAGACAAACCTGATAGCCGATGGGTTGAACCGGCCGTCTTCTTTGGCGATTTGCTCAAAATTCTTTTTCATTTTCAAAACATGCCCTGGCTTACAGCCAGTTAAAATCTATGTGCCTATAAAGCACCTGTATTTCATAACAGTTTGGTTCATACTAACATACATTATAAAGCTTTTATAATTGCCGGTCAATCATCCTTCGGCCATCCATGAATTATGAATACCTGAGAAAAAGAATCTCTTGACGGACTGGGTTTTATAGTTGAAAATCAGTGGTGGCCCGCAGATATTGGCAGCCGGATTAAAGTTGAAAACCGTGCCTTATAGGCACATAAACTACCTGGCTATAAGCCGGTTTGGAGGTGAAGTCCCATGTTAAGAACAATTTTTTGCCTGACACTATTACTGAGTTGGTGGCACGGGCATCCTTCCCATGTTCACGGCCTGGAAGGCCGTCCCACATTATTAGCTCAAACAAGCGATTACTTCAACTCAACGTATGGCAAACTGCTTTCCTCGTCCACAGAGCAGGTCGGTTTATGGTGGGCCTCATCCGGATGGAAAATAAGCCCGGATAAACCACTGCCCGAAACAAAAGGCCGGGCGATTAAGATACGTGCCGCCCGTAACGAAGCAGAAGCTGCGCAGTTAGTAATAAGGCCAACGGTTTCCTTAAAAGATTTCACTGTGCGCGCCACAGCGCTTAAAGGCCCCGATTCAGTAACTATCCCCGCCAAAAACATAGAAGTGCTCAAAGTTCGATACGTCAATATTACAGTCCCAACCGATAAAAGCTCGACAACAGGCCTTTGGCCCGATCCTCTGCCAACTTTTAAGGGTACTATTAAACTACAGGCAAATAAAAATCAGCCGCTCTGGCTCCGTGTCAAAGTGCCGGGCCGAGTACCGGCCGGAGCTTATACAGGCATTATTCATCTTTCTGCACAAAACTACAACGCCGATGTTAAACTACGCGTGAAGGTCTATGATTTCATTCTTCCCGACCAGATGACCTGCACGACAGCTTTCGGCTTTTCACCATCCAACGTATTCCGTTATCAGAAACTCTCCGGTCTTCAACAAAAACGGCAGGTCATCGACAAGTACTGGGCCAGCTTCGGCGCCCATCATATATCACCATACAATCCTGCACCGCTTGATGGACTTGCGGTCACCTGGCCCAAATTGACCGAGTCGATTAAACCCGAAGAGCTTAAGCCGGTCTTTGACTGGACCGGCTGGGACAAAGCGATGGAACGGGGAATTGATTACTACCACTTTAACTCGTTTCGACTTGGTATTCCGGGGCTCGGCGGCGGTACTTTCCATGCACGGCGTGACCCGGAGCTGCTCGGATTCAGTGAGGATACACCCCATTACAAAGCCGCCTTTAACTCCTATTGCCGACAAGTCCAGGAGCACCTGCGCGAAAAAGGCTGGCTTGACGAGGCCTTTGTTTATTGGTTCGATGAACCCGCCCCAAAAGACTACGAGTTTGTCATGAACGGGTTCGCCAAGCTCAAAGAAGCAGCCCCTGATATCACTCGTATGCTGACCGAGCAGGTCGAACCGGATCTCATCGGCGGGCCGGATATCTGGTGTGCTGTTTCAAACAACCATAAAGACGGACCGGCCGAAGAAAGACGCAAATACGGCGAAAAATTCTGGTGGTATGTCTGCACGGGACCCAAGGCACCCTATTGTACTTTATTCATCGACCACCCCGGCACTGAACTGCGAGTCTGGCTCTGGCAAACCTGGAAACGCAAAATTGACGGTATTCTGGTCTGGCAGACAAACTACTGGACAAGTTCAACCGCTTATCCTGATCCGCAGAATCCACAGAATCCTTACGAAGATCCAATGGGCTGGCGCGTCGGTTACGGTACACCCAAAGGTGTCAAAAAACCCTGGGGCAATGGTGACGGTCGCTTCATCTATCCACCCGAGGCGGCCGCGGATGCCCATCCCTCCGGGCCGGTCCTTGAAGGCCCGGTTGACAGCATCCGCTGGGAAATGCTGCGTGATGGCATCGAGGATTATGAGTATATGGCTATTCTAAGAAAACTGCTCAAAACCAAAAAGGGCAAGATCAAAGCTCAACAGCTAAAAAAATACACTGCTCTGCTTGAGGTGCCCGAAAGCATTACGAAGAACATGACCAATTTCACAAAAGACCCGGCCAACATCGAAGCACATCGTGACCGAGTAGCCCGAGCAATAGCCAGACTAAACAAATTATAACAATTTCATCAATGTTCGTTGTAAAGGTAATTTCCTAAAGCCAATTGAAAGGGAAAAAATATGGAATTTGGTCCTGACTTCCAGCATTGTACACCCATGTTTGTCGCAATACTCATCGCATTCGCAATTCTAATGGGCTTGATAGTGCTCGTCATAAAAATATTGATCTACTGCAGGATATTTTCTAAGGCCGGCTACTGCTGGGCGCTCGGGCTGCTAATGCTCGTACCAATAGCAAATATAATCATGCCCTTTGTGCTGGCCTTCGGCGACTGGCCAATCCAAAAAGAACTGCGATTAATGAAAAAACAGCAGGAAAAACCGGCAGCGTAAGTCTTATATTTCGGTCAATAACGATATATCCACTAAAAAAAATGGTAAAAATGAAGATTTGACTACGCAAAAGCGTATTATTTATAGCAGTGTTCTTTATTAACCGATATATTTGTCCAGGAGGACATGTTATATGAACGCACATGAGATACACGTAAGCGTAATAAACCCTATCGGTCCGGCTATCGAGAGGGTAAAGACAATCCTTTTTAGACCTTTCGACTTAGGCAAATGGTTCACCATCGGCTTCTGTGCATGGCTGGCATATCTTGGAAGCGGGGGCGGCGGTAGAGGGGGCGGCGGAGGAAGAGGAGGAGGACCTTCCAATGTTCAAGAAGGCTTAGGTCAGGCAAAACATTTTGTTCTGGCAAATCTGCACTGGATTATTCCTGTGGCCGTTGTGGCTGTAGCTCTCGGGATAGTTCTATGGCTTGTTCTTACGTGGTTAAGCAGTCGCGGTCGATTTATGTTCCTACACTGCGTTGCTCATAACAAAGCTGAGGTCTCAATTCCCTGGACAAAATTCCGGCAGCATGCCAATAGCTTATTTTTGTTCAGAATCGTATTAGGATTAATCGGTTTTGTTGTTATCGGACTGCCAATTCTTTTAGCCGTTGGTTGTATTGTGATGATGATAGCCGGCGATGGGGCATTAGCAATCGGTATTTTAGGAGGAATATTAATCGGTCTTTTTATTCTGGTCGGGGCAATTATTTTCGGCTTAATAAGTAAATTCACAATGGATTTTGTCGTACCAATTATGTTCTTAAGAACAACAAGCTGCACCGCCGGCTGGCGGGAATTCCTCAAAATTCTCACTGTAAATAAAGCCCGCTTTCTACTTTATATTCTCTTTCAACTCGCTATAGGAATAGCTATTGGTGCTATCATTTTAACCGCCATTCTTGTAACGTGTTGTTGCGCAGCTTGTATCCTGGCGATACCCTATATCGGGACCGTCCTGATATTGCCTGTACATGTTTTCACGCGGAGCTATTCCCTGTTATACCTAAAACAATTCGGCCCTGAGTTTGACGTTTTCAGTGCGGAAACTATTAATATCCAACCAGACTGATAACAGTACAACTGTTAATTAAGTGAAGAATCTAAAAAATCTGCACCGATTCCCGGCAAAAATCCTGCCATTATGGAACCTCCCCTGAGATACATATCTAATTCAGCAATTACCACATAAACAACTTATAGAGAATTTTGTTGCAAAAAGCTGTTTGGTCAATAGTATTTAGCAAATAATAACTAACTGCCGAAGAGAGACGGAAATGGTAAATACTAAAAATGGTCTTTACACTACACAGATACTTATTTAGAGAGCTTTTCAGAGTTTTTATATTAGCGGCTGTAGCACTGACATTAATCCTGAGCTTAGGCAGTATCCTCAGGCCGGTCCAGGAATATGGCGTAGGACCTCGACAGGTAATACACCTGATGGGTTATTTTCTGCCGATAACTCTGACGTTTGTGCTTCCAATGTCGGCCTTATTCGCCGGAGCCCTCGTTTACGGACGTTTTGCCGGCGATAATGAGCTTGACGCCTGCAGAGCAAGCGGCATAAGTTTGCTGACGATGATTTATCCGGGCCTAGCCTTAGCGGTTATGGTAGCGGTTGCAAATCTGCTTTTAAGCTTTCATGTAATGCCGGCCTTCGTACACTTAGCCGAAAATTCACTCAAGAACAATGCAAAACAAATTCTCTTCCGCAATATCCAGCGGAACAGATATTACGAACTTCCGAGCAGCCGGACGAACAGCCGGTATCTGATTTATGCCGACCAGTCCGACCTGCAACACGATGTACTTTCAGGTGTTATTTCCGTTAAATTAAAAGATTACGGGATTGGAAAGATTATCACCTCTGAAGGTGCAAAAGTCAGTTTTAAGTCTCGTGGCAACATCAATCAAGTGCAGATAAGCGCATTCAGAGCTTACCAGATGAGCGACGTGGACGAGGGAGGGGCCGAATCGCTGACATTGACAACGGAGTTTGGTTCGCTGTTGGGTGATGATATTAAGTTCAAGAAAATCGGTGAAATGAAAAAAATCCAGGCTGACCTGATGCAGTTTAAACCAATTGATATACTGGCACACGATACCTTTGCACAACTGACTACAGAGCTGTTAGCAAGGGACATTAATAACAGAATAACTAATAGTACCAACAGCTTGTATGAACTGCTCGGCAGCACTATATCTGTCAGATTTACCGCCGGTCAATGCAGTGTAAAAGACGAAGAAGAAGTTGAGTTGTCCGGCAGCGTCAAGGTCATTGAATACGATACGGACAGTAAGCAGGTTGTGCGCATTTTAAGATGCGAAAGGGCTTCGCTGCATATAGAGGGCGATAAGCTGGCACCGACTTTGACAATGGACATCTATAACGCTAGAGAAGAAGGCTCAGGAACAATTATAGGCCGTTCTATCGTACGTGGTTTGTTGCTGCCCCGGGCCGTAGAGACCATAGCAAATAAATTCAGAACTGAAAACGGCGAATCATTACAAGCAGAGATGCTTGCTACTCCATTCTCAGGAATGAAACAAAGCCTGGAACTGTCAATATTGCAAAACACACTTCGAAGAAAAATTCAAAAGACCCTCGTGCAGATAAAAGCCGAAACACATTCACGGCTGGTGTTCGGAATAGGCTGTGTGTCTATGATAATGATTGGTATCGGCCTGGGAATACTAAAGAAAGGCGGACATATGCTCAGCGCTTTTGGCGCAAGTTGCGTACCCGCCGCAGTATTGGTAGTATGCATAATGAGCGGAAAACAAATGACTGAAAACCTCGGATCACAAAACGTTTCAGGCGTATCCTTGATGTGGGGTGGATTGGCATTTTTGTCTTTATTGGCTGTTGTAATATATGGCTGGTTATTGAAAAACTAAAGATTACTCAATATTCGTTAGAATATAAACAATGAAAATACTGGACAGATATGTTGCGAAGAATTTTCTGATTGGCTACGTAATTGCCTTTTGTGTTCTGATAGGTCTGCGAATAATTATTGATTTGTTCGTACATCTCGATGAATTTACTGAGAATACCGACCTTCTTAGCACTACGGGTGTTATGAAATACATGCTGGTATTCTATGCCGTGAACTGCACACTTTACTTTCGTGAATTCGCAGGAATGATAACCGTTGTCGCGGCATCCTTTTCATTCAGCAAGATGGTACATTCCAATGAGCTGGTAGCTGTGATGGCATCCGGTGTTAGCTTGAAGCGGGTTATTGCACCGATAGTTCTTCTCGCATTGCTGCTTACAGGCGTGCTGGTAATTGACCAGGAATTTATAATACCGTCACTCGCGGATAAACTCGTACGCAGCCATGATGATATTCCCGGCCGGGAATCCTATGATGTATGGTTTATCAGTGACGGCAATGGCTCACTAATCTGCTCTCAAAAATTTGAGGCAGAAACTTCAACGCTGCACAAGCCGACCATCATCACAAGGCGTAAGGCAGATGACTCGCCCATCTGGGTGGTGACCGGCCGGATAGATGCCGAAAAAGCGGTTCACAATGCTGACGCCAAAGGATGGGATTTAATTAACGGATGTTTTTTAGAAATAAATTCTACAAAAGGTAAGCAACCGATGGCCCTGTATACCAGCGACATTACTCCCAATGATATTCCTATCAGACTCAAATCCGAACACAAAACACTGCTGAGCTGGCGACAGTTGTCCGACCTTGTAAAACAGGCTCAACAGGGAAAAATCAAGGATTCGCGTGAGCTTTACAGCCAGAAGCACTTTCGTGTTACCGAGCCGATTATCAATTTCGTAATGCTTATGGTGTGTCTGCCGATTTTAGTTTGTCGTGACCCGAAGGCGATGAAATCGGCGGTTACGATTAGCTTCTGCTTCGTAGGGGGGTGTTTTATCACAACCTTTATTTGCAAAATGATAGCTCCGGAAACTAATATCAGCAACTTTTATCAAATTGGTGTTTCTGCCTGGCTGCCGATATTCATCTTTTTCCCCATAGCTCTTATCGAACTGGATTCAATGAAAACATAATCTCAATATATCCGCTTTGCAAAATGTCACAAAACATGGCCTACAATTTAAGTAAATTTATACCTTTGTTGGGCTGCTGTGTTTTATACCGTCTCGTATTTCTTTATTTATCCTGACGCTGCACCAAGCCTTGCCGCACATGGAGCAGTAATCGGCGGATGGTAATTCTTCTACTCCAATCTCTTTACATGCTTGGCGGTGCATTCTTTCAGCCGTTTGCGGGTCGAGTGATTCGGCCAGGTGAGTTTTCCAATCCAGACTTGTACGCGCAATGCTCAACCGTTTGTCCCTCTCGGCGACACCTTTGAGGCCGCGGGCAACATCGCCGGAGTGAGCGGCGATTTTTGACGCTATTACACCTGCTCGAACATCATCAGCATCGGGAAGACCCAGATGCTCTTTGGGCGTAACATAGCATAAAAACGATGCACCGTAAAAAGCAGCGGCGGTTCCCCCGATTGCCGATGTAATATGGTCGTAACCGGGCGCAATATCCGTCACCAGCGGGCCAAGGACATAAAACGGAGCGCCCTGACAAATCTCATGCTGAATTTCCATATTGTATTGTATCTGGTCAAAAGAAACGTGGCCGGGACCTTCGACCATCACCTGACAGCCTTTTTCCTGCGCCCGAGAGGTAAGTTCGCCAAGAGTTTTTAATTCCGCTATTTGTGCATCGTCGGTAGCGTCCGCGATTGCACCCGGTCGCAATCCATCACCCAGAGAAAAACAAATATCGTATTCGGCCATTATCGCACACAAATCATCGAACATTTCATAGAAGGGATTTTGTTTGTTGTGATAAAGCATCCATTTGGCCAGCAGCGCTCCGCCCCGGCTGACAATACCCGCCACCCGATTCTCAATCAAAGTAAGATGCTCTTTTAATATCCCGGCATGAATTGTGAAAAAATCTACTCCCTGTCTGGCCTGCTTTTCAATTGTCTCCAGTATTATTTTGCGGTCTATCTCCTCGGTATTTCTGTTTATTATCATTTCGTAGATCGGCACCGTCCCGAAGGGTACCGGGCACTCTGCCAGAAGTTTCTCGCGTATTTGGTCAAGGTCGCCCCCAGTACTCAAATCCATAATCGCATCTGCACCGGCGTCCAGTGCCGCTTTCATCTTCTCGATTTCGCCTTCGGCCGTGCTGCGAATACTGCTCGTACCGATATTTGCATTTACCTTTGTAGTAAGCGAC